>Ga0256838_1000191_pt1 | contig 43091 bp, 46 predicted proteins | sample 4571419metaG_FD_185978 | JGI IMG/M metagenome (GOLD analysis project Ga0256838, IMG submission 185978) | Hydrothermal vent microbial communities from Guaymas Basin, Mexico - 4571-419 | ecosystem: Environmental > Aquatic > Marine > Hydrothermal vents | place: Mexico: Guaymas Basin | collected... | reverse complement strand
TATTTCAATAGCAAGGACATACCTTGGAAGAAGAAAGAATTTTACAGGTCAACATTTTTGGGCGAGAGGATATCATGTTTCAACAGTTGGAAGAGATGAGGCAATGATTAGAGAGTATATTCGGAATCAAGAAAAAGAAGATCAAAAGATAGAACAGTTAGCTCTGTTCTAAAAAAGTAGTGCTGTCGCCTTTAGGCGATTAAACCACTTTGAGTGGTTCCCATTAACAAGCCTCCGGCTCTGCCGGAGGTCGTGATTTATTTTTTAACGACTCCCCCATGAGGGAGTTAAGTTTAAGCTAAAAGTGTTTTCACACACTCATTCATGCGTTTACCATCTGCTTTTCCAGCTAACTCTTTGGAAGCCATACCCATTACTTTTCCCATATCTTTCATGGAACTTGCACCTGTCTTGGCAATTATGTCTTTTAATGCACTACTTAAATCTTCGTCACTCATCTGTGCTGGAAGGTAGACTTCATAAAAAGCTATCTCATCTAGTTCTATCTGTAGTAGATCATCACGTCCTGCATCTCTGTACTGAGTTGCTGCATCATTTCTTCGTTTTACTTGTTGTTGAATGATTTTTATAACATCATCATCACTCAACTCTTTTCTCTCATCTACTTCTATTTGTTTAAAAGCAGCAGTAAGTAAACGTAGAGCATCACGTTTTTTTTTCTCTTTCGCTTTCATAGCATTTTTTACATCTGTATTTATTGTTTCTCTTAATGACATTTATAAAATCCTTGGTATGTGGAACTAAAATTGCTAGTATTATAACAGAAAACATATAAACTATGGAACATAAATGATAAAAAAATCTTTACTCACTCTTTTTACACTTTCTTCTGTTATACTCTCTTTAAGTGGATGTACAGCAGGGCTAACAGAACCTGAAATAAATTTTGAACCACCAAAGTATGTAGAACAGATGCCATCTCGTGAAGAGAAGAAAGATTTTACTTCTACTGGAAGTATTTTTGGTCAAGGGGAAAATCCTCTCTTTTCTGATCATAAAGCGATGAATGTTAATGATATAGTTACTGTAATTATTTCAGAAACTGCAAAAAGTTCAAATACTGGAGCGAGAAAGTTAGCTGAGAGTGATACTTCAACTCTTGGTGGTGGTCTTTTTTCTAGTGCTGGAGCGGCTAATGGTGCTGTTCAAGCTAATTTATCAAGATTAAATGGTTATACGGATGTTGGATTTTCTTCTAACTCTGTAAGTTCTTACACTGGATCAGGAAGTGCTACAAAAGATGCAAGTTTTACGACAACTGTATCGGCTCGTGTTGTGAAAATATTGCAAAATGGTAACTACTTTATCTCTGGAAAGCGAGAGATATTGATAGATAATCAGAAGCAAATTATCCAGATTAGTGGGGTTATTCGTCCATATGATATTGATCAGAACAATAACATTAACTCTTCACAGATGAGTGAAGCAAAAATTCTTTATAAAACTGAGGGAGATGTAGATCGTGCAACGAAACAGGGATGGGGTACAAAAATTGTTCAGGCTATTTGGCCGTTTTAATCTACTTATTTTACTCATTACACTCTCTTTGAGTGCTAAAAGTTTTGAAGAGTTCCAACGAGTTCAAAATGTGGAATTTCAGACGTATAAAGATGCAAATGATTTAGCATTTAGTAAGTACTTAAAAGAGCCATGGGATGAATACTCAACGACTATATCTCCAAGTCTTTATAAAAAGCAAAAACCAAAGAGTATAACACCCTCTCTTCAAAAGCGTATAAATAGTGTGGGACCTCGTGTTCAGATAGCACGCCTCGTGCAACAAGATACAAATTTAACTCTGCCTATTGATAAAGTCAAAGAGAAGAAAAAACTTACTTTTCTTTTTTTTGGACAAGAGATAGGGTTTGATATAGATGAGTCATTTAGAAATGCAAAATTTTATCCTCAAAATCAAATGGGTATCACAAACTTTTTCAATACCCTAGCAGCAGCAGAATATGAAGAGAGTGTTGCAAATATTCAAAAGATTAGAGCAGAGTATCACTTGAATGATTGGGGTGCTTATCAGCTTGTAAATAGACTTGCTAATGCTATTTACAGTGCTCCTGATGATGTAAAATTATTTTCGTGGTTTCTTTTTAACAAGTTAGGTTATGAGGTTAAAGTTGGCTTAGCTTCAAAGCATGTAGTCCTTATGTACTATAGTAAAAAAGTTATATATTCTACACCTAAGTTTCGCTTTAATGCGAAAGATTTTTATGTAATAAATAGCTATGCAAAGGGTTTTAGCGAGAGTGTCTTTACTTACAAACAGGATTACCCAAATGCAACAAAAGCATTAGATCTTGCACTTGTCTCTCTCCCTGTATGGAAAGAAGATCTGCGTACAAAGTTACTTACATTTAAGCAGTTTTCAAAAGAGTATACTATTCACTATATATATGACAAAAATTTTATAGATTTTATCTCTACTTATCCTCAAGCTGATTACGAAACATATTTTAATGCACCCTTAAATCAGAGGAGTTATGATGCTATTGCAAAAGATATTAAAAAATATGTTGATGGAAAGAAATCAAGTGTGGCTATAAATTTTGTATTGCATTTTGTGCAAAAAGCTTTTTTGTATGAGAGAGATCAAGATCAGTTTAACCGTGAAAAAGTGATGTTTGCAGAGGAGACACTCTACTATGCTAAATCAGATTGTGAAGATAGAGCAATACTGTTTGCAACTTTAGTAAAAAAACTTTTTGGTATTGCTGTAGTTGGTGTGAAGTATAAAGACCATATGGCAACTGCTCTGTATATTCCTATGAAAGGGGATAGTGTTCAAGCAGGTTTGAGAAGATTTGTAATAGCTGATCCCACATATGTTAATGCAAATATTGGTGAGAGTATGCCAAAGTATCGCTCGAAAATACCAGAGAAATTTATAGTAGTGCAGAGGAATAAATATGAGTAATAATATAAATAGCTTAACACAACTTTAAGATTGTAATGCGATGGTAGAGAAGTTAAAATCTTCTTAATCCCTAAAACAGCTCAACTCTCAAGGGTACTATTTTGGAGCACCCAGTTCAGAGTTACTAACTTAGCTAGTAATTTATAGCTACTTTATATGTTGGATCATCCTCTTCATAAGAGCAGTGTGGACCTGCAAGTTTCAAGATAGCTTTACAGTCAGGGCTAAGGTGACGAAGGAGAAGGTTTTTCCCTGCATCTTCATACTTTTTAGTAATAGCATCAACAGCTTCAACACCACTAGAGTCCATAACCCGAGCATTTTTAAAATCTATAACAACTTTTGGAGGATCTTGCTCAATATCGAAGTTATCTGCAAATGTAGATGCACTTCCAAAAAAGAGAGGACCATCAAGCTCATAAACCTTTGTTCCATCCTCTTCAACATGTGTGCGAGTAAATATACGAGCATGTTTCCAAGCAAATGCTAATGCTGAAATAATAACACCAGCGATAACAGCAATAGCTAAATCTTCTACAACGGTGATAACAGTAACTGCAACCATAACAACAGCATCAGTCCGAGGCATTTTGTTTAAACGAGAGAAACTAGACCACTCAAATGTCCCAATACTTACCATAAACATGATACCAACAAGAACAGCAACTGGAATGGCATTTAAAACACCACTCATACTTACAACAAGGGTAATAAGCCCAACTGCTGCCACAAAAGAGGAGAGTCTTCCAATTCCGCCAGAAGTGTAGTTGATGATACTTTGACCAATCATCGCACACCCCGCCATACCACCAAAGAAACCACAAGTAATATTACCAGTTCCCTGAGCAATACACTCTTTGTTCGCACTTCCTCTTGTGTTACTAAGTTCATCGAGTACAGAGAGTGTAAGTAGTGACTCAATAATACCTACAAGGGCTACTATCACGGCATAAGGAAGAACCATCATAATTGCATCAAGGTTAAAGAGGTAGTCACTTACAACAAATGATGGAAATTGACCAGCATACTTACTCATGTCATCAAGACCACTTAGAAGGAGTGTATCTGTATTTGTAAAATAAACACCAAGTGTTATAACAACAATAGCTACGAGTCCAGCAGGAATAGCCTTTGTTACTTTTGGTAAAAGGTACATAATTGCCATAGTAAAAGCAACTAAAACATACATCATATACCCTTGTCCTTCAAAGAATTTAAACTGTGCAGTACCAATAACAATAGCAAGTCCATTTACAAAACCATGGATGGCAGGAGTAGGTACTAATCGAATAAATTTTCCAAGTTTAAGGAGTCCTATACTTATTTGAATAAGACCCGCAATAATAGTAGCGAGTAAGATATAGTGAAGTATACCCATGGCAAGAGCATCACCGCTAAGTCCTTGAAGGGTGAGGAGTTTATTTGCTTCAAGAGAGAGACCAACTAAAACAATAGCTACTGCTCCTGTAGCACCAGAAATCATACCTGGTTTACCACCGATAAGTGCAGTAATAAGTCCAAGAATAAATGCAGTATAAAGACCAACAATAGGACTTACATTCGCTATAAAACTAAATGCGATAGCTTCAGGTACAAGTGCAACAGCAACAACTAAACCAGATAAAATATCATTTTTGATATTTGCAGCTGTATATTTTTTTAAATCAAACAAATTTTAATGTCCTCTTCGTGTATATTTTAATTTGCGAATTGTATCTAAAGAGTGATGAGAATATACTTTTATGAATCCTCATTTAGAATTAAACCCAAAATTTAAATCTGAAGTGCAATTTGAGAAAAGTAAAGGTCTGTTGAAAAGTTCAGATTGTGTGATAAGTGTAGTAATAATTTTATCGCAATGTTTTTTTTTGCTATTTCTATAAAAAATTGAGATAAAATGGTAAAATGGTAAAATAAAAGGATAATATAAATAAATGAAATTAATAAATATTTTAACATCAGGGCATCTCTTTAGTATAGAAGAAAATCCATTAAAACTTAAATATATACTTTTTAATTCTATGCTACTTTTTAACATAATTTTAGTAAGTATCATTTTTTTTATACGACTGAAAGAGGCTCAGTACGGACAAGCTTTTTTTGATATAGTATATGTACTATTCGCAACAATAACTCTTTTCTTAGCAAGATACTCAAAGAAATACTTTAATAAAATTATCTTCTTCACAATCTTTTTTTCCTATTTTACAGTTACATTTCTATTTTATAAAAGTACAAGTATTACAACTGGTATGAGTTGGTACTATATTCTTCTTCTGATAACATTCTTTTTAGCAGGAAAAAGAGGAGGGGCTATAGTATTTGTGATCTCATTTATTAGTATTATCTATATTTACACAAATATTAAGACCTATATGCCAGCAGACATTGTTCTTGGAATAGCTCCTTTTGTTGTTTTTGTTGTTTTTATGTATTTTTTTGAAGAGAGAAACTTAAACTTACAACATCTATTAGAAAAACAAAACAGAGACTTAAATGATCTTTATTCTAAATCAAGTAGTGAACTAGCCAAGCTTCAAGAAGTTCTCTATCAAAGTCCTGTTTCTATCATCATTACAGACCCTCAAGGTAACATAGAGTACATGAACCCTTGGTTCTCTAAACTTACTGGATATGAGATGAGTGAGGTTAAAGGAAAAAATCCAAAAGTACTTAAAAGTAAAATGCATTCAGATGATTATTACAAAACACTTTGGGATGATATAACTCATGGAAAAGTTTGGAATGGTGTTTTTAAAAATGTTAAAAAAGATGGTACTCTTTACTGGGAAAAAGCGATTATTGCACCAGTAAAAGATAAACAGGGAACTTTGTCAAATTTTATTGCGATTAAGCAAGAGATAACACAGCAGGTATATCTTGAAGAGGAAATACTTAAAAAAGATAAAGATGAAATTGAAAATTTTGAAAAAACATTAGAGTCATTTGTACGAATTGTTGAAGAGAGAGATACATACACAGCGGGTCACTCTAATCGTGTAGCTATGTATTCTAAAATGATTGCCGAGGAGATGGGATTCTCAGCAGATGAGTGTTCATTACTTTATAGGGCTGCAATGCTGCATGATATAGGTAAAGTTGCAACACCTGACAATGTTTTACTCAAACCAGGAAAACTAAGCAATCTAGAATATCGTCTTATCCAAGAGCATGTTAAATCTTCATATGACATTTTGTCAAGAATTCCTATGTATAAAGATTTTGCAAATATAATTATACATCATCATGAACATTATGATGGTTCAGGCTATCCTTATGGTAAAAAAGAGGATGAAATTCCTCTTCTCGCTCATATACTCATTGTTGCAGATGCTTTTGATGCTATGACTACTAATCGTATTTACAAGGGAAGAAAAGATTTAGAAGAAGCATTTGTAGAGTTAGAGAGATGTTCTGGTACACAGTTCCACCCTGTAGTAGTCAAAAATACCATTAAAGCCTTAGCAGATGTGGAGCTTTATAATACTGTAAATCAGCTGCCAAAAACAGATCTTGAAAAAGAACGGTTTTCCTACTTTTACCGTGATCAAGTAACTAGGTCATATAATGGAGATTATTTAACATATGTACTAAATCAAAATAATTTTACAAAAGAGTTTAGATGTATACATATACTTTTTATGCATAATTTTAGTGTATATAATAGTAAAGAGGGTTGGGCGAAGGGAGATCTACTTTTAAATAGTGTTTCTAACTATCTTATAAAGTTATTTCCTGAATCTATGATATTTAGAATTCATGGTGATGATTTTATTTTAATCCAAAAAGAACACATTGAAATAAATATGCAAGAGTTGAATGGACTAGACTTCCTTGTAGATAATAATATTAACTTAACTACACGGCATATAGATTTAAAAGATGAAATAATCCTTACATTAGAACAATTAGAACAATTAGAGCAGGTTGTAGGAGACATAAGAGGCTAGATTTATATCATACTAAATCTCATTTGAATTTCTCGTTTAAAACTGCCCACTATAATTATATTTAACATTAATTATATTTTTCTTGTTCTAAGAGAAAAGAAGTATATATCTTTAACTATAAATAGTCTTTTTCTTGATATATATCAATATAATATTCATTATCATTTACTACAATACGATAAAATTTAAATAAGAAGGATTTATATTATGTCAAATATTCCAAGCGAAGCAGTAAAAGTAGAAGTAGAAGGTGCAACAGTTGATTTTTTTAAACTTGAAAAAGATGGAGAGAGTACATACTACTTTGATACTTCAGCAGAGGGACCTCCTCATCCAATGGTAAACGCTATGTGTGGTTTAAAAATGATTAAAGGATCAAATGGTACTTTAGTAATGATTAATCATAAAGCACCAGGTGGTCTTTTCGATAAACTAGGTGCAGATGTACAACATGTAGTTGAAAATATAGATGGTGGGTTAGTAAAAGTTACTTTTTCTTATGATAATAATGCAGAATCAGAATCAGATCTTACACAAACTTCTTGTCACGGATAAAATAACTAATGAGTAGCATTTCACAAGATTTTGCACCACCATTTAAGCTTATTGCTCCCTTTTTTATATTAGGTGGATTGTTCTATATACTCTCGGCTTTTTATATTTTTAGTTTTACGAGTAGTGATCTTTACTTCTCAAATCCAAGTGTGATTAGTTTTACACATCTATTTTTACTTGGGTTTATTATGATGACTATTTTCGGAGCGATGGCACAGTTAGTGCCTGTTGTTTTAGAAGTAGGGCATTTTGGTGTGGAACTTTTTTATGCTATTTGGCCATTACTACTTATAGGAACACTTCTTATGGTCTTTGGCTTTTTATATTCAGCAGCATTATTACCATATGGTGGTGTTGTTGTACTAATAGCCATGATGATTTTTGTAATGGAAATTTTTATGACTATCTTTAAAGTAAAAAAGCTAAATCTTGTGATGAGTAGTGTGCTAATCTCAAATACATTTCTATTTTTTGGAATTATTTTTGGACTAGTGATGGCACTCTCTTATGCTGGAACACTCAGTTTTGATATTTCAGCACTTTTAAAAGCACATGTTTATCTTGTAATTGGTGGCTATATAAGTATAACAATTATGGGATTATCTATTGTTCTTGTGCCTATGTTTACCTTAGCACATGATTTTTCTATGAGACCACTGGAAATAGCGATCTCATTAATGACTCTTGGAGTAGTGAGTGTAGTAGCTTCTGCGCTTATTGATGTAGCATTTCTTTCATATCTTGGATATGCTCTTTCATTTGTATCGTTACTTTTTTATTTTTACATTATATATGTTATCTATAGAAGTCGTCCACGAAAAGAGAACGATGTTTATGCTATTTCTTTAATGATATCGTATAGTTCACTCATTGGGTCATTACTCCTTGGTATAGTTTATTTTATAGTAGGAAGTGAAGAGTTTTTGTTAGCTACAGCATGGTTACTCTTTTTTGGTTTTTTTGGTTTTTTAATTACAGGACATATCTATAAAATCATTCCATTTTTAGTTTGGTTTGAGAGATTTTCTCCTTTAGTAGGAAAGCAAAAAGTACCAATGTTAGCCGATATGGTACCCTATAAAAGTTCTCAAGCTCAGATGATATTTTGTGCAGTTGGTGTTTTGCTAGTAACTTTAGCAATAGTAACTAAAAGTGATCTCCTTATAAGTGCTGGTGCATCTTTTTTAGTAGTTGGAGCATTCGCATTTTTTAGAAGTATGCTCTTTATGATAAACTTTAAATAAATAAGGAAAATAAAATGGCAATGTATACAAAAGAGGAACTTTTTTTAGCAATCTCTACCGTAATTGACCCTGAAGTTGGATTTAATCTTGTTGAGATGGGTCTTATATATGATGCAGAGTCTGATGATGAGGGCAATGTAAAAGTGACAATGACACTCTCTACAAAAGCTTGTCCACTGCATCAGATGATTGTGCAATGGGTAAAAGAAGCTGTAGAAAAAATGGCAAATATCAAAGAGGTAGATGTCGAAGTAGTTTGGGAGCCGGTGTGGAATATAACTATGGCAGATGATAATGTTAAAAAAGCCTTAGGCGCATAAAATTTTATTTATTAGACTTCTTGCATAACCCCACTAAAAGCATCACATCCTAGCTTATGCAATAAGCCTATCTTATTTCTATACAGAGTTCGCGAGCAGTGTACCAAGTGGCAACAGCCTCGTCTGTATAGTTATACTCTTGTTGCGATTTTGGGATGACACTGTTTCTTAGGTAGGATTTTATTATGCCTAAAACCAACCAACTTACAAGTAGTGTAGCTCCTGCTATAAAATAGTCATAAAAATACCAAGTGAAGAGACCTATAGTCATAGCACTGTATTGTAAAATAAGTTTTAAAATAAATGCTGTAAATTTGCATCTTCTTGTTTTTAGTTTTGGTGTTGGTTCTATTTGAGAGATAAAGTCTGTATTCATAAAAAAATTATAGCAAATATTCTATTTTTTATCTATAAAACAGAAGAAGACTTAATAATGTTTAGTCTATATGACTCATATAAGTTGATATCTCTCTCTTCTGTTAACTTTTCTTTGCTAAAATTCTTTAAATTTATAAAAAAAGGATTTAACTATGGCAAAACATCAGTTTCAAACAGAAGCAAATCAAATACTACACCTTATGATACACTCACTCTACTCAAACAAAGAAATTTTTATTCGTGAGCTTGTTTCAAATGCTTCAGATGCATTAGATAAATTAAATATGTTAGTTCTTACAGATGAAAAATATAAAGATATAACTTTTAATCCACGTATAGATATCGTTGCAAACAAAGAGGCAAAAACACTTACAATTAAAGATAGTGGTATAGGGATGAATGAAGAAGATCTCATGAACAACCTTGGTACTATTGCTAAGTCTGGTACAAAAGCTTTCTTAGAAAACTTAACTGGAGATCAAAAAGAGGATTCTAACTTAATCGGTCAGTTTGGTGTTGGTTTTTATGCTTGTTTTATGGTTGCAGATAGAGTAGAAGTAACAACAAAAAAAGCGGGTGAAGAGCAGGCTTTCTTATGGACTAGTACTGGCGATGGTTCATTTGAGATAGAAAATGCAACTATGGAAGGTCACGGAACACAGATCGTTATGCATCTTAAAGATGATGAAGATGAGTTTTTAGAAGTACATCGTATAGAGACTATCATTAAAAAATACTCTAACCACATTCCTTTCCCTATCTTTATGGATAAAGAGAAACATATTCCAGCTGTTATGGATGATGAAGGGAAAGAGGAAGTTGAGCCTTCAAGAACTGAGATAGAAAATGTACAAATTAACCGTGCAAATGCTCTTTGGACTATGTCTAAAAAAGATATAACAGAAGATGAGTATAAAGATTTTTATAGCTCTATAGCTCACTCAAGTGAAGAGCCTTTAGCTTGGATGCACAACAAAGCAGAGGGTGCTGTTGAGTATACTACACTTTTTTACATTCCATCTAAAGCACCAATGGACTTATATAGAGTAGATTACCAAACTGGTATTAAGCTTTACATCAACCGTGTATTTATTACTGATGATGAAAAAGAGCTTATGCCTACATACTTACGTTTCCTTCGTGGTGTAATTGACTCTAAAGATCTTCCTTTAAATGTTTCTCGTGAGATTTTACAATCGAATGCAGTAATGAACAAGATTCAAAAATCATCAGTAAAAAAAGTTTTAAGTGAACTTGGAAAAATGGCAAAGAAAGATCCTGAGAAGTATGATACTTTCTATACAGAGTTTGGAAATGTTCTTAAAGAGGGTCTTTACAATGACTTTGATAACCGTGAAAAAATCTTAGAGCTTCTAAAATTTAACACACTTAACTCTGATACACCTGTTATGATAGAAGAGTATATTAAAAGATATGAAGACAAGGTGAATAGCGAAGCTAGAGAGGGTGCCCTGGGGCAAAAGAAAGAGATTTATTACTTAACTGGTAAAACTTCTTTAGCAATGTTAAAATCATCTCCAGCCTTAGAGCGCTTTAAAGCAAAAGGGATTGATGTTTTAGTTCTTAACGAAGAAGTAGATACTATCATCTTCCCAATGGTTACAGAGTACAAAGATTATAAACTTGTTCCTGTAGCTGATGCGAAGTTTGAAGAGAGTGAAGAGGAGAAAAAAGAAGAAGAGGAAGTAGCAAAAACTTATGAAGGTCTTGCAAAAACTTTTAAAGATGTTCTTGGTGAGGCAGTAAAATCTGTTGAGACTACATCTGAGCTTGTTGACTCTCCTGTTGCTATTAAGATAGATAAAGAAGATCCAGCATACCAAATGGCACAGATGATGAAACAGATGGGGCAAGGTGGTGATATGCCAGAACCAGCACCTATTTTTATGATAAACCCTAAAAATGAGTTAATTAAAAAACTAAATGACTCTTCTGATACAAATCTTGTTGAAGATGCAGCACATGTACTACTAGACCAAGCGAAACTTTTTGATGGTCAAGAGTTAGAAGATACTGCTGACTTTATCTCAAGACTCAATAGAATTATCACAAAAGCTATATAGCACTTTCTCTAAGATGAGTGCTTTTGTAGCACTCACTCTTTATTTACTCACACTTTTGCTTCTTTTTATATAAATAATGTTAATTTATGTCTATGAGTAATGTAATGAAAATAGAAAGAAGAAACAACAAAAATAAAGAGATTAGAAACTTAGTCTCAAAAGCGAAAGAGGTCTGTTTCTCATTTTTTAATCGGGAATATAAGTATAGTGCAAAAGAGGCTGTTGATGAGTTAGGTTTAGATGATGAACTTGTACATCAACTTGTTGAAGATTATGTTGCACAGATTATAAAATCTGTAATTCAGTTTGAAAAAATTCTTTATGCTCTTAAGTCTAATAAAGATGCAAAAAAAGAGTTGGACTATACAGAGTTAAGAGAATTAGCACATAAAAACTTAGGTGTTGCTAGAAACTTACGTATAAAAGATGGAGAGATTATTTTACATGATTTAATGCAAAAAGAGGATTTAGTATATCTATTTAAATGTATAGAAGTTTTACGTGCATCAGTTATAGTATTAAAACCAAAATATGCTTTTAATACTATAAAACTGATAGAAGTTAAGAGTACTTTTTAAAACTTAATTATTTTTACTCTTTAAAGAGTGAGAGATCATCTCTAATTTCCCCTTAGGTTTTTTAATGTATGTAAGCTCTTTTTTCTTTACAGGTAGGGCAAAGCTTAGTAATATAAATATAAAAGAGAAAACTACTCCTGCTAATATACTTAAAATCATTTTTAACTTAAAATCATTCACTTATACTTCTTTCTCATTGTGTGTCATGTATATCCAAAACTCTTTATAAGAGTGCCCTTTATTTAGAAAAAAAAGCTGTAAAATAGTTACACGATAGAGTGTTATTAGCATCTTAGCAAAGGGTATAAAGAGACTAAGTTTTACAAATAAAGGTTGCTCTTTATTCCCCTTTGAGCTTATCATCTCTTGCATTCCAATATTTTTTGAAAGATGTAGACCAAAAAGAATGGAAAAGGCAAAGTTTAAAATAAGTCCAAAAATTATATATGCCATAAAATCTTGTTCAAACATTCCAATAATCATATTAATAGCACTCCTTTTGAGTTAATGTTGTATGTAATTTTATCAAAAAAAACTTTGATTACTTATAACTAGAGGAATAAATCACCAAAAAGTAACAACTTCGATAATTTAAGAAAATATTGAAAGATTATAAAACTCTCTTTAAACATTTTTACACTATACTAAGCCCACAAATTATGAAAAAGGTAATTTTATGGAAACTAACCTCGTAATAGAAGGGTTTAAATTTATGGGATTAGGGATGGGAACAGTGTTCGCATTCTTAATCATTATGATTGCAAGTATGAGTTTAATGTCTACAATCATAGAAAAGTTTTTCCCTGAACCACAACCGAGTGCAGAGCCATCCGCTTCAGCACCTAAAGATAACAAAAAAGTTATTGCAGCAATTACTGCAGCAATTAAACATCACAGAGGATAAAAATGGCTAAGAAATTTATAGATGTAATGGATACAACTTTTAGAGACGGCTTCCAGTCAGTATTTGGTGGACGTGTTCTAATGAATGACTTTTTTCCAGCTGTTGAAGCTGCAAAAACAGCAGGAATTAATCACTACGAATTTGGTGGTGGTGCAAGATTTCAATCTTTATACTTCTATTTAAGAGAAGATGCTTTTGAAATGATGGATAGATTCCGTGAAATTGTTGGACCTGATGCAAATCTTCAAACACTTGCACGTGGTGTAAATACAGTTATGTTAGATACTGGTTCAAAAGAGCTTATAGATCTTCATGCAAAAATGTTTAAGAAGCATGGTACGACAACAATTCGTAACTTTGATGCATTGAATGATGTTGAAAATCTTAAGTATTCAGGTGAAAGAATTTCTCATCATGGTTTAAAGCATGAAGTTGTTGTAACAATGATGGATTTACCACCTGGTTGTAGTGGTGCACATAGTGTTGAGTTTTATGAGAAGACACTTCGTGATATTTTAGAGAGTGGTGTTCCTTACGATAGTATCTGTTTTAAAGATGCTTCTGGTACTTCAAATCCTCAAAAAGTTTTTGAAACTATTAAAATGGCTCGTGCTTTAGTTCCTGAGGGAACACATTTACGTTTACATACTCATGAAACAGCTGGTGTTTCTGTATCTGCATATATGGCAGCTTTAGAAGCTGGCATTGATGGTATTGATATGGCTGCTAGTCCGGTAAGTGGTGGAACAAGCCAACCAGATATCTTAACAATGTTACATGCTACAAAAGGTATGAACTTTGACTTAGGTGGACTTGAAATTGGTAAGATTTTAACATATGAAAAAGAGTTACAACACTGTCTTTCTGATTATTTCGTGCCACCAGAAGCGACAATGGTTTCTCCTATTATTCCATTTTCACCAATGCCAGGGGGTGCTTTAACAGCGAACACTCAAATGATGCGTGATAATGACATTTTAGATAAGTTCCCAGAAGTTATTGCTGCGATGCAAGAAGTAGTTGAAAAAGGTGGTTATGGTACATCTGTAACACCTGTTTCTCAGTTTTACTTCCAGCAAGCACTTAATAATGTAATGCAAGGACCTTGGAAAGCAATAGCTCCAGGTTATGGTCGTATGGTTCTTGGTTATTTTGGTAAAACTCCAGTTGCTCCAGATCCAGAAATAGTAAAAATTGCTTCAGAGAAGTTAAATTTACTTCCAACAACTGAAAAGGCACTTGATTTAGCAGATGCTGATCCAAGTAAAACACTTCAGAACTGGATAGATAGGCTAAAAGAAGAAGATATTGAAATTACAGAAGAAAATATTTTCATTGCAGCCGCTTGTCAAGATAAAGGTATCTCTTTCCTAAAAGGTGAGGGTGAGTTAAATATACGTAAAATATCAGAAATGAAAAAAGATTGTGAAGAAGGAAGTTCAATGGGTAGTGGAAATTATACAGTAGTAGTAGATGGTCAGAAATTTAGTGTTCAAGTTGCTGAAGGCGATGCAGACATTCAAGTAGTAGCAGTAGATGGTGAAGCGGCAATTGCAGCTCCAACTCCAAATGCACCTATTGGTGAGGGTATTGAAATAAAAGCACTTCTTCCAGGTAGTGTTTGGAAAATCACGACTAATCCAGGTCAAAGTGTAAATGAGGGTGATGTTATTATGATTCTAGAGTCTATGAAAATGGAAATAGATGTAGTAGCACCAAAAGGTGGAGTTCTTAAATCTATAAATGTTGCTACAAATGATAAAGTTGTAGAAGGTCAAGTAGTAGCTGTAATAGGATAACTAAATGAAAAGTATTGTAATTAAATTTCTTGCACTCTTTATGCTTTTAGCATTTAGTAGTGCATCTGCTAATGAGCATGCGGCTTCTGCCCAAACTCAGCAGACACATAAAGAAGAGACATATCAAGCTCAATCTTTTGGGCATATGATAACAGGATTTTTAAACTCAACGGGTATTGTTGCATTTATTAATCCTGACCCTGATGAGTTAAATGCTAAGGGTGAAAAGATGAGTGATTTTCATAAAGGTTTAGGCCGTGTTTTTATGATTTTACTTACTTTTTTCCTTTTTTGGTTAGCTATTGCTAAAGGTTTTGAGCCTTTACTTCTTTTACCTATTGCTTTTGGTGGATTACTTGCTAATATTCCAGTTGCAAATATAGGTGGAGCACATGGTTTCTTAGGTGTTATATATAATATGGGTCTCTCTAACGAGATGTTTCCAATTATTATCTTTATGGGTGTTGGAGCGATGACAGACTTTGGTCCACTGCTTTCAAATCCTAAAACAGCACTTCTTGGTGGAGCAGCTCAGTTTGGTATTTTTGGTACACTTGTTGGTGCTGTAGCACTTACACAAATGGGTGTAGTAGACTTTACACTACAGCAAGCATCTGCTATCTCTATTATTGGTGGGGCAGATGGTCCAACTTCTATCTTTATCGCAACAAAGCTTGCTCCTGAACTTTTAGGTGCTATCGCCGTTGCTTCTTATAGTTACATGGCTATGGTTCCTATTATTCAGCCTCCAATTATGAGAGCTTTAACAACGGATGCTGAGCGTAAGATTAAAATGACGACACTTCGTCATGTATCTCGCTTAGAGAAACTTGTTTTTCCTGTAATGGTTCTTTCTCTTGCTATTTTAGTACTTCCTGAGTCTACGCCTCTTATTGGTGCATTTATGTTTGGTAACTTCTTAAAAGAGTCAGGTGTTGTTGAGCGTTTGAATGATACTCTTCAAAACTCTTTAATAAATATAGTAACTATTTTCTTAGGTCTTGGTGTTGGTTCTAAACTAGCAGCAGATCAGTTCTTAGTACCACAAACTATGTTTATTATGGCTCTTGGTATTATTGCCTTCTCTGTAGGTACTGCAGCAGGTGTACTAATGGCTAAACTGATGAATATGTTCCCTGGGCATAAAATTAATCCACTTATTGGTTCTGCAGGTGTATCAGCTGTTCCAATGGCGGCACGTGTGTCAAATAAAGTAGGTATGGAGTATGACCGCTCAAATATGCTTCTTATGCATGCAATGGGTCCAAATGTGGCAGGAGTTATTGGTTCAGCAGTTGCGGCTGGTGTTCTTATTTCTCTTTTTCAATAAGTAACTATTTACTAACGACGCTTTGTCGTCGTTAGCTTCTCTTCATATGCAACAGCATAATTTCTAAATTTACTATTTTATTTCAATAAAGAAATAATTAATGGAATAACATTGTGGCTTTTTGTCTTATCTATAAAGCCTTCAGCTCCTAAAACTTCAGCTTCTCGTTTGTTGTTTTCTCCTGTCATGGAAGAGTTAACAATAATTGGAATATCTTTTGTGTTAATGTTTGATTTTAGTGTTTTTATAACGGTAAATCCAGACATCTCAGGCATCTCAATATCTGTAATAACGGCAGGAATAGTTTTAGCACTTTCTCCTAGAGAGAAGAGATAGTCAACTAGTTTTTGTCCATTATCAAAAAGTTTCATATCGAGGTTTGCATTTCGAAAAATTTGAATGAGATGACGTTGTGCTGTTCTTGAATCTTCTGCAACAAGAACAGTGCCATATTTTAATTGATCAGGGATACTTATCTCTAAAAGATCTGCTGTATCTGCTGCAATATCTACCATGGCTTGAGGAATAACATCAGATAGTAGTTTCTCATAGTCTAAGATAAGACATAAAGAACCATTCTCCAGTTTAGTATCATTCATAACAACACCATCATCTTTGAGTCTATAGCTATCAGGAGCATGCATATCATTCCAGTTTTTCTTAATAACTCTAAATGCAGACATTATTCGCAGACCTATAATCACACCATTAAAATCACATATAAGTATGTTTGATTTATGGGTGTCCTCTTTGCTTAAGTTTGTACCAAGCCAAGCTGGAAGATTTAAAATAGGTATCTGTAAACCCCGTAATAAAATTGTTCCCTCTAGTAAGGGATGAGAAGATGGAATTTGTGTAAGAAAGTGATTCTTAGATTCAACAACCTCTCTTGTCTTAAATACATTTATCGCATAGTAAGCAGAGTCACTTTTCTCACTTACTCTAAAAACTAAAAGTTGTAGTTCATTATTTTTTGCCAAATTTGTGGCAGCATCGACATTATCTAAAACAGACATTAAACACCCTTTGTTAGTATATTCTGTCATAATACCAAAAATAAAATGAAATGTTCTTGAATATTAGTAATGAAATGTTAGAATAACTTAATTTATCCTAAAAGGTAGAGTCTCTTATTATGAAAATATTATTATTAATACTACTCAGTTTTGTAGCTTTGAATGCTACTGTCTACTATTCAAAAGTTGAACCTCTCGAAGTGAAAAAAATAACTTCCAATGTTATGGGTGCAGTTTTATTTATTGATGAGGCTATGCTTGGAAAAAAGCTAGATAGAAGTGCTTACATAAAGATAGACTCTCAACTAGATAGAGATGAACTCAAATTTACACAAGAGAAACTTGAGTATGTAAGAAACAGTGTACAAGCGAATGAAGCAATACTTGTTAATTTGAAAAAATCATTAGAGAAAAAAAGAGTAAATTACAAGAAAGTAAAAGGTTTGAAAATTAAATCTAGTGTTGAAAAAGATAGAGAGTTTTATGATCTTATTTTGAGTGAAAACTCTTATCTCTCTACACAAAAAGAGATTAATAATTTAAAATCTCAAATTACTGATTTAAAGCTTCGTATTGCACAACTTACAAAAACTATTGAGGATAAAAATCTTCAAGATGAGGGGTATATACTCTACTCTTTAGATGTTAAAGTTGGAGAAGTAGTCAATAAGTCAACACCATTAGCTACACTGATGGATACAAGTAAAGCTATTGTAACACTCTACCTTAATGAGAAAGATTTACTTCATGCTCGAGATAAAACTATATATATTGATGGAAATAAAACAGAGTATAAAGTAGATCGTTTACTCTATGTTACAGATAGTAAAAATATCTCGAAATATAAGGCTCAAATTATTATAAATGCACCAAAAATATTTTCAAAATTAGTGAAGATTGAGCTTAGAGGAAAGAGTAAGTGAGTAATATTACAGCTTGTCCCCTTGACTGTTTTGATGCTTGTAGTGTGATTTATGAGGATGGTAAATTAAAAGCGAAGAGTACAGGGTATACCCAAGGATTTTTGTGTCCTCATTTAAATCATTATGAAAAGTTTTCTACACTTAAAGAGCCGACTTATAAAGGTCAAAAAATCAGTATGCAAGAGGCGCTAGAGAAATTAAAAACTATTTTAGAAGCGAGTGAAAAGGAAAAAATTTTACACTATAGGGGTAATGGAAATTTTGGACTTATGCAGGAAGTTACTGATCATTTTTTTGCAAAATTTGGGGCAACTCTTACGGATGGAACACTTTGTGATGGTGCAGGTGAAGCAGGAATAATAGAGGGAAGAGGTAGCAATAAAAATATGCCCCTTTGTGAAATTGAAAAAAGCGAAGTTGTAATATTTTGGGGAAGAAATCCACACACAACCTCTTCACATATTTTACCTCTGCTAAAAGATAAAAAGATTATAGTTATTGACCCTATCGAGACAAAGATAGCAAAAGAGGCTGATATCTATTTACAAATCAAACCACATAGTGATATCTATTTAGCGATGCTTGTTGTCCGATTTTTACATATACATGATTTCTGTGATAATGATTTTATTCAAAAGTATGCTAGTGAATTTGAAGAGTATTATGAACTGACTCAAACAGTTCGTATTAAGGCTGCACTTGAAAAAATGGGAATTTCGCTTGGTGATATTGGTGATATTTTAGAGCTCATTAAAAACAAAAGGCTTGCTATTGTTTGTGGTGTTGGTGTTCAAAAATATAGAGATGGTGCAGATGTACTTCGTGCCATCGATGCTATTGGTGTAGCACTTGGTCTTTTTGGAAAAGAGGGGTGTGGTATAAGTTACTTGGGAAATTCTCAAGAGGGAGTTAAATCACCATTTAGTAGAGAGGCTAAAAGGGTTTCTAAGGTGGATACTCCTTTTCATAACTATAAAACAGTATTTATTCAAGGTTCAAATCCTCTTTCTCAGATGCCAGATACATCAAGGGTTATTGCATCTATACAAGATGTTGAAAATATTATATATTTTGGTCTTTACGAAAATGAAACAAGTGCCATAGCTGATTTAGTAATACCTGCTAAAACATTTTTACAGAAGAGTGATGTCCGACTCTCCTATTCCCATAATGCTTTTTTAGAGATGCCTCAGCAGATAGAGAGTGAGTATGGAATAAGTGAGTATGCATTATCACATTTTCTTTGTAGTTCGTTTGGTATTGAATTAAAAGATGAAGTATACTACTTAGAACATTTTAAAAGTTTTGCCAAAGAGTTAGAGGATGGTTATTTAGAAGTGATGGGAAGAGAAACTATACCTTACAAGGATGGTTTTGATACTGATGATGGAGAGTTCCTATTTTTAGATGAGTTAGAGATACAAAAAGATACAGATAAAAGACTTTTTTTAATTACACCTAAAAGTCCTAAAAGTTTAAATTCTCAATTTAAAAGAGAGGCCTATGTTTATCTGCATAAATCTTTAGGATTTATAGATGATACTGTCGTTTTAGTGACATCAGAGTCAGGATCAGTAAAACTACCTGTAAAAAATAGCGAACTATTAAGAGAAGATTGTGTGCTTATTTATAGTGGTGTAAAGGGGCTAAATAATTTAACAACATCAAAACACTCTTATGAAGGAAAATCTGCTATTTATCAAGAAAATAGAGTAGTAGTTACAAAAACATAATAATTTTCAGCAAGTGATATCTTTGCTTTTGCTATACTCATATTATTTTTAAAAATGGGGTATATATGGGAAAAATAATTGTATTTATTTCATTGCTAGGAGTTTTATCTCTCTGTGCATTGGAATTAGAAGTCGATATGGCGGTTGGAACGCATTACTCTGATGCAAGTGGTAAGTTAGTGTATAGAAAAGCTTTTTGGGAGAACTCATCAGGAGATATTGATCATGAGACGACTTCAAATACATATGCTTGGTTAGAGATTCGTTCAGACAATAGTTACCTACCAACACTACGTTTAGATGTTACAAACTTACAAACAGAGGGTCAATCTTTTGTTCATATTGAATCAAATCCTACTATTGATGGTACTATCGCTCTTATTGAAGAGAATTCAATTTTTACCATTAACGATAAAATTTATAAGAGTCGTCTAGCACAAAACACTTATTCGATGACTCTCTATTATGAGTATTTTAAGAAGCGCTCTTTTCCCTCTTTGGGTATAGGTATTGGCATCAAAAAATTTGATTTTGATTATAGTGCTACTATTGTTGATGGTTTAGTGTTTAATGATAATGGAAATGGTACGGTTCCTATGTTATATCTCAAAAGTAGATATGAATTAAAAACAGCAGAAGATGACTCTGAGAGAATTGCTTTTGAAGTTGCAGGGAAGGGATATTTTGGGGATTCTACAATTTACGATTACTATGCAAAATTAGAGTTTTTAATGCCATATAATAAAAATAGTGATTTAGGTTTTGAACTGGGTTATAAACTCTCTTATTATGATATTCAGGGTGAAGATATTGTAAATGTTGGTGGTGATATGGGAAATAAAGGTATTTATTTTGGTTTTGTGGGGCACTTTAGATAGGAACTAGCTATCTATTGTGCTTTTGGCAAGTTGAATTTTTGAGTATTCATCTCTCCCTCTTCATTAAAGAAAATATAGTAGAGCATATCTTTTTTTATATTTAGACCTGCTAAGTATCTAAGTGCAAGGTTTGCTTGAAGTGAAGCTATATGCATCACAATCGGTGCTGCTATTCCTGCGGGTGTTTTGTTTACTATTTTAAATGCATCGCTAAATGATGACTTATCTATAAAGCAGACTTGACCATGAAAAGCTTCGACACTTCCATAGAGCCAAGGCATGTTTTCACTTTTTGCATAGGTGTTGATATCTCCACGAGTAGGGAGGTTATCTGTAGCATCTATAATAAGATCTACCTCTATATTTTTTTCACTCCATGTTTTAAAGTCACACTCATGAGCTATGGCTTTAACATAGGGACAACGCTCTTCTATAAGTTTTGTATTTAAAGAAGCCTTGTTCTTTCCCTCATCACCTATTTTAAAAGCAATCTGTCTATGGATATTATGTAAGCTTACTTCATCAAAGTCTATCATATGAATCTCTCCAATACCACTTGCACCTAAAGCAAACGCAAGAGAAGAACCAAGACCACCACTTCCAATAATGGCTATTTTTTTACTCTGTAGTAACTCTTGTGTCTCTTCTCCCCAGAGTTGTACCTGTCTATGAAAATATTGCATCATAAGTGAATCCTTTTGTTTATTGCTTCATTAAAGCCCCATAGTCGTCTTGCTTGCACTACATCTGTATGTGACATATCGACTATCATGAGTTCCTCTTTGTTCCCTAAGTGTGAGAGTATATCTCCATTTGGAGAGGCTAGAATAGAGTCTCCATAAAATTGCCATGAGAACTCTTTGTCCACATACTCGCCAATTCTATTAGCCCGTAAAATATAGCAGTTATTTGTAAAAGCTCGGCTACTTATAAGTGCTTTCCATCGTTCATATGACTCAAATGTTGAGACACTTGGTACTAAAATACAGTCAACTTTTTTACTACTAAGTAGTTGAAATAGTGCATCAAAGTGAAGCTCAAAACCACTTAAGAGAGCAAACTTAAAACCATCAACCTTAAAAACCATAGGTGTTTGCAATGTTGTAATGGCATTTGAAAAGAATTTTTCTTCATTCCAGTGTGTGTAATTTATAAGTATCTGTTGCTGATAATAAGAGGTAGAAGAGGGTGCAAATTTTGCAATAGTTTTATAGATCTCTTTTCTCTTTACAAGAATAAGTGGTGCTATAATTGTCATTTTATAAGTGGATGAAAGCTCTTTTAATACTTTTATTTGGTGTGAGGCTTGCTCTTTTATCATACTCACACTCATGTGCTGGAGCTCTTTAAAAAAAGGGTTGAGTACATACTCTCCAAGCACTAAAACTTTTACACCATTTTTATGTGCAATACGGATGTGGTTATAGAGTTTTGTAGAACTCATCCCTTGTGCATTTAACTGAAGAACAGCAACTCTCATTTAAGAAGCTTTTATCTCTTGAATTTTTATTTTTGCATCTTCAAGGATTTTACTTGCTTCATTAAGCTCTTTCATACCAGCTTCATATGCTTTTACACTATTTTCTAGTGTAATTTCCGGACTCATTAGAGTCTCCAAAGTCTTTTTTGCATTCTCAAGCTTCTGCTCAAAATTTATCTCTTTTTTAGCCATTAAGGATATCCTTTACATATGTGTCAAATTTTTCTAATTCTACGAGAAAAGCGTCATGTCCATAGTCACTATCTACATCGAAATATGTGTAGTTAGTATTGCCTGCTTTTTTTAACTCATCGGCGAGCTCTTTCATTTCAAAGTTTTTAAAAAGAAGATCATTTCTAAAGCTAATTAGATGCAGTTCTGCTGTAACACGCTTAAGTGCTTCACCTAATGAGTCAAATCCACGAGAGAGGTCATAAATATTTATTGCTTTTGTGATGTAAAGATATGCTAAGGGATCAAACCACTTTGTAAAGTTATACCCATTGTACTCTAAGTAAGACTCAACTTGAAACTTTCCAAAAAGTTCATAAAGACCATCTGTGAGTTTATACTCACGACCAAACTTCTTTCGCATGGATTCGTGAGAAAGAAAGCTAATATGCCCAGCCATACGACCAACAGCCATACCTGATAAACCTTGCTCTTTAATAACTTCAGGATCATAATATCCCTGTTTAAAGTCAGGATCTTTGAGTATAGACTCTTGTGCTACTTTATTAAATGCTATTGCCCATGGTTGGGTTGCATGAGTCGAGGCAAGAGAGATAATTTTGTTTGCAAAGTTAGGGTAGTGAATAGCAAACTGGAGTGCTTGCATACCACCCATACTTCCACCAACTATAGCATGAACTCTATGTATATCTAATCTATCAAAAAGAATGCGTTGTGCTTTGACCATATCTTTTATGCTCACTACTGGAAACTTATAGCGATAGGCTTCATGATGAGGGTATTGTGTACTCATAGGACCAGTAGAACCAAAACAAGAGCCTATAACATTAGAGCAGATAACAAAGTACTTATCTGTGTCTATAGCTTTCCCACTACCGATAAAACCATCCCACCAGCCTGCCTTGTTTTCATCTTCATAAACGCCAGCTGCATGATGTGAGCCTGTAAGAGCATGACACACTACAACAACATTACTTTTGTTATCATTGAGAGTACCATAGGTCTCATATGTGATGTCGTAAGGTTCGAGTATACGACCACTCTCCAAGTAGAGAGGGTTAGTAAAATGTTCGGTATGTGTTTGTAGGTTTAAAGACAAGTTTATAAGCTCCGTAAAATTATAATGCCATTTTATCGAAATGGACTTAATAAGAGTTAATAAAAATATTATCCTTCAAATTTAAATTTTGGTGTTTTCAAAGAGAGTAAATTTTCTAATGACTTTTCTTTCTTTGAGAACTCTTTTAAGGAGTCCAAATCTTTAATGCCTACGATAGTAAGCTCAAAGCACCTCAAGAGTATTTCCTCCCTTCGGTCAGGGCAGTGGATGAAGCACTTTCATGGTGTTGCTACTAAATATCTAGAGAGTTATTTAGGTTGGATGAGACTGCTTTTAGCTGTATTCGCAGGGCGGGAATTAAGTTACCAACCCTTAATGCGAACATAGCCTAAAATATATTACAGAGTGGTGTGATGAACACTTTTTAAATGCTCATGCCATAGTCTGTTTTGTTAGCATTCTAAACTTCTATATCTAGTAGAAGTTTCACTTGCTTATCTATCTCTAGCATCTCTTTGTAAGAAAGTTTTGTTAGTAAACCCTCTAAAATTCTTTGATTATCCAAAGCTCTTATTTGATCACATAAAATATCGCTTGTTTTTTCTAAATTGTCTCGTTTGCTAATTCTGTATCTTAAAGGGTATGTATCATCTATCAAAACTGTTGATATTGGTAAAATGATAGTTGTAGGGTGTTCACACTCATTTAAAATATTTGTTTGATAGATTAGAACAGGTCTTATTTTGCCAACTTCATTCCCTTTTTTAAGATTCAGTTTAGCTAAATATATCTCACCTTTTTGGAACATTACAGACCATCGTTTATAGTTGCATCAAACTCTTGAGAGATTTTAAGACTCTCTTTTTCTAAGGCATCTTTATAGTAAACAACTGCTTTTCTGATTAAATCACTTTTAGTTGTATGTAAACCTTTTACCATCTCTTCTAATGTGTTGTAAAATGTATCATCAGATTTTAAAGTAATTGTATGCATAATTTGTCCTTTTTCTTTTATTATCAAACAATTTTTCTTAAAGTAATATTTTTGTAATACTTTGATGCTAACGGTTCCAGAATAGAAGCATAAATTTTCGCTAGAAAATTTATTGATTTCCTATGTTTTGTTGTGTGATTTTTGGTACAGAAGTTCAGGGTCTAAATCTAATTGATTATCCCACTCTATACTGTTGAAACATATTTTTAGACTTTTAAATATATTTTCAAATTTTAAAAGTAGATTATAATCTGTTAATGGTTTTACTTCTTTTATTGATAAGTACATGAGATTCTCCTATTTTAAAGGGTCAATTTTAAATGGTAGTTCACCATTTTGAGCTAAAGTCCAATCTGTCATTAGTTCTTCTTTTCTAATTTTAACCCATGCTAAAACTATTCTCAATTTATTTTTTGGTAATTTTCCTTCTGTAACTTCACATTTTTGGATGTCGATTACAGCTTTATCATCTTGATAATACACATGAATATGTGGTGGATTATGCTCTCTTGGAGCACAATACATTTTAATAATTATTCCATAAACATTGAGATAGTTGGCATATACAATTCCTAATTTAAATTAGATAAGTTGAACATATTTTGATAGTCTTATACCTTTTCTTATTTCAATCCCCACGGCTGATTCATACAAAGTCACAATTATTGCTTAAATCAAGGTATGACAGACTTTAACCTAAGAAAAGAATTAGCGACACTAAAAGACAAACGCAGAGGACAGGCACAATAGCATAAAATTGATGTTGTGTTAATGATTACAATCATGGCAACCATGAGTGGATAGGACTACAGGGCAATAGGAGACTTTGCTCAAAGATATAAAAAACAGATTGTAAAATATTTAGAGCTTGAAAAAGATAGGGTACCTGCATATGCCACAGTAAGAAGAGTAATCCAAGAGATAGACCATGAAAAGTTTTGTGATATATTTACTAAATGGATGAAACACTATATGAAAAAAACCAATTCTCAATGGATAGCAGTAGATGGCAAAGCCATCAAAGGCACTAAACAAAAAGAGGAAGATAAAAAATTAGCTCACTTAGTCTCATTTTTTGCAAGTGACTCTAAAGAGATACTTATAGACTCGGTGAAGATGCATCTTTAATCCGTACTAAAAATGCCCCAACAAACTTTTCAATCATTAGAAATATCACGATGAATATTCTTAAAAGAGAAAAATATGATTATTTTCCTCAAGATATTCGTATGATTGGTGGTAATATTAAGCGACTCTGTTACCTTTTAGAATGAATTAGCCGTGTATCTATGGTCTAAAAAATATAGGTTTATCTAAGCTTCAAGTGCTTGTTCTATATCTGCAATAAGGTCACTACTAGACTCTAATCCTGCAGAAATTCTTACAAGTCCTGCAGGAACACCACAGGCTACTAACTCATCAGGTGTGAGTTGTTGGTGTGTTGTTGAAGCGGGGTGTGTAATGATAGACTTAGAGTCTCCGATGTTTACTACTAAAGAGTAAAGTTCAGTTGCATTTACTATTTTAGTAGCTGTTTCTAAACTCTCTACTTCAAAACTTAAAAGTCCACTACAGAGTCCATCTTGAAAATATTTTTGTGCATTTTCATAGTTTGCATTAGATTTTAACCCAGGATAATTTACTTTTTTTACTTTTGGATGGGACTCTAAAAACTCTGCAAGTGCTAAAGCATTTTTAGAGTGCTCTTTCATACGAAGCGCTAAATGCTCTAAACCTTGGATAAATAACCATGAGTTAAATGGAGAACTCACAGCACCTATGTCACGAAGAAGAGAGAGACGAGTACGCAGAGTAAATGCAGGAAGACCAACATCTACATAGATTAAGCCGTGGTAAGAAGCATCTGGCTCATTAAACTGAGGATATCTTGGATTGTCTTTGAGTTTGTCACCAAGTCCTTTACGTTCAACTAAAATCCCACCAATAGCAAGACCTTGTCCTGTAGTGTACTTTGAAGCACTATGTACAGTGATATCTGCTCCATACTCAAAAGGACGACATAAAACAGGAGTAGCTACAGTATTATCTACAACAGTTAAAATACCATGCTTATTTGCAATAGCAGTAATAGCTTCAATATCTGCAACATCAATACTAGGGTTTGTTAATGATTCAAAAAAGATAACCTTAGTTTTATCATCCACAAGTGCTTCTATTTCACTTGGATTATGAACATCAAAGAAACGAGACTCTATACCAAAACGTTTAAATGTATGCGCTGTTTGTGTTAAGCTACCCCCATAAAGTTGCTTTGCACAAACTATGTTATCTCCAGCTTCTGCAGAGTTTGCAATAGCAAAGAAAATAGCGCTCATTCCACTTGATGTAGCAATAGCTGCTTCTCCACCCTCTATTTCTGCAAAACGTTTTTCAAAAACATCTGTAGTTGGGTTGTTGAGTCGAGTATATATATTTCCCAACTCTTTGAGTGCAAAAAGATTTGCTGCATGTTCTACATCACGAAACTCATAGGCTGTACTCATATAGATAGGAACAGCCATTGTCCCTTGTGTATCTTTTTCATATCCTGCATGGAGTGCTGTTGTTTGTAAATCCATTTTATATTTCCTTCTATGTTTTGTTTAAGATTTCATCTTTAGTTGTTTGTAAAAACTCTAAGATATTGTTTTGATAAGAGATAGTGTCTTCATCATGAGAGAGTAAGACAAGAGGTTTGAGTGCTTTAATGTCTATTTTTTTTGCATATCTTGGGACTATTTTTAACTCATTTTGAATACTTGTTACAAGTGAGTCTATGTCCAAGTTATTATCATCACGAACTTTTTGAACAAGTTCTTTTGTAGAAATCATTAAAAGGTTTGAACGATCTGTATCTCCATTGTAGATATTAAGACCTATATCTTTCACTACTATAAAGTTTTCAACCTTTGCTTTCTCGTTTGCAGCAATAACAAGTGCGAAAACTTTTGCCCGAAACTCTAAAGAGCCATGATGATGCACAAAAAATTCACGAAAAGCACTGAAAAAGTGGTGTTTAATTCTAAAACTGAGTCTCATCTCTCTTCCTTATGCGATATTATACAATAAACGCTATAATTCCAAACAATATTATAAGAGGAATTTTTATGGGTAGAGCGTTTGAGTATAGAAAAGCATCAAAGTTAAAGAGATGGGGAGCAATGTCAAAGCTTTTTCCTAAACTAGGTAAAGTTATTACAATGGCAGCAAAAGATGGTGGTGGTGATCCGGATATGAATCCGAAACTTCGTACTGCTATTCTTAATGCTAAATCTGAAAATATGCCTAAAGATAACATTGATGCTGCAATAAAGCGTGCTACTGCAAAAGATCTCAAAGATATGGCGGAGGTAAACTTTGAGGGTAAAGCACATCATGGAGTACTTATCTTCATAGAATGTGCTACAGATAATAACACACGTACCGTAGCAAATGTGAAAAATATACTTACAAAAAATGGTGCTGAAATGTTAAACAAAGGTTCATTAGAGTTTATGTTTTCTCGTAAAGCACTTTTTGAGTTTGACCTTAAAGAGGGAATGGACATTGAAGAATTAGAGCTTGAACTCATTGATGCTGGTCTTGAAGAGATTGAAGAGGAAGAGGGCGAGTGTCTTGTAACTGCTGATTATACTAGCTTTGGTACTTTAAACTCTGCATTAGAGAGTATGGGTATAGAGATTAAGAAAGCAACACTTGAGCGTATTGCAAATACTCCTATAGAAATTAGTGAAGAGGATCATGTTGAAATAGATAAAATCCTAGAAAAACTAGAAGATGATGAGGATGTTCAAAAAGTTTATACAAACTTAGCATAACTCTTTTATGAAATATACTACAAATATTTCGACCCATACACTTGAAGTCAAGCAATCAAAATTTATTGCTTGGCTTATGCCCTACAAAGATTATGAAACTACATTAGAGAGACTTAAAGAACAACATCCAAAAGCGAGACACTTTGTAACAGCCTTTAGATACCTAAATGAGTTTGATCAGATAGTAGAACACTCTAGTGATGATGGTGAACCTAAAGGCACTTCTGGAAAACCTTCACTGATGGTACTGCAGGGGCAAGAACTTATAAATTCTGCTGTAATAATTGTTCGCTATTTTGGTGGAACAAAATTGGGTATGGGCGGACTTGTTCGTGCCTATAGTGATGCAGTAAATTTAGTTCTACAAGAAGCAGAGTTTAAGGAGTATAAAAAAGAAAAATTTACTACTATAGAGATGGAATATAGTGATTCTCGTTTTATTGATTATGAGTGTGAATCTTTTGGTATAGATATTTTAGAGAAGATATTTGACACTAAAATTATATATAAAATTAAAGGGGCTGAGCAGAGTATGTTAGTATTTTTAGAGAAGGTGAAGCGGGTTGTAAAAACCCTTTAAAAATTATCTTCCTTGTACAGCATTTCCCATATCCCACATTGGTAAAAAGATACCCAGAGCAAGTAAAATAACCATAGCCGCAATAAAAAAGAGCATTATTGGCTCAATAGCCTCACTCAACCCATCAATAATCGCATCAAAACGCATCTTATAATACTCAGCCACTTTTTGAATCATGGCATCAAGTGTACCACTATCTTCTCCTGCTCGAACCATCTGTAAAATCATATTTTCAAAAAGTTCTGTTTCTTCAAGACCTTTGTTTAGTGTGCCACCTTTTTCAACTACAAATCTCACAGATTGGAGTTTATACTTTAATGGAAGATTATCTATCATCTCTATAGATGTGTCTAAGGCTTCAGCTATGGGAATACCTGCACGTATAAGTTCTGAAAAGACAAGTGTAAAACGACTAAGTGTAGAAAACTTAATGATATTTTTCATAATTATCATGCGAAGAAGAACTTTGTGCCAGCCAAGTTTAAATTGTTTGTTATTATTTATACCATACTTAAAAGCAAAAATAAAAGTTATAATTGCTAAAAGTACTAAAAGACCATAGTTTACAAGTAAATCTGAAAGAGTAAGTAAAATAATTGTTGGGGCAGGGAGGTCTGCTCCAAGTTGTGCAAAAATATCTTTAAATTGGGGGACAACATATGTAAGTAGTACACTAAATGCGACAGCCATTGCAATCATAACATTTCGAGGGTAGGCCATAGCTTTTTTAAACTTTACAATGTTCGCTCGAATCTCCTCAAGCATATCTGCAAGTGCATAGAGTGCATCATCAAGATTACCAGTTTTCTCTCCAAGTTGTACCATGGCAATAGCAAGATTACCCAGTTCAAAACGAAAGTTTTCCATAGAATCTGACATTGAGTGTCCTGAGTTTATATCATCGGCTAGTTTAGAAAAGACAGTTTTAAGTGCTTGGTCATCAGTGGCACTTGCAATTTCACTAAGTGAATCATGTATGGAAATACCAGCATTTGTCATAACAGCAAGTTGCCTAACAGCAGCTATAAGAGAGTCCTGTTTAATCTTTTTTTTAGAGAAGTTTTTTAAAAAATCTATTTTAAATCTTTTAAATTGATTTTCAAAAGGTTCTTTGCCTTCAAGAACTTTAATAATAATGCCAGAAAATTTTAGTTTTGCAAAACTAGCAGCTTCTTGTTTATCTTTTGCATAAAATCCAAGCTCCTCTTTCTTTCCCCTTGTTAAAACAGTTGCTATAAAGTACTTCATTAGCCTTTTGCCACCTTTAAAATCTCTTCAATGCTAGTTACTCCATCAAGGGCTTTTTGAATACCATTATGAAAAATATCAATAAATCCATCTCTTTTAGCTTGTTCTAGCATCATATCTTTACTAGCACCTTTAGCAATAAGAGTAGAGAGCTCATCAGTAATAGTTAAAACCTCACAAATCATCTCTCGTCCCATATAGCCACTATCACCACACTCCTTACAACCGTTACCTTTGTAAAAACGAGCTCCTTCAGGTAGGACACTGCCTAACTCCTCTAGGACTGTAGCAGAGAGTATTTCTTCAACCTTACAATGTTTACAGATTTTACGGATAAGTCTTTGTGCTTGTATAGCAACAAGTGCACCAGAGATAAGGTAGTGCTCTATTCCCATGTCTGCCATACGTGGAATGGCAGATATGGAGTCATTTGTATGGAGAGTAGAGATAACCATATGACCAGTAAGGGCTGCCTTAATCGCGATCTCAAGAGTCTCTTGATCACGAATCTCTCCAATCATGATTTTATCTGGATCTTGGCGAAGAATGGAACGCAGTGCATCGGCAAAGGAGAGTCCTACTTTAGCATTTACCTGTACCTGTTGGATAAGGTTCATTCTATACTCAACAGGGTCTTCGACTGTAATTACCTTATCTTCTACATTTCTCAACTCATTAAGCGCACCATAAAGAGTAGTTGTTTTACCAGAACCGGTAGGACCAGTTACTAGAATAATACCATAAGGGGCTTGGAGACCTTTAATCAATTTTTGGTAACTTACACTATCCATACCAGCATCTTCAAGTTTTACAAGTGCTTTTTCTTTATCTAAAACACGCATTACAATGGACTCACCATTCATAATGGGAAGGGTCGATATACGAAAGTCATACTCTCTTGTACCTACAAGTGTAGAAAATCGTCCATCCTGAGGTTTTCTTTTCTCAGCGATATCAAGGTTTGAGAGGAGTTTTAGTCGAGATGCAAGAGGAGGGTAGATCTCTTTTTCAAAAATAAATGTTTCTACAAGTTTTCCATCAATTCGAGTACGGACAACACAGTTCTTTTCTGTTGGTTCAATATGAATATCACTTCCACGGTTATTAATACATGTTTTTAGAACGACATCAATAAGAAGTAAAATAGAAGAGGCTTCTTGTTTCTCTTCTTCAGAGTTAATAGAGTTTAACTCATCTTTTATCTTTTTTATTAAGCCTTTTACACTATCTTTTAATGCTATTTTGTAAAGATAGGATGCTATCTGTTTTTTTGTACTGAGTGCGATTTTAACAATTTTTTTTGGAAAAAATCTTTGAATTGCTTCTTGTGCTTCAATATTTAAAGGGTCATGAAATGCTATAATAACATGCATATCATCTTGAGATACAGGAATAATATTGTACTTTTGAAGTTGTGCAAGAGGAATTTTACTCGTAAGATTATAATCCATATCTATAGCATCTAAGTCAATAAAGTTTTGTCCAAGCTCTTCAGCTAGTTTTTGAAGAACATTTTTTTCATAAATGTAATCATAGTTGTCAATAATAGATAGATTATAGACACCATCTCTCACTTTATGTACAATAAAGCGAATAAGTCTATCCATGGTCATAAAACCTGAGAGTGTAATATCTCTAAGAATAAGATTTTCATTGATCCCTTTTGCTAAAAGTCGATCAACTTGACCTTTCATAATGGAACCATCAGCAAGCAAGTCTGTAGTTATTCTATCCACAAATATCTCCTACCAGTAAATATGACGATTAATAGATATTGTATCATAATACTCTTCGATTATTATTTTATGAACCTTATTGTAGTCCGTAGTAAGTGAGAGTTTATATGTTAGTTTTGCATTATTTGGATCTTCAAAAAGGTAAAAGTTTCGAGGTGAATGTTTTCCTAGTTTTGTATAAAAATCAAAAACTTTAGAGAGAATATAGTCCGTAGTAGGGAGTGTAAATTCAGAGAGATCATACTTGTCCACCATAGCATGATAAAGAAGTTTTTTTTGCATAAGTATTACAGAAAAGTATGCAGCATTGGCACGTGACTCTTTTGTCGTTTTAAGAATCGCTGTTGGAACTGCAAGCCGATCTATGTAATCAGAGTAGAGACAAGCAAAGGCATAAAGAGAGACATACTCTTCATCCTTTTTATTACTTTTAAAGTTATTAAAACCAATACTACAGACTTTATTGAATTTTTTATTTTGATAAAGACCGAACATTTCCTGTTTGATATCAGCACTTAAATGAAGTGATAAGAGTAGTAATAGTAAGGTTCTCATTGAAATTTTCCTGATTTTATCTCATCAAGAAGGATTTTAGCACTATTTGAATGTGATTGGCTAATATATTTTTGAAGTGTTCTTATTGCTTGATTCTTTTTGCCTAGTTTCACTAAAGATTTTGAAAAAATAATCCAACTTGACTCGATATTACTATTTATAGAGTTTGTAATAAGTGAATAGTTATAAGATTGTTTATAATCTTGCATCTCATAATATTTTTTTGCTACAAAAAGACTAAGTACTGGATTGTTGTTTTTTTTAAAACGAGCAATTATTTCATAAATATCATTTTTAGTGTTTTGTCTTTTTATGTTGATTGTCTTTATTTTAATAGGGGTTATTTCTTTTTTTGTATGAACTATAGTTTTCTGATGCACTTGAGGTCTATTTTCATTATGGTATTGGGGCTGTTGTGCATTTTGGATTTTTTGCATAAAACCTAAAGAAGGCACTAATGCAATAGAGTGCTGATTTTGAGAAATAACAGATTTTATTGGTTCTAAAGGGAGTTGTACAGCTTCCTTCTTTTGTATCATTATCAGTTCTTCTATTTTTTCACTCTCCATAGGTGTGGAACTATTTTCCTCTTTTAGCATTATAAATGCTAAAATAAAAATGAGAATTGTAAGGGCTAAAGTGAGAATAATATAGGGTAGGTATGATCGTATTTTATATGATAACCATCTTCGTTCTAGTTCTACAATATTAAGCATCTATAAGTCCTGTATGAATTGCGGCCATTTCAATTATTTTTGTAGCTATTTGATCTGTTTGTAAACGAGAAATTCTTTGGTTTTGCTCATACATAGAGTAAATATCAAAAAGAGTATAGAGTAGTTTATTGGTATCTCTGTAGTTACCATTTGTAAGTTTATGAATACGGTTAACAGATTTTTTTGTAAACATATTTGCAGTGTCAAAGCAGTTCGCTTTCATCAATTTTTTTTGAATATATATTTTAAGTTCACTATTTGAAGCATTCTCAAGTACAATGGTCTCCCATATACGAGTTTGGAAGTGCTCTTTTGCTATGATATCCTCTTTTTCAGTTTTATGAAGTGTAATCACAAATTTAATAGTTCGTGTATCGGAGAGTAGTCTAATCCTCTCCATTAAAGATTCAGAGTAGAGTTGCGCCTCATCAAGTAATACAACAGGAACATTTTCTCTTTTTTTTGACTCGACTACTTTCATAAATTGTGTAAAGTTTAGCTCACCACCATATTTAATGCCAAAAATATCTTGTGCTAATGTTTTATAAAATTCACTCTCATCAAGAATAGGTGTTTTATAAAGATATACTTTTTGTGAACTAGAAATATCTTTATAAAGTTTAGTAAGAAACATACTCTTTCCTGTCCCTGGTTTTCCATACAATAAAATCATCTTTAAAGGTTTTTTAATAGAGTCTTTGAGTGACTGGTAAATTGTTGAAACACGATCTAGCTGAATATAATCCTTTGCATCTACAATATCTAAGAAAACACTTTTAGAACTAAGGAAGATACTATTCATCTACTACTGTCCTTGTTTCGAATGGCGTTTATCTAACACAGGTGTCTTTAAGCCCACTTTTTTAGCATTATTTATAGTGAGTTTGTCTACTTGATCTGTGTTAGAGAGTCTCTCTTTCATAATCATATCATCGGTCATACCCTCATATCCAAGATCTGCAAGGGAAACATTGTTAATCTCTCTATCAATAATATGGGGCTCTATAATAATAACTAACTCTTCGACATATTTTACTTTTTCTTCATATTTAAATAGATAACTAATAATAGGAATATCTCCTAAAATTGGTACTTTATTTGATTCTAATGTATTTCTTGTATTAATAAGCCCACCAAGAATAATTCTATTTCCATCTTTTACTGTAACAACAGAAGAGAGTTGGCGGCGGTTAAGGTCAGGTGGCATATCTCTTTTTGAGTTATCTTGGTTTGAAATATCTTGTGTTGTCTCTGAGAGGGAAGGATTGATTTTTAGTGTAATTGTTCTATCATCTGAGATTTCTGGGGTAATTGTTAAAAGGACACCTGCAAAAACTGATTGGATATTTTCATTTGAACTTTGAGCCCCAGCCCCTGTTCCTCCAGCTAGTGTCTCTGTACTTGTAATTTTATAAAAGTACTCTGTACCTGCTGTAATAAGTGCTGGTTGATTGTTGAGTGTTAAGACTTTAGGATTTGAGATTGAGTTTACATTTCCTTGCGTTTGTAAAAACTTAACGACTTCATTAAGTGTTCCATCTGCTTGAACCGTGACCATCTCTCCTACCGCTTTAGCACTATCGTAGATACCTTCTGTTATAGATGTGTCCTTATATTCTGAAACATTTTCCCAGTTTCTATGGTCTATGGCAATTTTTATATTTTGAAGGGCATAGAGTTGTTTCCAGTCTATACCTGTAGTCTTTCCTTCTGACATAGTGACAGAGAGTAGTTGCACATCAATCAAAACTTGTAATTGAACCTTGTCTTGTAATTTTTTTAGATAACTTTCAAATCTCTTCATCTGTTTAGATGTAGCAGTAACTGTAATAAGTCCTGCATTTTTATTTATAATAGGAGCAGAAGCTTTGTATGAGTCATGAGGTCTATTAAGTATACTTTTAAACTCTAGGTCAAGTGCTTCCCAAAATTTAACTTCATCGGTACTCTCAATTTTTATACCTGTTTGAGATAAAATATTGCCACCAGAGCTACTTCCTGTTCCACCAGCTTGTGCTCCTCCTGAAGCGCCATTTTGTGCTGTTGAAGCACTTGAACTTAGTGTTACATCTGTACTTCCAGAGCTTTTTCTTTGAGAAAGAATATAGTCGATTTCAAATACTTTTGTTGTAAGGTAAGAAATTCTTAGTAGATTATTTTCTAAAGAGTAAGCTAAATTGTTTTCTAAGAGTATAATATCTAACACTTCATCAATAGTAAGGTTTTTTAAGTTTGTTTTATTAAGTTTGTTGTTAAGATATTTTCCTGCATTTGGATCAGTAACAATAATACTAAACTCACACTCATCACTGAGTTGATTAATGAAATCAATGATTTTTGTATTTTGAACAGAACTAATGCTAAAGAGCTCATAAGAACAATCTGCAAAACAACTTGTTGTGAGCAGTAGTGTAAATAGTGCTGTTTGGATTGATGTTTTTATATCTTTCATTTTATAATCCTAATTATTTAGAAATTTTTTTGTTTGCTAGATTTTGTTGTTAAAAAAATAGGTTTTCTTTTTTTCTTTTTTAAAACTACAGATCTTGTATTCAGTAAAGTAATTGAATATCCGTTGATTTTATCCCCTGCTTTATACCATTTTTTATTAATTAAAATAGAGTTATTCATAATCATACTAAGTGTATACATTTTATTTTGTATTACATTTGTAGTTTTTCTTTTTCTTGTATACTTTTTTGGTGAAGTAGTTGTATTTTTTTTATTTTCTACTTTAGCTATACTCTCTTCATTATTTTTTTCTAAAAAAACAAAAGGATCTTTTATCCTACTGAGATCATCTACTCTCATACCTTTTCTAGCTGGTTTGATTGCTTCAACCTGCTCATTAACCCAAGAAAGTTCATTAGCAAAAAGGCTTACTGTTAGAAGTGTTGCATTTAATATTAGTAAAATTTTCATTAGTATGTAATCCCCCAAACAGAAATATTTAAGTCACTTTGTAGTTCTTTAGCCGCTGTAATTTTCATAGTATGAAGATCAATTACTAAATCACTTTGCTCTAATGAGTTTATAAAATTAAGGGTGTTTTTGTAATTTGCAGTAGCACTAATAGTGATATCTAAAATATGTCCAAAAGAGTGACCAGTCGATGCATACTGATTTGTAAAAGATTTTATTTTTACATTATACCTCTGAGCATTTTTAGAGATGGAGTCAATATATTCCCCCCAAGTTCTTTCATCATAAATTAGAGAAGATATAGTCTCTATTTTACTTTTTATATAAGAATTATTATCTTTATTTATAATTATTTTTGAGTTTATTGCTGAAATGTCTTTGTCTAATTGTAGAAGTCTTGTTTCAGGATTGTATCTTAGAAACATTTGGTCTTCATCTATTTTTTGCTTTAATCTTGAGACACTTTTTTCTGTTTTAAGCAGCTCCTCTACAGAACTATCCCAAAAGAGTGAGTATGAAAAACCAAAAATTATAGCCACTAGCATAATATAGATCATATTAATATCTTTTTGAGCTTTTTGTTCAAAAGTTTTGTCTATAGCATGTAAGTAATCTTCTCCATTTATTTTCATAATATGTTCACTTTAAGTTGACTAAAGTAGAGATGCTCTTCTTCATTATAAAGAATTTCTTCTAGTTGAAACTTGAAAATATTTTCATGTGTTCTAGTTAAAAAATATACAAGTTGTGTTATTTTTCTATCTTTTGAAGATACAAGGTTAAGTGTAAATACTTTTTTATTCTCCTCTTCAGAATAAAAGAGGGACTCCATATTTACTCCAAATTTATTTAAATCTTTGGTTAAAATTGTGAGTAATTTTGCTTTCATAGGATAATTAACTTTAACATCATGAATTTTTATTAAGGTACTCTTTTTATTGTCGTACTCTTTTTTTTCTGTTTCAAGTAGGGTAATAGCCTTCTCTTTATCAAGCTTTTTTGATTTTAAGGTTGACTCTCTCGTTGCTCTTATATTATGAACCTCTTTATACTCTTGTTGCAAAAGGTCTTTATGCAGTATTTGTGTATAGTTTAATACCCAATATGTTACAGGATACACGAATGCAAGTATAAATGAAGCAAGAGTTAAAAGTATTATTTTCCCACTTTGGCGTTTTACAAATGCAGGAGGACGATGATAGATACTAAAGTTTGATTCGTACCTTTGAAATTCATCTACTGTTGTATACATATGCATTAAAGCATGAAGTTGATCTATATAACCGTTACTCTTCTCATAGCCATATTCAAAATCAAATTCACTTGATTTAATAGTAAGTTCTACTTCAAAAATTTCATCAAGTTTTGTAACAGTCTCTACTTGAGAACCAACATATAGATGTTCAAATTTTTCTATTTTAAATGCACGTTTTGCATAGGTTAAAATATCATTTATATTTGCAGATAACTCTTTATAAAGTCTAATAAAGTACTTTTTATATTCACTATCTGTATGCTTTAAGCTCTCTTGTGTATAAAAGTTTAGAAAGTCATTATAGTCAATTCTTTCACCATAGAGTTCACAAAACCTTTCATGCATATCAAGAAGAGAGTATTTTATAGATTTTGTGTATATAAACTCTTTATTTCCATAAATAGTAATAAATGCATCATTCTCTTGAAAATAAATAAAACAGTGAACACCACTACTATCTATGATCTCCTTAGAGTAAAGGGATTTTAGAAGAAGTGGAACGGGTATAATAATATCGATATATTTTATTTTTTCAATTATTTGGGAAAATGTATGTGTAATTTCTAATGGATCAACAATAAAGACATGAAAGTGTCTATTCTCTTCATCTAAATTGTTAAAAGTTTCTATGTATTGAATTTGATACTCTACAGCTTGATCTAGTGCGAGTTCATCATAAGCTTTTGAGTTAATAGCATCATAAAGATCTTCATCAGGAATATTTTTACTTATCTCAATTTGAGCATTAATAAACTCTTTTGTATTAAGATAAGAGAGTACAAATTGCTCCTTAGAAAACTCAGGAGAGTTTGAGCCACTTAAAAAGCTTGATATGCCATTGATATAGGTCTCTTTATAAGGATCAATTGATAGTACACTTGAAAAAGAGTGTTGTGCTTGTTTACTCATAAACTATAATCCTATTTAAAATGAGCCATTACCATGGAACAAAATTCATCTTTATAATAAAACTCTATCCTATAAATTTTATGTTGTTTATCGATAGAATAGTTTTTATTTAACTTAGAGAGAGATATAGAGACATTACTCTCTTTTGCACCCTTTCTTGAGTGATAACCAATAACATTTACACGAAGTGCTTCATTTTCTACAACTTTAAAATCGGCATTGACATAAAATTCTGTAGCTTTAGGAAGAGATTTATACTCTCCATCTATTAAAAAATCTAATGTATTAGGACAGCTTTTTGACATATTAAAATACTGAGGCTTTAGTTTTGTAATAAGCCTGTTCCCTATAAAGACAGAGTAATTTCCCTTTAATTTTCTTATGCCACCAAGTGGATGCGAAAATTCGAAGAGATTATCTTTTGATTTTATCGGAATGTAGCTTAAAGATTTTTTTATATCACTTAAATTAAATAAAATATTCTTATTTATCTTTAAGTAGCCATAGTTATGGAGAATTTTAGCGATATCTTTTTCATTAAGTTGGAAGTCTTTACTAAATTTTATTCCCATAACATTCATATACTCTTCAATAGCTAGGAGTTGATAAAATACTTTTTGACTAAGTGTTGAAAGATTTTTACTTGTTTCTATTGCAAATGCAGGTTTACTATTTGTCACAGAAAAGTATGTTAAAGAGAGTTGCATTGCCTCATCATCGTATTGTGTATTTGTATTTTTAACATTGAAACTATGATGCTCTTTAAGTAGTTTTTTGTTGATACTTTCTTTAACACTGAGCGCGATTTCATTTAAGTTTCCAAAGGGTTGGTTCTCTTTTAGGTTACATTGATCTATTACACATGTTTGTCCCCAAGCATTAGGATTAAATACAGTACTTTGATTCTCTTTTCTGTAAAATCCATGACCATCATGAAGATTGAGTACTAGTGAAACTTTAGGTGAAAGAATGATTTTTTTAATCTCGTTTATGATATCTTTATCTTTATCTTTCTTCTTAATATAAGCAAATTTACGATTCATATCACCATTAACACCACGTAAATTTCGTATAATACTCTCCTGATTAAGATTAGGAATAATCCAAAGATTCTTTGAGTAAACAGTATAGTGTGTAGCTAAAATAGAAGCAGCTTCATACCCTCCTGGTTCATTTCCATGTATGCCACCAATAACAAGAAGTGTAGTATTTGAATCACTGTTTTCTTTTTTAATAAGTTGAACTTTTGAGAAGAGAAAAGTTGTAAAGAGGAGGGATAAAATGAAAATTTTCATCTATTTCTCTGTAATAATTTTTATTTTATTATCTTGTAATTTAACTATAAGAACTTTATTTCCATTAAAGGAAAAACTCTTTGAGTGGTATATTTCAAAAAAAGTTATCTGGTAAATGTTCTCTTCTCCAGGATAAGGAATTACATTTATATTTTTAAAACGAATGGTTTTTTCCTCTTGCTTTTTAAAAATGCGTGTTTTATATCGACTGAAATTTTCAAAATCGGTACCATTAACACGTTTAAAACTAGAGTCATAAAAGCTTAAATAACTCTCTAAGTCATTATATATCCAAGCATATCTCCAAGTGAAAATTTGAGAAAGTATATTTGAGAGTGCTTCCTTTTCTACCTTTTTATGTGTTTGTGTTTCATTGATGATTAGTAGTGTATTACTTATATCAATATTTTTATCAAGACATTCAATACTTGAGTTATTTATAGCAATGCATCCCTTTGTAAAACTATCTCGCTCTTGATCAATAGGCAGTCCATGTATCCATATCCCTGAACCATCTTTTTTTCTATAAAGATCATAACTGTTTGGGTAAGATGTGACAAATGCCATAGGTCCATAAAAAGAGTCTACTTTTGAGAGTTTTTTTGTAAGATTATAGATGCCAATGGGTGTTTTAAGGTCTCCCTCTGTAGCCTTATCCCCACTCATTTTACCAGTAAATGCAGTATAGCTTTTTTTGAGTTTATATCTATTTTGTGCATCTTTCATATAAAGTGTAAGTTTAGAATTTGATTTATCACAGCTTAAAATACTTTGATATGCTTCTATATAACCAAATTGTGTATCAATATCTTTAAGATAATTATCCCAGTACTCTCTATTTGTAAGATCAAAATCCATCTGTTTTCTAATATCTTCTATTCCATACATTCTATACTGAGTTAGTGCATTTGCACTTAAAGATAAATTATAAGTTGAAAGGAGTACGAGAGTTAACAGAGCTTTTTTCAGTCTATTTCGCATTGTCGTAACCGATCTCCTTTAGAAAGTTCACATCTTTTGTCCACCCTTTTTTTACTACAACTTGTAGGTTAAGGTAGGCTTTTTTAGTACTGAGCCTCTCTATCTTTTCACGAGCAGATTTACCAATACGTTTTATACAATCTCCACCTTTTCCAATAATGATTCCCTTTTGAGACTCTTTTTCAATAATAATCATCGCATGAATAACATCAACATGATCTTCTTCATCAATACTCTCTATGATAACATCAGACTCATAAGGAACTTCATCACTTACATTTTCAAAAATACCCTCACGGATAAATCCAGCATAGATATCACGAACAAGTTCACTTGTTAAATCTTCAGGATTAAAAAGAAAGGGAGATTCTGGTAAATTTTTACAAATAACTTTAAGTAGATCTTCATGACCTACTTTCTTAGGAATAGCAACAGGAATAAGTGCTTCAAAATGCTCTGCAAAACGGTTATAAGAAGCTATAGTTTTGAAGAGTTTTTCTTGTTTTACTTGATCTATTTTAGAAACAACTATGATATGCTTTACATTTTTTTTGTTTAGTTTTAAAAACTTCTCATAATGCTCTACACTATCAGTAACAGGGGCAAGATAGATAATAAGATCACAATCTCCCATGGCTTTAAGTGCTTCATCCATCATAAACTGATTGAGTATTTTTTCACGCTCATGTAAGCCCGGAGTATCTACAAAGATAATTTGAGTATCTTCAACCATTACAATGGCATTTGAACGGCGGCGAGTAGCATTTGCTTTTTGGCTTACCATTGCTATTTTTTCACCTAAAAGTGAATTCATAAGGGTACTTTTACCCGCATTTGGACGACCTATTAAAGATACAAAACCTGCTCTGCTCATCTATTGCCTTTTATTTTATAAGATATATCTGGAGAGGTCATCATCTTCGACTACCTCTTCTAGTTTTTTGTGTACTAACTCTTCTGTTATGCTAAACTCTTTGCCATCGTACTCATCTGCATCGTAACTAATCTCTTCTAAGATGTTTTCAAGAACAGTGTGTAGACGTCGTGCACCGATATCTTCAGTGTTTTCATTCGCACGGTGTGCAAGTTTTGCAACGGCTCTTACTGCTTTATCTTCAAAGATTAACTTCATTCCCTCAACACTTAAAAGTGCTTCATACTGTCTGAGTAGAGAGTTCTCAGTTTGTGTTAAAATCTGATAAAGTGTCTCTTCTGTTAAAGACTCTAACTCAACACGAAGAGGAAAACGTCCTTGAAGTTCAGGGATTAAGTCACTTGGTTTGCTTACATGAAATGCACCCGCTGCAATAAAGAGAATATGATCGGTATTAATTGTTCCATATTTTGTAGAGACACTACTCCCCTCTACTATAGGGAGTAAATCTCGCTGTACACCCTCTTTAGATGGATCATTTCTCCCAGCAGACTTTTCACTCAAAGCAATTTTGTCTATTTCATCAAGAAAGATAATACCACCATTTTCAGCACGTCTCAGTGCTTCTGCATTTACACTTGCAGAGTCGAGTAGCTTTTGTGCTGCTTCTTGACGTAAAAGAGATTTTGCATCTTTAACACTCACTTCTTTTTTGTTGTCTTCTTTGTTGATGCTTGCAAAAACTTTAGAGAAAGACTCTTGAACCTTTGCCATCTCAGGAGGAAGTCCACTATCATCAAATTCAATGTTAAGTTTTGCTACATCTAATTCAATAACTTTGTCATCCATTTCACCGGATGCAACTTTTTTCTCCATAGATTCGAGTAGACGTTGATAATCATCTTTTTTACTCTCACTTGCAGATTTTGGAAGGGGAGGGAGAAGTTTTTCGACTATCTTATTTAGAACATAGTTGTCTATCTTATCTCTGTTCTCTTCCTCTTTTTCAGCTTTTACAATGCTTATAGAGTTAACAACAAGATCACGTATCATAGACTCAACATCACGACCAACGAAACCAACTTCAGTATATTTACTTGCTTCAACCTTTATGAAAGGAACAGACATCATTTTTGCTAAACGGCGAGATATTTCAGTCTTACCAACACCAGTAGAACCTATCATAAGAATGTTCTTTGGCATAATCTCATTTTGCATAGTCTCATCGAGTTGCATACGACGATAACGTGTTCTAAGTGCTAAAGCTATAGTTTTTTTTGCAGCATTTTGACCGATAACATACTTATCTAAGTATGCTACAATCTCTTTTGGCGTTAAGTTCATCTGTTAGTTACTCTCTAATGTTAAAGTTTTGATGTTATGGTTTGTGTAGATACAGAGATCTCCAGCAATGTGAAGAGACTCTTTGACAAGCTCTTCCTCATCAAGTGAAGCATGTTTTTTTAAAGCACGTGCTGCTGAAATAGCATAGTTACCACCACTTCCAATTGAAGCAATCTCTCCATCTTCAGGCTCAACAACATCACCATTTCCAGTAAGTATAAAAATGTGGTCATTATTTAAAACTATCATCATAGCTTCTAAACGTCGTAGAACCTTGTCTTTTCTCCAAGCTTTAGAGAACTCGACAACGGACTTCAAAATATCCCCTTTTTTATTCTCTAAAAACTCTTCAAACATATCAAAAAGATTAAATGCATCCGCAGTACTTCCAGCAAAACCCGCAAGGATTTTACCATGATGGAGTGTACGGATTTTTGTTGCATTACCTTTTAAAACGCTGTCTCCAAAGGTAACTTGACCGTCACCACCGATAACGG
>Ga0256838_1000189_pt1 | contig 43478 bp, 41 predicted proteins | sample 4571419metaG_FD_185978 | JGI IMG/M metagenome (GOLD analysis project Ga0256838, IMG submission 185978) | Hydrothermal vent microbial communities from Guaymas Basin, Mexico - 4571-419 | ecosystem: Environmental > Aquatic > Marine > Hydrothermal vents | place: Mexico: Guaymas Basin | collected... | reverse complement strand
TCTTGCTTAATTATTAATTCTAATTCAGCCTCTTCGTCTTTGCTTAGTTTTATTTTAGTTATTAGTCTCATTCGGGTATTTTAGCATATCTTTAATCTATTATTGATTTATTTAGTTTTGGGACTTATATTCTCATACTCTTGGGGTATCATATCGAAGCTTGAAGCATTTTGTATAAAGTATATCCATTTTTTAGCTATTGTATCACACTCACTAAGTTTTAATTTAAATTTCTTTAATTCTATAAAGGTAAATTCAAAGTCTGCTATATCTTGTTTTAGGGTTTTTTCATCTAGTATGAGGTGTCTTGATATATAGTCTTTAGTTTCTAGTATTTCAAAATCAAGTATTCCTATAAAATATACTTTTTGTAGTTCTTTATAATTCACACCTTTATCAATCTGTTCTACATAAGATTTTGATGTATAGTATAGGCTTCTTTTAGCGAACTCTTTATCTTTTTCTACTTGCATCTCTACTATAAAGTGTTCATCATTTTGGTTTATTGCTTTTATATCAAGTATTGTGTTTTTTAGCTCTTTTATTTTGGGTACTTGGTATGGATTGGCTATTGTTACACTTTTTATCTCTTTATTTCCTTTAAAGTCAAGTATTGAGTTTAGAAATGATATTAGCACTTCTGTTTTATTTTCATCTCCAAATATCTTTTTAAATGCTATATCATTTGTGGGGTTTGCGAACTTCATATTTATAGCCTTTTTTAGGTTATTATAGCATAAGTTATTTGGAGTCTGATAGGCATTCCATAGCTGTGATAGATAGTTTAGAAGCTAGTATGCATTCCCACCGAGGACGGAGTGGGAACGAGTAAAATTTGATGAGAAGAATTTAGGATAGATGAAATATATATTGAAGATTTATTTATATGAAGTAGGAATAATAGTGTTTTACAATTTAATTGAATTATAGATTATATAAAAATTTATAAAAACTAAAAAAAAGCTAGATTTTAAAATCTAGCTTTTTTTATGAATCTGATATATTTGTAATAGTAATTGTTTTAACTTCACTTTCTTTGTTTCAAAAATCTTTTACTTTATATGTAAAACTATCATCTCAACCATATCAACTTCAATCTGTAACTTCATATTCAAAACTATGTCCTGTCCAAGTTAATACTCAATGAGTTGGTCAAGAAATAACTTCAATAGTTAAATCTTTATCTTCTGTTTCAACATCTCAAATTATAGTATTCATATCAAAAATTACTATATCATTCCATTCTGCATCAACAGTTTCATCAAGTGCTGTTGGAGCAGTGTTTGGAATAGTGTTTGCTTCAACGATATATGTGTGAGTTATAGTTGATATATTTCAAGATAAATCTGTTGCAGTGTAGACTACTTCATATGTTCAAGCTGTAGTAGAGTCTACTGTGTCTCAACTTATAATAACATTAACTGTAGTATCAACATTATCAATTGCAGTAACATTTTCTAAAGTAATTGCTGTTCAAACTATTGATGTAAATGTTTGAGATGTTGAACTTAATGTTGGTTTTTCTGTATCTGGAACTGTTGTATTTGTATCTGGAGTTGTAACTGTTGGCACTTCTTCTACAATAACTTCTACAGATTGTGTATTTTCTTCTACAGGTTGTTTTTCTTTATTAACTATAATAGTAAATTTTAATCTTTTTAATTCTTTAGAATCAATTACACCTTTTAATGTTCAATTTTCAATATTCTCATAAAAAAATACATAAAATGTGTATTCTTTTCAAGTATCTAAAAGACCTAAATTAACTTTTGTTTTTCAATCAATTTCTGTAAAAAGATTATCAAATATTGCTTGATTTATATCAGGAGATGATAAATTATATGTTAAATCATCTTTAAAATCTATATTAAGACCTTTTTTAACTGTAGTTTTTATACTAGAAGTTAAAGGTATTTCATTACCTTTTGAGTCTGATAATGTAATATATTTTCATATATCACTATTCATAATATTATGAATTTCTTGTCATTTCTTATCTGTTGTATCTCAACATGAATTTAAAAGTAAAACAGTACTAACAGACAACATAATAGTTTTTCAATACTTCACAACATTCCTTTAATATGTCACATCAACAAAAGAGAGACTCTCTACTTTGCAAATGTGACGGCTACAAAACATAAACTTTTTCTACAGAGCATATAGGTGTCTTGGAGAATAGAAGACAAGATATATTTACCAAAGTTATAACGCCCCTTGCACTTACTTACTCGGTATCCCTCCAAGCCCTCGTTACAAACAGCACATAACAACATATCTTTTTCTTTTAAACCATCTCTTCTTGCATTTCACGCTTTCTTTTTGAGCCAGTGGTAAATCCAACCTAATCAAGAGCGAGTATATGGTGAATACTTATTTAATATTTGAAAATTTAGAGTTTATTATAGGGGAGGTTTGGTTTTTTTTGGCTGAATTTGCGTAGGTCGGGGTGTCCTCACCCCGACTTTGACAATTATATTTTTTATTTCATGCGAATTTATCTCTTAAAAAAGAGCCGTTTATACGCTTTCATTCTTAGTCTATGCTATAATCTTAAAAAGGATACTCTATGTGCATGACCATACACGATAAATATATTGACCCATTTACAGACTTCGGCTTTAAGCATATCTTCGGCAAAGAAGAGAACAAGCACTTGCTTATTAGCTTTTTAAATGATTTACTTGATATTGATGATAAAATTGTAGATATAGAGTATAGAAACTTAGAAAAATTAGGGCTTAGTATCATAGATAGAAGAGCTATCTTTGATGTATTTTGTACCGATAGTAAAAACAATAATTTCATCGTAGAACTCCAAAGAAGTAAACAAAAATACTTTAAAGACCGAGCCTTATATTATACCTCTTTTCCGATACAAGAACAATCACACAGAGGAGATTGGGATTATGAGCTTAGAAAAGTATTTTTTGTAGGGATTTTGGATTTTGTGATGGACGAAGAGAATGAAGATTACCTTTCTAAAGTACAACTTGTCAATACTAAAAATAACGAAGTTTTTTATGATAAACTCACTTACTATTATCTTGAAATGCCCAAATTCAAAAAACAAGAAGAAGAACTCTGTACGCATTTAGAGTATTGGCTTTATTATCTAAACAATCTTGTAGATACCATAGAAATACCCCAAAAACTCAAAGAAGATGAAGTGATTATTGATGCCTTTAAAGTAGCAGAGTTTCTAGCCCTAGACAAAGATGCCAAATGGAGCTACCAACAAGACCTAAAAAGAAGACTAGACTATAAAGCTGTCATGGACTATGCGAGGGAAGAAGCAGAGGAGATAGGTTTTAAGATTGGTGAAGAGATTGGTTTGGAGAAAGGTTTGGAGAAAGGTATAAAAGAGAGAAATATAGAAATAGCCAAAAACCTCTTATCTCAAAATATAGAGATAGATATTATCATACTCTCAACTGGGCTTAGTTTGGAGGAGATAGAAGAACTTTATTAAAGTAGATTTGGGACATATTGGTATCAAAAAGTTTCATTTCAATGTATAGATTTCAAAGAGATACTCGAAACAAAGGCTTTTCCCCTATAGTATTCTACACCTAATCAACTCAAAGGATGAAAGCTATTTACCGTATCTGCTAGATTTTGTTTTTGGATGTGGGTGTAGATTTGGGTGGTTTCTAAAGAAGCGTGTCCTAGTAGGTCTTGGACGACACGTAAATCTGCTCCTCCTATGATGAGAGAAGTGGCAAAAGAGTGGCGTAAGACGTGGGGAGAGACACCTAAATATTTTTTGACTATTTTAAAAGCAGAAATACGGCTAAGAGGATTGCCTCTGTAATTGAGCCATATATAGGGGCTTGATAGGTCTAGGGCTGATATGTAGCGTTCTAGTGCTTCTGTGGCTACAGGGGCTAGTGGGACGACACGTTCTTTTTCGCCTTTGGCAAAACGGATTTTGAGCCATCCATCGACAATATCCATACGCTGCGCAGAGAGAGCTTCTGAAACACGACAACCACTAGCATAGAGAAATAGTATCAAGGCATAGTCACGCAATCCTGCTACCTTACTTCTATCTATGAGATTAATCCCATCGAGTATCTCTTCGTTACTTAGGTATTTAGGTAGGCTTTGTGGTAGCTTTGCCATGGGGATTTTTATCTTTTCATGGGAAAAATCATGCTTGTGACAAAAGTGAAAAAAGGCATTAATCGAAGAGAGTTTTCGGTTGAGGGTTCTTTTGTTTGGAAAGGTAGATAAAAAAGCCAGTATATCGGTGGTATTAAGCTGTGTCAGTGTTTTGGTTGTAGTCGATTCTAGCTGTGTGAGGTCACTTAGATAAGAAGATATAGTAAGAGTATCTAGTGCCTTAGTGACCAAAAGATACTCTTTAAATGCTGTGAGAAGATCGCTATGACTACTCATAGCCTAAAGTAGAAAGTTCTATTACTTTACCATCTTTATAAAGTTTAGTACCTGAAATAAATGCAGGTTCTTCTATCTCACCTAAACGATAGATTTTAGATTTGCTTAAAAGGCTATTGAGTACGATGAGTGACCCTTGTTGGTCTAAGGCAAAGACCTTGTCTCCAAAGGAAGTTGCTACTGCATAGTGTGCAAATTTGAACTTCGCTGTACCTACTAATTCTAAGGCATGGTTTAGAGCCAAAATATTTCCCTCTTTTGTAAAGAGATAAATTTTGTTATTATTCACTGCTACCTCAGAGATATTGGCTTTATACTCTAGCTTACCTGCCCCACCTAAGACAATCATTTTTTTATGTGTAGCAGCAATCATCGTATTGCCTACACGTGAGAGATGAATCACATTGTTAAATGATTGTTCACTAGAGATATAGACTATCTTTGCATTTTCAGGGTTTTGGATATTGACGATGACTATCTTCCCATCAAGCATTGGCATGACCACTAGATTTTCGACAAATATTGGACTAGCTGCCCTTGTGTCAATAGCATACATTCTCTCTGAACGATTTTCTACTATTTTTTTATTTTCATTCATAAGATAGACACCAAAAGTATTGTTATTGAGAATATATGCAATAATACCATTTTTTATCGTGGCTGAAACAACAGGGATATGTAGGGCTACAGTGCGTACCGTCTCTTTACTTTGTTTGTCTATGATTTTTAATTTTCCCTCTGTATTACTAGCGAGTATATATTTATTATTCTCATTAACAAAGCGATACCCTTCTCCTAAATGAACATTATGTATCCCTTTTTTACCAATGTATGTCCCATTGCTAAGTGTACCTCCCTCACGGCTAAGGTCAACAATATTAGCACCATAAGAGCGTGATGCATGTGTAGCAGAATAAGTATTTTCTGGTTCAAAATATTGTTTAGAACTACATCCTAAAAAGAGAAATGCCAATGCTGTGAGAGGAAGTAACTTCAAAAGAGATGATAGCTTCAAAAGAGATACATATTTCATTAATGAGCCTTTATCGTAGAGTGCTTTAAAAATCCTGTAATCGTTGCAAGTGGAGAACGCTCATCAATCAAAGAGAGTTTGGCTTTGGCTTTTTTGCTCTCTCCTTTACTGATAGCAAGATAGGCTTCTTGAAAGAGTACCAATTCATTATAGAGTACTGAATCTACAGGTTTCTTGTCTAAGACAGACACACTATAACGACTCATATCTACAAGCACAGCATTTTTACTACTGCTCAATGCTTGTAATGCCTCTTTGTCTTTAGACTTTATGGCTTTAGAGTAGCTATAGAGTTCAAACAGTGCTAGATTATTTTCTTTGAGTGATGCTAACGCTTTGCTATCATCAGCATTTTTTTGTAGGCTCATAAAAGCAGTATTTGCCTCTATCATTTTACCTTCATGGATATTTTCTTGGATGGTTCTACCACCAAAATAGACCACAAGAGCCACGGCAATAGCCCACATTTTAAATTTATGTTTTTTATAAAGTTCTTCTATCTTAAAAACACTCTCTAATACTTTTTCATCACTGCTTAACTTTTTTTTAACATCTGCAATATTCACAGTACTCTCCTAGATATTTTATTGTTTATATTATACCCATTGGAGTTAAAAGTTATCTACAACTCGACGATAGTTATCCCTAAGTTTCCTTGCATACGATAATATCTTTCAATTTTAGGATGACTTTGCAAATATTCACCTACAAGTTTAGAAAGGATACCTCCTCCTGTACCATGTATAATTTGTACTTCATTGAGTCCATTGACCAAAGCATCTGAGAGAAATTTATCTACCCTATCTATCGCTTCATCTCCATACATACCTAAAAGCTTAACAGAAACAGACACAGAAGATTTCTCTACATTCAAGATAACTTTTTTTGGTTTTGATTTTAGCTTTATCTTAGGGGTATCGCCTCTACGTTTGAGAGAAGAAAGAGGCACACGCATCTTCATTCCATCGATGATAATCGTTGCATCTTTACCACGCAGTGAGAGGAGTTCTCCCTTATGAGAACGATATTTTACTTTATCGCCCTCTTTGAGTAATGCTTCTATTTTTGCTATCTCTTTGGGCTTGAAGTCTTTGCGTTGATGGGCATCATTGAGTAGTCTTCTGCCCTCGGTTGATTCTTTTACTTTTAGTGCTTCTCTTGCTTTTTTGGTGGCTGCATTATAGCGATTTTCTAGTGTGGCTATCGCTTTTCTATGGCTCTCTTGTAGTTTAAACTCCTCTTCTTCAAGCATAGTTTTTTGTTTTTGAACAGCATTTAGCTCTGCATCTATTTTAGCAATCTTAAGTCGCATCTCACGCTCTAAAGAAGTCGAGCGTTCTATAAGTTCATTGAGATTGTCTTTGTCTTCTCCATACACCACTTTGGCTTTATTGACGATACTCACAGGTACACCATAGCGTTGGGCAGTCTCAAAGGCATAACTCTTCCCGATACTCCCTTGTAAAAAAGTATAGGTAGGCATACGGCGTTGCTCATCATACAAAGCAGCGATGAGTTCTACCTCATCATCTGTTGCCATCAGGGAAGCGAGACGTTTGTGATGTGTCGTCACGATAAAACTAATCCCTTTTTTGCGAAGTGCATCGAGCATCACCCTAAAAAGTGAAGCAGCTTCATCAGAATCTGTCCCTAGTTCTATCTCATCGACCCCAACGATAGCATTTTCTTTATGAAATAATTTGGCAAACTCTTTCATACGCCCTGCAAAAGTAGAAATATCGTTTTTGACCGATTGAGGGTCATCTATCACGGCTTCGATACTCTTATAATGCCCTACTTCGGTCTGTGAAGCATCACATTTAAAAGGCAAAAGATATTTAGAGAGATACACAGCAGAGAGCATGGATTTGAGTAACATCGTTTTACCCCCTGCATTGACCCCCGTAACGAGCATGATTTGCTTGTTAAAATCCATCGTGATAGGTACAGGGTTTTCTATAGCAGGATGTGCAAAGTCTTGAAGCTTGATACGCTTACCCTTAGAAGGCAAAATAAATTCATACTCTTTAGCCCTAGCAAAACTCACACGTGCTTGATAATGGTCAAAACGGTCATACTCTTTGTTGATAAATGCTAAAAATCGTTCCCATTTGAAGAAAACCACAGAAATATCTTGGCAATAACGATAAATGATTTCTGCTTTATTTGAAAGAAGTACCGACTCTTTTTCTTTGAGATGAGAGATACTTTGAGGCAAGATATAAAAGAACCCTCCAGAACTACGGGCTACCACTGTCGCTTTAATAGCATTATTAAATCCACCACGCACAAGCAAAGTCTCTTCTCCACCATTAAAATGTACTTGTGTATCTACTAGATAATCTCTAAGCTTAGAAGAGTGTGCTAGTTTATACAGTGTCTCTTTAATCTCAATCTTGTTTTGTTTGATAGCACGTTCTATCTTAAAAAGTGTAGGGTCACGTTCGGGATTGATGTCTCCCTCATCTGTAAAGTAAGCTATCACTTCGACTATCTCATCAGGTATTTCTATCCCTTGTATCCATGAGATAAGAGGCTCGGTAAAGCCTACAGCACTAAGTGTATTAAAATAAGAGAACATCGTCACAAAAGCATAAATTTCATCCAAAGACAAAACAGCTTGTTTTTTAATTCGTGCCAATTCATGGTCCAAATTTGGCACAACTTTAGGCTGAGGAAACTGTACTTTCCCCAATGCCTTGATATAACGATAATGCTGATTAATATCCCCTTGCATCATCACAGGCTTCTCTCTCGCTAGAAAAGTTTTAAATTGTTTGACATAGCCATCAAGGTCTAGTTTTTCTATAATCGTCTTTTCATTTGTGTGTTCTTTTATCACGTGTTTATTGTCCTTCATTTTTGTCTGCAAAGAGTTTACGATTCCCCACGTATTTGATACGTAATATCTCCTGCACCAAATGCTGTGATTAAATCTTCGCTATATTCTCGTATCACATGTGCATCTTTGATAACTTTTACTATGCCATCTTCTTTGGTAACACTGTCTGCTATCAAGAGGTTATAGCGTGAAAATGCACCTTTTAAATCTATATTTACTTCTAGTTCTCCTGCTGCCCATATAGGAAGTATGATAAGTTCATCTACCCCTTCAAAACATTCTATAAACGCTTGTAGATTGTCTATCGTACGTGAATATTTATGGGGTTGCCAGATAACATTTAGCTTTTTGAAGTTTCGTAATTTTTTATAGGCTTCGAGTGATTCCATCGTTACTTTTATCTCTGTAGGGTGATGACCATAATCATCTATTACCACACATTTACTGGTATTATGGATAATATCAAAACGCTTTTTTATCCCTTTATATACTAAGAGATTTGCTCTTATATCTTCTATGTTTTCACCTAGTTCTGACGCTGATAAGATAACCAAAGAGGCATCTAAAGCGATATGATTGCCAAAACCAAAGACTTCAAAAACCCCAAAATCTAAAAGCTCAAACCGAGTATGAGGTTCACCATCTACCAATACAAATTCTATATGCTTAATATCTGTAGAGGGGTAAAGCTTGATACTTGGCATCTCTAAGGATGAGAGAAATTCATCTTCTGCATTGATAACACGTAAAGTAGCTAGACTCAAAAAGTTGGTATAGGCTCTATAAAAATGTGCTTCATCATAATTATAATACTCCATGTGTTCAGGTTCTACATTGGTCACTATGGCTAGATAGGGGTTAGAATTGAGAAAACTCTCATCACTCTCATCAGCTTCAAATACTACTTTATCATTAGGATAATTCCGTACATTTGAGCCAAATTCTTTGGAGATAGCCCCTATGAGGGCATTGGCACGAGGCAAAACAGCAGAGAGCATAGCTGATGTTGTACTTTTGCCATGAGCGCCACCTACGGCATAGACTTCTTTGTCTCCTAGTATGGTTTTTAGTGCTTCTTTACGTGAGAGTAGTTCTATGCCAAGCTCTTTGGCTTTTTGATACTCAGGATTGTTAGGGCGTACTGCTGCTGAGTAGATGACTCTATCCACACCTTCTACGGCATCTTCATGGTGAGGAATCGTAATCTTGGCATCAAAGTTTGTCGCTAAATCATTGGTAATTTCTGTTTGTTTGATGTCAGAACCTGAAATCTTATGTCTATCATTGACCAAAAATTTTGCCAAAGCTGAAAGCCCAATACCACCAATACCTATAAAATGTATTTTCATTTTATTTACTCTCTTCAAATTTTTGAAGTTCTGCTTTGCCCTCTTTGACTTCTTTTGCAAACATAGTAAGCAATATATCCGTAGGTTGTGAAAAAGTTTGAATAAAAAATGCCAAAGGGTCATGTTCATTGACATTTGTAACATCTACCAAATTGTCTATAAAGTGTTCAAAGGTATGCCCTGCCATCACCGCAGCAGCGTGAACCATCATCGCATCTTTAAGTTCGGCATGGTCTATGGTATAATTGAGTATCAAAAATATCTCTTTTGCACCTTTTTGGTCATTTTCACTATAGCGTTGAATCGCATGTTCATAGATGGCTCTTGCTGTAGCTAAGTCTTCGCTATCATTCATATCAAAGCTTTTTGCATCTGCAAGTTTTTGTGCCAATCTATCAAAAGCATGGTTTACGATAAATGTAAAAATCTCATTGATGTCATCTTCTGGGGCTTCTATGATAAGTTGAGCATCTAAAAGCTGATAGCCTTTGGCAATACTCTCTTCTTCTTTACACTCTTTTTCAAGTCTAGCAATATTTGCCAAAAATTCAGGGTCTTTTTTGAGTTCTTCTATATGTATTTCAGGGGTTTTCATGCATTGTTCTCCAAATATAATTTAATTCTTTCTAAGGCTTCTGTGGTCTTTTGTACTTCATAGACAAGAGCCAAGCGAACATAGCCCTGACCTTCTCCTTCTCGTCCCAAAAATGAGCCAGGAATTACTTTGAGATTATATGCTTTATACAAATCAATCGTAAAGGCTATCTCATCTTCTACTTTGAGCCAAATATAAAAGGTGGCTTTGGGTGTTTCTATCCCCAATATTTCTTTGGCTGCTGCAAAATTCTTTTGATACTTTTGTCTAAAGAGAGCCACATGAGACTGGTCTGCCCATGCCGCAGCAGCTGCATGTTGTAGAGGCAAAGGAGAAGCACACCCTACATAAGTCCGATAGACCATATAATCACGTAACAGTATCGCATCCCCTGCGATAAATCCAGAACGTAGCCCTGGGGCAGAAGAGCGTTTGGAAATAGAATTAATCACTAAAATATTTTTAAAATCACTATTTCCCACTTCTATACTTGCATTAAGCAGTGAGGGTAACGGTTCTTCTAAATACAAATCTACATAACACTCATCATTGAGTAAGACAAAATCATGTTTGAGAGCCAAACGAACCCATGTTTTTAAATCTTCCATCAACAGTACAGAGCTTGTAGGGTTATTGGGAGAGTTGAGGATTACAAAATCTGCTTTGGCTAAAGATTCTTCATCTATTTGGGGTTGAAAGTCATGAGACGCATGAAGAGGAAGATATATCACTTCAGCCCTACATGCCTTAGCAGCACCTTCGTATATCTGATAAAAAGGATTGGGGAAGACCATCACAGGGTCTTTAATATCATGAAGTAAAAATTGAGGAAAGTTAAACAACACTTCACGTGTACCAAAGGTAGGGATAATCTCCTTCGCATCCAAATTTAGCCCAAAACGCTCTTTGTTATAGGTACGTATGCCCTCTTTGAGTATCTCTTCTCCAGATGTTTTTGGATATTTATTGAGCAAGGAAGCATTTGTTTTGAGTGCGTCAAGGATAAATGCTGGTGTCTCAAATTGTGGTTCACCGATGGTTAAAGAAAGTGCCGAATATTCAGCACTTGGGGTAATCTCTTCTAGTAAAGTATTTAATTTTTCAAAAGGATAGGTTTCAAAGTTCATAATAGCTCTCAATATTGTATAGTATTCCTGCGATTATATCAAAAATGGGGTAAAGTATAGCTATAACCATACGCTGAATCTTATTTTGATTTCCTTTTACATCTTTTTAATAAATGCTTGTTTACTAACTCTTGCTTGGACTTTTTTGAGTACCTTTTGTGCTGTTTCTTTTTTACGATAAGGACCTACAAAGACTTTATATACTTTATTTTTTTTGATATGATAAGGTAAGGCCATTTTTTCTATGCGTTTAATATATGCCCTACTAGGTCTAAGTTTAAAAGAGCCTAGTTGCAGATAATATTTTGGGGTCTCTTCTTTTTTTACTACCTTTGTTTGTTTTACTACTTTGGGCGTAGGTTTTGTATAGACTACTTTTTTTATCAAATCTCCTCTACTCTTTGGAATGCCTCTTTTAGCACCCCCTTTAACGACCCATTTAATAATCTCATTTTGAAGTTTGGTTGCATGGTATCTAGCTCTTGGACTGTTGACCAAAATCACAACGGTATAAAGATTGCCTGAAAGGTCTTTAACATAGCCTCCAATATTTTTGACATTTCGTAATGTGCCTGTTTTCATCCATGCTCGTTTACGGACAACCGTACCTGAAAAACGTCTTTTTATCGTACCATCTACCCCTGCTATAGAGAGTGTGTTCATCCATCTTTGACCATAACGGTCATACGCATTGTCATACATTTTAGCCAAAAGAGAGGCATTGAGTTTAGCAATACGAGAAAGTCCAGAACCGTTATCTATCAGTAAACGTCCTTTACCCAATGCACCGTTATCAGCCAATATCTTAGCCACTGCTTTTCTTCCCTTTTTCAAAGTAGCAGGGGCTCCATACATTTTAGCCCCTGATAAAAGCATCAAGTGTCTTGCATATAAATTATCACTTTTTTTGGCTGTTTTTGAAATGATATGTTCTAAAGAAGAAGAATAATAGGTAAAAAGTTCTACCGATTTTTTTGGCTTTTTTGCCAATTTTAATCTACCTGAAACAGACATATTATAAGATTTCATTTTATCTATCAACGCATAATAAAATGATTTATACGGCTGACTAAGTACTTTACATACATTACGTTTCCCACAACGCGTTGAGATTTGACCAAGTAAAGTGACTGTTGACATCGTCTTATTTTGGCTTATTTTTACCCCAGGCCATGAGTATTTTCCTCTACATGGTTTATTGACATGTCTTAAGTTATTGACTATCTTGTAGCTTTTATCAGCATTTTTGGAGTAGGCTCTCTTACGCTTAGGGTCTATACATACTGTACTCACACGCTCATTAAACATCATAGCATCAGGCATAGCATTATAAGCACTATAGGTATTTTCATCAAAATTTGAATTATTTTTGTTACCCACATTAAAGTAACTTCTATCAATAATAATATTACCTTTGATTTTTTTGATACCCTCAGCACGGATATAGGAGACAATTTTGGTTAAATCTCTATCTTGTAGCGTAGGGTCACCAAAACCTTTGATAATCAAATCACCATAAAGAACCCCTCTGCGTATCTTACCTTTGACATAAAATTTGGTTTGTAATCGATAATTAAATCCAAATTTTAATACAGAAGCATAGGTGCTTAATACTTTAATCACAGAAGCAGGTGTACGTGTTTTAGTGGCATTCAAAGAGACCAATACTCTACCATTTTTGCCTGTTTCTTTGATATAGATACTAATATCTTTTTTGGAGATACGACTCTTAGCGATGTGTGTATTAATCGCTTGAGGTAAAGCAAAAAGCCATACAGAAAGGAACAGATAGATATATACACTTTGAAACTTCAAATTAAAAATCTACCTTTTCTTTGGTACTTTCAATCATAGAGATAACCATCGTATAGATATTGGCAATCACAGCACCAATCACAAGCCCTGTAGCTAAATCATGATTGGCATAAAATTGTAAAGCAAAAAATGCTGGAATAAGATGTAAATCTGCCACCAATGACCCAGCCAAAAGTTCAGCAGATAACATATTGCGTACCCCAATTTTCAGTAAAGTTGAAATCATATTGACAGACCCAGCGATAAACAATGCCACCACAGAATGCTCATACAAAAATGCTGCTGATGTCGTAAGAGACATCAACGTAAAAAATATATAAAAAACTTTTCCCCAACTCATTTCAACTCCTTAAAGCTTAGTTAAATCGTCCCATTTTCATACATGGCACGCATTTTTTCTTTTTCTTTTTCTCTTTTGAGTTTAGTAGCTTCTTTTTCTCTAAAGCCTCCTACTGAAAATCCAAGCCACATCAAGATAGGAGATGCCACGAAGATAGAAGAGTACGTACCTACAATCACACCTACAAGCAATGTAAATGAGAATCCATGAATGATTTCTCCTCCTGATAAAAAGAGTGTCAAGACCACAAAGAATGTCGTGAGTGATGTCAAAGTCGTACGTGAAAGTGTACGAGAAACAGACTCATCTATAATCCCACCTAAGTCTGGATTTTTAATCGTTCTAATTCCTTCACGAATACGGTCAAATACGATGATTGTATCGTTGAGTGAATACCCTAATATGGTCAGTAAAGCTGCTAAAATATCAAGATTTACTTCGATACTAAACAAGACTATCATACCCATAGCAATCGTCACATCATGTACCAATGCAAAAACAGCTGCCACAGCAAAACGCCACTCAAATCTAAAAGATACATAGATAAGGATACCAATAATGGCTAAGAGCATCGACATGATACCTTGCTCACGTAATTCTGAACCTACTTTAGCACCGACCATATCGACCCTACGTACTTCAAATTTACCTGTGTCTTTGAGTAAGACTCTTATCTTGTCGCCAATATCTTCGCCTAGGTTTTTAGAAGAGATTTTGGTTTTAATAACCACCTCATCTTCTCCTCCAAAGAAAGTCACAGTAGCACCTTGATAGGCTTTGTCTGTGCCTATGGCATCACGAACTTTAGCAATAGGGGCTTTGCCTTCATATTGTACTTGTATGAGCGTTCCACCAGCAAAGTCTATCCCATAGTTAAACCCTTTGCCTATGATGAGTCCTAGTGCTAAGATGACTATCGCTACAGAGAGTAATCCAAAACGTTTACTCTTTTCCATCAACGCAAGAGGTTTTTTATATTTAAAAATTTCCATTATTTTTTTCCCTCTGTTTTAATACCAAACCAAAAATTTAATCTGTTTTTGTCAATATGTGGTAATATCCATTGATAAATACCATGTGTACCTACAATCGCTGTAATCATAGATGCCAAGATACCAATACTCATCGTCAAAGCAAATCCTTTGATAGCACCCGTACCATAAACATAAAGTACAGTTGCTGCAATAAGTGTCGTCACATTGGCATCCCAAATGGCTGTAAAGGCGTTGCTATACCCATCTTCTATAGATTTACCTATAGATTTACCTTGATGCAATAGCTCACGTATACGTTCATTTATAATGACATTGGCATCCACTGCCATACCCACAGTAAGGACAATACCTGCCATACCAGGAAGTGTTAAAGTAGCCCCAAAAAGTGACATAATAGCCAAAATCAAAAAGAGATTTCCTATCAATGCCACATTGGCAACCAGACCTGCCATACCATAGTAGACCACCATAAAGATAACCACAAGTACAAATCCTAACATCAATGCCAATGAACTAGAACGAATACTATCAGCCCCAAGGCTAGGCCCTACGGAACGCTTTTCCATCACATATACAGGAGCTAACAATGCACCTGAACGTAAAGCAATCGCAAGGTCATGTGCTTCTGAGAGTTGAAATCTACCACTTATCTGTACACGTCCTCCACCAATACGTTCATTGATATTTGGTGCAGAATAGACCTTATTGTCTAAGACCACTGCCATACGTTTACCCACATACTTCCCAGTGAAGTCTCCAAATATTTTAGCACCTTGACCATTGAGTGTGAAGTTAATCACGGGCTGATTATTTTCATCAAAGCCCACCGTAGCATCGGTTAACATAGAACCATCTAAGACAGGAATCGCTTTGAGTAAATACTTTTGGGGTGTATTGACATCGGTAAGTATCACATTACCAAAACTTTTTGCCTCTGCTGTACTCATACTATCGACTCTAGCGATACGGTCTTCATCTACTGCCATAAGTTGTAAGTGTGCAGCACGAGCGATAAGCTCACGGATACGTTGCTCATCGGCTTGTGTTTTGATACCTGGGACTTCTACAAGGATTTTATCTTCGCCTTGTTTTGCTACCGTTGGTTCTGCTAGTCCAAACTCGTTGAGTCTGTTTCTGATAGTATCCACAGCTTGACCAATCGCATTTTTCTTGGTACGTTCTGTCTCTTCATCACTCATCATAAGTGAAAACTTTAAGCCATTGGCACTAAGTATCGTACCCTCTATCTCTTTTTTTAGAAGTGCTGTGGCTTTTGTCACATCATCTTCATCAAGTAGCTCAAAAGTAATCTTCTCACCCTCTAGCATACGCAAGTCATCAAAGATAATCTCTTCATCATCAAAAAGATACTTAATCGTTCCTGCCATAGATTTGATACGAGACTCAATAGCCACTTCACTTTGGATACCCAAGAGCATATGAAGCCCTCCTTGAAGGTCAAGCCCCAAAGTAATTTTTTTACCTTCATCACTTTGCGTCAAAGAAGGGATAGAAAAGACAATCCCAAAGATAAGAGCAAAAGCAAAAAGGATGACCCTAAAATTAAGCGTCTTCACCGAGATCTACCTTTTTTGATACATACGCACGGTCTAGTTTTACAATCGTGTCGTCATTTAATTTGATTTTGATAAAATCTTCTTCAGGTTTAACAATCACAGCGATGAGTCCACCTGTTGTGATAATTTTATCGCCTTTAGCGAGGTCTTCAAGCATCGCTTTATGTGATTTCTGAGCTTTTTGCTGTGGTCTGATAATTAAAAAATAAAAAATTGCAAATAACATAATGAGTGGTAAAAATGAACCAATCACACTACTTTGTTGTTCCATGAGGAATCCTTTTGAATAAAATTAGACGATATTTTACCACCTTTGAGTTAACAAGGGGCTTGACCATTGCTTTTTTGGCTTCTGCGTTCATCTACCTTGAATACTATGGCGTTGCTTCTGCCCTACTCAACACACTCTTAGGGCTTTTTGGGCTTTATTTACTTTTGGAAGCTTCTGCTAAGACGTGGTTCGTTGCTGGTGCTTTTATAGGGCTGTTTTGGTTTTATTGGATTGTTTTGAGTCTGATAGAGTACGATATGCTATGGGCTGTGCCTTTGGAATTACTCATTATCATGCTCACCTATGGTCTACTCTTTGGGGCTATTGCCAAGATGAGTGAATGGATAAGTGAATGGATAAGTCAGAAAACACCCCAACCCTATAGCCTAGCCATCAAAGCCTTAGGACTGCTCTGTTTGAGCTACATTCATCCTTTTGGTTTTGATTGGTTTAAACCTGAATTGGTCTTTGTGCATTCGTATTTAGGCATGGCTAAATGGCAATTTTCTTTGATACTTTTGGGCTTAGTCCCTAGATTATGGCACAATAACATGGTCTATCTTCTACTCATACTCTTTGCCTACCAAGCCCCAGCAACCAATCACACTGCTATACCCTCTCATATCGCCTTAGTCACTACCCATACCCCTGTCAAAGACAAATGGAACCCTGTCCTACATCAAGCACAATTTGACGCTATTTTCACAGAGATAGACCATGCCATTGATGCCAATAAATCCCTCATCGTCTTTCCCGAATCTATCATCCCACTCTTCCTCAATCACAATCAAATCCTACTTGATACACTACAAAGTAAAGCCAAACATATCTCTATCGTCATAGGGGGTCTATATTGGGATGGCGAAGCCCCACGAAACTCTACATATATCTTTAATGATAAGAAGATACAAATAGCCTCTAAAGTCATCCTCGTCCCTTTTGGAGAGAGCAATCCTTTACCTCAATTTTTGAGTGATTGGGTCAATGAAGTGTTTTATGATGGAAGCGTAGACTATAAAGCCAGTAAAGAGGTCATAGACTATCAAATAGACGGCATTACCTACAGAAACGCCATCTGTTTTGAAGCCACAAGCGAAAAACTTTACCAAGGCAAACCCAAAAACATGATAATCATCAGTAACAATGGATGGTTCACGCCTTCCATAGAACCCACCCTACAAAAACTATTACTCCACTACTACCACCAAAAATACGGCACAAAGATATACCATGCAATTAATATGTCGGAGTCTTATGTGGTTTTTTAAGGATTATTTTTAATTTATATATGAATATTTATAGCGTAAAAATGAGATGAAAGCTAAGTTTTCTTTAGCCAATAATAATTTAATTACTTTTTGAGGGGATATTCTTCTTTTATTAGTATATGCTTTGATACTTTTTTTGAATGCTTCTAAAGCAATTAATCTAGCATTTACCAATTCATTATTAAAACTATTTAAGTCCAATAATTTCATAGTATATTTAGATTTTTCTTCATTTTTAGAACTTGAACCTATATGTCCTTTATCTGTATAGATAAAATACTCTCTAATATTTATCTCTTTAATTGGATTTAAAAATAGATTTTCATCAAATTTATTTCCTTTTTTATGCCCACAAGTCAAAGGTTTATTTTTATCTGTAAAACATTTACCACTACAAGAAACCAATAAATTATCATAGTCAAAACTCAAATTATCATAATCTAAATGTTTAGGTTTTATATGTTCAATATGGATAAGTTCTTTATCTTCTCGTTTTTCTCTAAAAAAAGTTTCTTCTAATTTGGCTTCACAATATCCACATAACCAATTTTGTTCTTTTTCTAAAATATATTGTTTTAATTTTCGCTTTGTTTTATATTCTTTATCCCACATATCTTTTTTGTTTTTTTGAGGAATAATTTTAATTTTTTCTTTTAATGCTTCTGTATCATCAATAAAAAATTGTGGTATCTCATTTTTTTGAATATATCTCAATTATATATCCTGAAGTTCTCTATCAAAAGCAATGCCTTGAAAAAATGATGAGTTTTCACTCTCATATTCTAAAATTTCCAACTTCAAGTCTTTGGCTTCTTTAGTATCAATTTTACCATTTTCAAATAAATCTCTATATCTAAGATGTAACTCTTCAAGATGTTTTGGGATATAGTGTGTTCCCATAATTGAACTAAGCATAATATTAATATCTCTATCAAGAGGGGCTTGATTTAACTGTTTTACAATCGTTTTATTTTCTTGTTTATCCAATAAAATCAAATTCTTATAATAAGTAGAACTCAATATCTGTGGGGAATGCGTAGCCAATAAAAATTGACTCCCTTTTGACCATTTGACCAAATCATCTACCAATTCATATTGCCAAGAGGGGTGTAAAGCTATATCTACTTCATCCATGAGTACAATAGAATCTTTTTTGACCATACTTTTGAGCCAAATATAAATGCCTAGTTTTCTAAGTTCTCCGTGGCTTAAATCTTCTGACAATAACACTTTATTAGAGCCTTTGAGTTTAAAGATAATTTTTGTACCATCTTCATTTTCCCCTATCTCTTTACCCTCAATAAAATCTTTTAGTTCATTGGTAAAATCAATATAATTTGAGCCATATTTTCCATGTACTCGCATCTCTTTAAAATCTTCTTGTTTTTCGTGTTCAAAAGAGTTTAAAATAGATTTTTCAGTAGGAAATTCATAAGTAGAAAAATTGGGTAAAAGTTTTTTCATCTCTTCTTTATCATCTTTTTCTGATAAGAAGTGTAAAGGTTGGGCATCGGGAACGGTTAGGTAGATGCTATTTGAGAGTTTTTTTAGTTGCTCCGTTGATATATCTGATGTAGGATGAAAGTGTATGTCTTTATTTGACATACAAGTAAAATTTAAAAAATATTCTTTTTTATGTTCTATAAAAATAAAATTTGCTAATTTCTGTTCATTATTCAGAGAATCAAAATTTCCTTTTAATATTCTTCTAATATAAACCCTTCTATTTTCATCAAAGAAACAAGACAACATAATAAAAATAAATTGAAGTAAAGTACTCTTCCCATCCCCATTTTTACTAGCAATAGAAAAGACATTAGGAAATTTAGACTTTTCAAAATCTATCACAATATTTTCAAAGTTTCTATATTTTATGATTTCTACGCGTTTTAATTGCATTTTGTTTTCCTTTGTTTATTTTTTACCCAAATAGGTATTTTATCGTTGTGTGAAACTCTCCATATCTTCCATTTTCTTGGTTTAAATATGCTTTTGCAAAAACTTTGGATTCTTCTTCTGAAAGCTCTTCAAAAGTTATAGGGTCAAGAATAAAAGTTTCTATGGCACTTGCTCTTAAACTATTAAGTTTATCAATATTTAGTTGTAAAGTTTTTATAACTTTTTTTGATATTTCATCTGTTGAATAAATTTTTCCATCTGCACTATATTTAAATTTAGATTCACAACCTATATCTAGTGGGCTGATATTAATAATATTATTAGCTTTACTATTTCCACAATGTCTTGGTTCACCTTTTGATAACTGTTTTTGACATGAGCATAATAGATTATCATATCTTAGTTGTAAATGTGGAAATTTATCTTTATCTTTTGGCTTAAAGTGTTCAATATGAGAAGTATCTTTTAATATTTTACTTTCACAGTAGCAACAAATATAACCTTGTTCTATAAGTAATGACTCTTTAATATCACTTTTTATTGGATTAACTAAATCTTTGTATTCTCTATCCTCTTCACTTTTCCAATCGGTAAAACTTTGAGGTTCTCTTATCTTTTCTATATATTTCATTTACCTAAAATTTCTTTTCTCTTAATAAGTACATTAGCTTTTACTAATTCAACTTCTCTACCCTCAATCTTATCTTCAAGCTTACTCATTAATTCTTTTGCTTCTTTTAATTCCATCTCTTGAATCAGTTTAAAAAGTCTATCTAAGTCTTCTTTTATCTTCAATGGTCTAGCCTCAACACCTAAAATATCTTCTAGTTGTCTATCACTACTTTTACCATAAGACTCTGTAGGCTTACTAATCTCTACAGAGTCTTTACTCTGTTTGAGAACAAAAATATTCTCTGCATTTACATGACTTAATATTTGAGGAGAATGCGTACTCACAATAAATTGACAATTTGGAAAAACTGCTGTAAGTTTAGAGATAATCACTCTCTGCCATGCAGGATGAAGATGTAAATCTACCTCATCAATCATCACCACACCATCACCTTCTAATGGATTCTCTAACTTCGGGTTTGCCATAGTCAATCTTCTAGCAATATCACCAATCATAGCAATCATGTTTTTTTCACCATCAGAGAGCTGATTGAGATTAAGAGTCTCTCCATTTTTATCAACAAGCATACGAGGTGTTGGAATCCTTGTAATTCGTAAATTTTGATACTTTGGGATAAAGTGTTCTATAGTTTGAGTCACAACTTCTAGTTCTTTACCATGATTAACAAGGGCTTGTTCTAATCTTTTAGTATCGTTTATAACAATATTTTTAATTACTTCTATAAAATTATTAATATTTGTATTTTCTGTAGGTTTTGCATACTTAAAATGTTGTTCTATATTATTTCTAGCTTTGTGACTCAATTTCCAAAACTTCAACTCTATAAATAATAGAAAAATATCCCAAATAAAGTTTAAATGCTCATTATTTTCTATTTTAGTAGAAATTATTTTTTCAATAATCATTTCTATACGATCAAAATCTCTATTATCTAAATGTATATTATATTCATCATCTCTATCAATTAATCTACTCATATTATGTAATAAGTTTTCTATATAATCTATATTATCATCTTTAATAGATAGATGTAAATAGTCGATTAACTCAAAAAATAAATATCTCGGATTTTCCAATAAAAAACTATCTTCTTTAAATCGTTTAAGTAATTGATCATTGCTACTTTTATAATCACTTAGATGTTTTAAAACTTGATTAACTTTTAAATATATCCATTGTTTCTTTTTTTTCATCCATTTTTGTCTTGAAGTAGTATATTCATTTAATATATCATCTTGTTCTCTAAACCATTTGAAAAATGCTTGAAAATTTGCTTTATTTCCCAATGCATTATCATATACATCTAATTGAGATATAGTATCTCTAGTTTTTATATTTGGAGAAATACCTTTTGCAATTCTATTAATCGGATAATAAGCTATCATTGGTAATGTATTTCTATTTTTGTATGTTTTTTGACATTCAAAAACCAATTGATTTAGTTGTAATAAATTTGATTGTTTATCAGCAGGGTATCCTCTTTTAAATTCAATATTTTCCCATTGGTAAGTATTATCTGTTTGAGCAACCTTTAATTTAATAGAAGCATAATCAGTAGCATTTTTAATACTATCATCAGGTATATTATCACCTTGAGATTCTATTTTATCAATACCCTTTACAAGCCAAGAGAGAGAAATAGCAATCGCATCAAGAATAGTAGATTTTCCTGAACCATTGACACCAACAAATACATTAATATTTGACAATAATTCTATCTTCTGCTTTTTAATACCTCTAAAATTTGTTAATTCTATCTCTTTTATTTGCATTTTACTCTCCTAAAGTAGATTCAATCTTCACAGCCAACTGCTCAGGCAACAAGCCCAAACTTTCTTCCACTAATTTTGTATTTCCATGTGTGATAAAATTATCATCATATTCAAAAGAAGTGAGTGCTATATCCAATATTTTTTCTTCTGCTAAAAGCTCTAAAATTGCACTTCCTACCCCTCCCATTTTGGCAGAATCAGAAAATACAAACCATTTTTTGTATCTGCTACTTAAGGTAATAAGCATCTCTTTATCAAGAGGTTTTACAAAGCGTAAATCTAAAATTGCTATCTCTTGGTCTAAGAGTTTGGCTGTGGCTTCTGCACGTCCTACACCATTTCCATAGCCTATAAATAGTATATCTTTTCCCTCTTTAAGTAGATGAGATTTCCCTAGTTCATACGCTGGACTTTCTCTATCTGTAGCAGAAAATGCACCTCTAGGGTACCTAAATGCACAAGGGTGTGTGTACTCTTTGGCAAAATCCATTGCTAGTCTCATGGTGCTGTCGTTATAGGGGGCTAAGAGGGTCATATTTGGAATAGCACGTAGATACGAAATATCAAAAGCACCTTGATGGGTTTCGCCATCTTCTCCTACGATACCTGCTCTATCTATGGCAAAGGCTACACCTAAATCCATGAGACAAACATCATGTATCACTTGGTCAAACCCACGTTGAAGGAAGGTTGAGTAAATCGCACAAAAAGGACTAAACCCCTCTTTGGCTAAAGCACCCATAGAGGTCACGGCGTGTTGTTCTGCGATGGCTACATCCCAAAAACGTTCTGGGTATTTTTCCATTACGGCTGACATACCTGTCCCTGTAGGCATCGCTGCTGTGACACCTACTACTTTGCTGTCCTTATCGGCTAAGCAGAGTAAGTATTCAGAAAAAAGAGCTGTGGCTTGTTTGGCTCCTGATTTTTTGATAGAGATACCTGTTTCTAAATCAAAAGCACTCACACCATGCCAATGTTCTTTGCTTCCCTCTGCTATCTCATAGCCTTTTCCTTTGGTGGTTTGGGCATGGATAATCACAGGCTTACCCATGGCTTTAGCCACGTGCATCGTCTCAATTAAAGACGCTATATCATGCCCATCCACAGGGCCGATATAGTCTATCCCCATCTCTTCAAACAAAATCCCAGGGGTAATAAGCTTAAAAGACTCTTCAAAACGTTTTGCCATATAGGTGGCATTAGGAGAATTTTCTAGCGTCTTTTCTACTTTGGCTTTAAATTTTTGATAAAAAGACCCTGCCATGGTTTGAGAAAGTAATTTGGAGATAGCCCCAATAGGTTTTGCAATACTCATTTCATTGTCATTGAGGATGATTATAACAGGATATTTTTTATCCCCTAGTTCATTGAGGGCTTCATACACCATACCTGCTGACATAGACCCATCACCGATAAAGGCTATAGGAATTCTTTTTTCACCTTTTAGAGCGATGGCTTTGGCAGCACCTACAGCCAAAGAGATAGAGGTAGAGCTATGCCCTGCTACATAATAGTCATACACAGATTCTGAGGGCTTCGTATAGCCACACATCCCTCCAAAAGTTCTTAGCGTATCAAAATCATCCCATCTATCGGTGAGTAACTTATGGGCATAGGCTTGATGGCTCACATCAAAGATAAAAGGGTCTTTTTCTGCGTCAAATACTCTGTGCATTGCTACAATTAAATCCGTTGCTCCCATAGTCGAGCTTAGATGCCCTCCATTTTTACTTACTGTATCCAATATCTTTTCACGAATATCTTGGGCTAGAGTATTAAGCTCCTCTATGGAGTGATTTTTGATATTCATAGAAGTGCTTTAAAATGCTTAAAGAAAATATCATTTTGTTTGCTTGTTCCAATGGTGATACGTATTGCATTCATACCATACGATGCTAGATTACGGATAATTACCCCTTGCTTTAACAAGGCATCAGAAATCTCCGTAGCGTCTATCCTATCATCAAATACATAAGTAATAAAATTTGTATAACTCTCGATATACTCAAATCCATTGTCATCTGCAAAGGCTTCGTAACGCTTGATTTGTTCGGTGTGTAAAGCAATAGACTCTTTTACAAAGTCTTCATCTTTACACGCTTCTATCCCTGCAACCAAAGAGAGTGTAGAGATATTAAAAGGAGGTCGCATTTTATAGAGTTGAGCGATGAGTTCTTTTTGTGCGATACCATAACCAACACGCATACCACCTAATCCATAGGCTTTAGAAAATGTCCCTAGATAAATCACATGAGAAAACTCCATGAGGTCATTGGGTGTAATGGCATATTCACTATCTTTAGCAGAGGCATATTCCATATACGCCCCATCTACGACCACAATGGCATCTTTCATTTGCCCAATCATCTTTAGTACTTCTGCTTTTTTGGTCGCATCACCTGTGGGATTATTGGGGGTACAGATATAGACAATTTTGGGCTTACGCATTGTGTATGCTTCTATAAACTCTTCGTATTTATGCTCATAGCTCATCGTACGCAATACTTTTGCACCCATCTGCTTGGTATAAATCTCATACATAGCAAAGGTCACAGCAGACATGAGTACAGAAGAATTTTCATCAAGTACAGCACGAGAGATAAACTCCAAAACTTGGTCAGACCCTGCTCCTATGATGATATTATCGCTTAAGACATCATATTTAGATGCCAAAGCCTCTTTGAGTTCAAACATCGAATCATCAGGATAAAGGTGTGCTTTATCGGCATGATTTCTAATGGCTTGGGCTACCATAGGGCTAGTGCCTATAGGGTTTTCATTGGAGGCTAGTTTGACCACATCTTTGGGGTCTATACCATATTCACGCACCACTAGCTCTATGGGTTTTCCTGCTTCATACACCTTAATATCTTTTAATGCTTTATTAAATTTTATCATTTTTTCCCTTTCTAAATATCATCTAGTTCTTTTACATAAGAGCCTAATAGCTTAATTTCATTGGCATGTTTGGCTAAAATATTTTGTATTTTAGGGTCATCTTTATGTCCATGAAACTCGATAAAAAATAGAGATTCACCCTTTACAATATGTGATTTAATCTTCGTCAAATTAACATTCACTTCTTCAAAATGTTGTAAAAATGTGACCAAAGCCCCTGGGTCATTGCTCAATCTTACGAGCAGTGAAGTTTTGTCATTGCCTGAGGGAGCATTTTCAAAATTGGAGATGATAAAAAACCGTGTTCTATTGTTATCATCATCTTCTATATTGTCAAACAAGATAGGAAGATTATTGAGTTTAGCAGCCACAGCAGGACAAAGTGCCGAAGCTGTAGGGTCTGTGAGGGCTATTTTACTAGCTTTGGCTGTGGATTCTACAGGAATATGATCTACCGTATCTAGTCCTAAATCTTCCAAAAATTTACGACACTGTCCAAAAGCAATATCTTTAGAATAAATCTTTTTGATTCTAGAAACATCATTACAACGAGAAGCAAAAGAGAGATGTACTTCTATCATCACCTCTGCAATAATTTTGAGATTATACTTATCCAAAGAGTTAATCGTATCACTCACGATACCATTGGAAGAGTTCTCAATAGGAATGACACCAAATTTGGCAGTACCTCGTGCCACTTCTCTAAAAATACCTGTAATAGAAGAGATAGGTAAGTAATTGCTCATCGCTCCAAATTTTTTGGTCGCTGCTTGGTGGGTAAAAGATGCTTCTGGTCCGAGATATGCTACAGCTTCAGGGAGTTCAAGATTACGTGCCACAGCAAACATTTCTAAAAAAAGTGCATCAATGGCATCATCTGTGAGCTTACCATCATTGTTTTTTTTGAGACGATTTAAAATAGCTTGTTCTCTCTCTGGTCGATAGATGGGAGAACCTGTTGTATTTTTGAGTACCCCTACTTGATGTACCACTTCCATACGTTCATTATAAAGTTTGAGTAAACTATCATCTATACTGTCAATTTTGAGTCTTAAATCGTCTAATGTCATGTTATGCTCCTATTTCAAATATTCTAATTCCAAACGTACTTGGTCTTCATAGCTTTCACGTCTTCTAATGAGTCTATCTTTTCCCTCTTCCAAGGCAACTTCAGCTGGTTTGGCTCGGGTGTTATAATTACTAGCCATAGTAAAGCCATACGCCCCTGCTGAATGAATCACAAGCAAATCATTGTGTGCTAAAGGTGGTAAATCAACATTCTTGCCAAAAAAGTCACCACTCTCACACACAGGACCTACCACATCGGCTTTGCTTGTATCGCCATCTATGCCTAAGGCTTCTATCTTGTGATAGGCATCATACAAACTAGGACGTATCAAGTCATTCATTGCCCCATCAACAATGACAAAACGCTTAGAACCATTGATTTTTTCGTACAATACTTTGGTAAAAAATGCCCCTGCGTTTGCCACCATATAACGCCCTGGTTCACAGAGTAAGGTAAGGTCAAGCCCCTTAGTAGATTGGAAGATAGCCTGAGTATACTCTTCTGCTGTAATCGTCACTTCATCATCGTACACCACACCAATACCCCCACCCACATCAAAGAACTTAATATCAATCTTAATGGCTTTTAGTGAACGCACCAAATCTGATACTATATCACACGCTTCACGGATAGGAGAGAGTTTAGTAAGCTGAGAACCAATATGAAAATGAATGCCCACAGGGTCTAAAAACTCTGATTTTTTTGCATAAATATACATACGTTTTGCCATATCTATCTCTACACCAAACTTATTTTCATGTAAGCCTGTAGATATATAAGGATGTGTTTGAGGGTCAATATTGGGATTAACTCTAATAGAAATACGTGCTTTTTTGCCCAAGGCAGTAGCCACCATCTCCACACGCTTCATCTCTGCTTCAGATTCCAAATTTAGCAGTAAAATATCTTTTTCTAAGGCTTCTTTTATCTCATCATCACGCTTTCCCACACCTGAGAATATAATCCGATAAGGAGCAACCCCTGCGTCTATCGCACGTCTTACTTCACCGATACTCACACAATCAGCCCCTGCCCCCATATTTGCCAAATGAGAGATTACAGAGAGATTAGAATTGGCTTTGACGGCATAATTAATCAAAGATTTTTTACCAGAAAAGGCTTCTTTAAGTGTCGTATATCTATTGCTAATATAATCAAAGTTATACATATATAAAGGCGTACCATATTTTTCGCTTAGGGCTTTATAATCATAATTCATCTATCATCCTTGAGTCTATTTTGAGGTGATTTTATCTAAATATCACTAAAGAAGAGTTAGTATGAGAGAGAATCACTTAGAAAATACTAGGGTTTGTAGCTAATTATATGCCTATAGATTCGATAATTCAAATCTTACAATACATTTCGTTCTTCAATAAGAAAAATAACAGTAAAATTATTGTAACATATCTCTTCCAAATTCTTGCTCATTTTTGGACGAGTGATTATGCACTCGCATTTATATGGGCTATTAAACCAAAAGGACCAACATGGCAGAAAGAAGAAAATTTAAAAAGAGATTTTGTAAGTATTGTGAGCAAAAAGTTGAATTTATCGACTATAAAGATTTAGGTGCACTTAGATTTAGTTTAAGTGAAAGATTTAAAATCATGCCACGTCGTCTTACAGGTAACTGTAAACGTCATCAAGAGCTTGTGACTGTAGCTATCAAAAGAGCGAGACAAACAGCTTTAATCCCTTACATCGTTGACAGAAAAAACGTAATAGAAAACCCTTTCGAAAACGTAAGATAGTCTTCGATAAAATAGTCTTCGGACTATTTTATAAGGTACGTACTTTACGTACCTTTATTCTTTTGTAATACCACAAAACGCTTATCAGCTTTATCCAATTCATATAAATATACCTCATCATCACAAAACAATGTCATACCACTATACTCGACTATCTCTTCTACGGTGTGTAAATATTGTTTGATACTCTCTTGTGATTTTCTAAAGGTGTCACCCTCTTTTTCAAATAAGGTAAAATCAGAAAGATATACTCCCTCTTCAAAATCACTATCTATCGTCAAAAAACGTCTGTCATCATCTACAATAAACGAACCCACAGCTACATTTTCAAAGCCATACAAGGTATTGATGTCACAAAGGAAAAACCCTCCTTCATGAAGATGTGTTGCCACACAAGATAAAAATCGTTTGAGTTCTGTTTTGCTAAGATAGTTTGGCATATCAAAGACAGCGGTAATGACATCATACCCTTCTAGCTCATCACAAAGGTCTATCACAGTAGCCGTGATACCTTGTGCTTGTGTTTTGGCTACCATGAGAGGGCTTAGGTCTATGCCTTTGACCCTAGGTATCTCCAAAGCTTTTTGCATCCCTAGCAAAAAATCTCCAGAACCACACCCTACATCTAAAAGTGTTTCAAACTCAAGCGTCTGTAAAAAAAGAAGATAATGGGCATAGAGTCGAGGAGAAGCCTCTTTCACTCCTAGTAAATCCTCTACTTTGGCATAGAGGTCAGGAGTGAGGTCAAGACTATTGTGAGGGGTGTTAGGCATCTCTTTCTACAACTGTTTTGATTTGTTCATACAAAGAGAGTATCTCTTCTTTTTTGGCATAAAAGCTATTTTTATTGGCGATAAGGTGTGCTGAGGAGTCCATAATATCTTCTGCTACTTTGAGTCCATTTTCTCTCATAGTGCTACCTGTTTCGACAATATCAACAATCGCATCAGCCAATCCTACCAAAGGGGCTAATTCTATAGAGCCATAGAGCTTCACAACTTCTACCCCAACAGCTTTTTTGGCAAAATAGTCTTTGGTAATATTGACCATTTTAGTGGCTACTTTTATGTTAGGACGTGACCAGTCTAGTTCATCTTCATTTTTGATACCTATGGCTACTTTACATTTGCCTAACTGCATATCAAGAAGCTGGATAATATCTAACTCTTTTTCGGTAATAACGTCTAATCCTACGACACCAATATCAGCAGCACCATGTTCTACATAGGTAGGTACATCTTGGTTACGTACATTCAAAAAACGAAATTCTCCCATATCCAAAATGAGTTCTCTTCCCTCAAATTTAAATTCACCTCCAAATATCTCAGCAAATATCTCTAATGTTTGTTCTGCAATTCTACCTTTTGGAAGGGCTATTGTTAACATATTTTTAACTCCTTAATCACTTTTTGCACTCCTTGAAAAACCAATGATTCATCATAAATGGCATCTTCAAAAAACGTTGAGAGAAACGCACCGTCTCCCCCTGTAAAATAGCGTGTTTTACCATGACTATGCTTATCAATGAGTGCTTTTATAGACGCGATTATACCATAGCTTATCCCCTCTTTAGTTGTACAAGGCAAAGTATCTACATTCAGAGATGTCTCAAGTGTCACATCCAATACCTCAGAGATAGAAGCATACGAAGCCAAATATGCTTGGATACCTAGTAAAATAAAGCCTCCTTGATACACGCCATCGAGCATAACATCTACCGTAATAGCCGAACCAGCATCAATAAAAATGCCATTGTCATGGCTCAAACAAAGGGCTTTTCTATCTACCCCCATAGTATCATACGCACCCTCTAGCTCCATAAGAGAAGAGATATTTTTCCACTTTTTTATCTTTGCTATCTCTTGGCTTAAAGAGGTATTGACGCAGATATAGACCAAGGCTTTGTCTTGATACTTTTCTATGGCTTGGCTATGGCTAAGATGTTCTACCCCATCTGTAGTATAGATATGAAAGTGTGTATTGCCTATATCGGCTAAAAGACTACACTTCATGCCATACCCTCCACCCCTGTGCTAAAAGTAAGGCTTTGGCTTTAGAACAAAGTGGTGCTTTGATAAGGATGTATTTTTTTTTGATGGCACTGTCTATATATTTTTCTATCCTTTGATGTAATTGCATGAGTTCTTCTGCTTCTTTAGAAAGTACTCGACTCTTTTTTTCTAAAGACAGCATGAGGACATAAAATCCTTTTAAATCCACACCCACATAACATTCAATCTTTTTACGAGACCCTATCTCTTTGGGCTTTATCTCTGTAAAAGATTTGAAGATAAGATTCTTTTTTTGTAGATAATCTATAACTTTTTTCATAAGATACCTCTACTTTAGATTATTTTTACAGCTAAACCACCACAAAAAAGCAAACATAAGCCCAGAAGTTTTGGCGATAGTTTCATCATAGATGAGTGCTTTGGCTTGGTCTATAGGGAGGGTGATGACTTCTATCTCTTCTGCGTCAATCCCCCCTCCTTCGCTTACTTTCATGCTCTCATTGACCACGGCATAGTACAACACTTGTTTTGACCCTGCAAAACCTACAGCACTATGAAATGAAGTGATTTTTTCTATATCTTCTAAGGCTACAGCGTAACCACACTCTTCTTCTATCTCTTCTTGGGCAATACGTGCAAGGCTCAACTCTTTGTCTACAATACCAGCACAAAGCTCTAAGGTCATACCATCATTGTTGTTGAGATACACAGGTGGACGAAACTGCTTGACCAAGATAAATGCATCTTTTTGGCTATGATAAATAAGTATCGCTACAGAGTCATGGGCTTTGACGATTTCCCAGCTTTTTTGTTTGTTATCTTGTAGATAACTTACCAGTGCTGTTTGGATAAATTTACCCTCTTTTAAGGGTGCTAGTTTAAAATTTTCAATCTTATAAGTCATCATCAATCCTTACTTCTAATTTTTTGAATCTATCCCAGATAAAAGGTTCATTTTTACCTTTAAGATAGGCTAAGAGTGCTTCTTTATTCTTTTTTGCATCTTTTATCACAACCGTTTTGTATTTGGTGGTTGTGGTCTCTTTGTACTTGGTAAATGTTTTGAGTATCGTACGTGTATCACTCTTTTTGTGTAGTACTTTCATAGGGTTAATCCACCTGCCATTTTTGGTCATACCAAAGTGTAGATGAGGTCCTGTACTCCGTCCTGTACTTCCTACATGACCTATGATTTGTCCTTTTTTGACCAGTTGTCCACGTTTGACACGGATACGACTTTGATGGGCATACAAGGAGACATACCCTCCCTTATGCTTAATCTTGACTACTTTACCATAGCCACCCATACGCCCGGAGAAGATGACTCTTCCTGCGTTGACAGCCAGAAGTGGTGTACCCCGTCTTGCACCAAAGTCTGTACCATGATGAGGACGGTAACGTTTTAAGATAGGATGATAACGCCGATAAGAAAAAGAAGAGGTAATCCGTGCATGGCGTAAGGGCATACCAAAACGATATTTTTTACCTTTGACTTTGACACGTCTTGTATAGGTAATTTTCTCTTTACCTTTGACAATATACGCCTGTGATGTTGTATCATTGCTATATCCATAACCATCTTCATCGGCATAGACAAAAGACTCTTTACCCCTACTCTTTAACATGGCTACTTTGATATATGGCATATAATAAGGTCTTCCCATACGTGTTTTTTGCTTATAGATAAAAGAGAGTGTATCTCCTCGATGCAATCGTCTTGTATTGATAACACCTTTAAGAAGTTGAGACATTTTATCAGCCAAAGCAGGATAGTGTAATGTTTTTTTTATATCACTATGAGGATTAGAGTGGATGACCACTGTAGCACTATACTCTTTTTCTTTATAGGCAATAGGGATAATATCAAAGACAAATTTATGGCTTATTTTATCTTTGGCTAAGTGTATTTGCATCTCTTCGCCTATAGGGATAAGGACTTGCTCTATTTCATCTTCACTGTCTCTAAGCTCATAAAAAACTTCCCCTGCTTGAATCTCTGAGAGGTACTTGACATCTTCTTCATCAATCGCACTATGTATATTAAAAGAAATTTCTTTTCTTTCTAAGTATTGAGAAAAAAGCTCTCCTCTTTCCCATGTATTGACCGTAAGTTTTGCACCAGACAATAGAGTACACATTAAACCCCAGATAATCATACTTTTGACACTTCTCATTCTCTTTACAACCTATTTTCAAATTGGTCATCATTATAACTAAACTTTTACTATATTATTAGTATAATCAAAACAATTAATTACACCCAAAGGATTTTCATGCGTAAAATACTATTGACACTGCTACTCTCTTTTCCACTTTTTGCAGGATTTTTTCCTTCAAGCGTACATACTTCTATCCAATCGGTAAACGGTAAAACAAGTACCCTTAACAAAGCATTTCCTATCAATGGAATGACGGGTGTGGTGATACACAATTATGGCAAAGGTCTTAATGCTATTACCTCTCGTATCTCACAAATATCTTCCAATGGAGAGACGCAATTACTCTCTGTTGGTGTGATACAACATGAAGAACTTCCTACTATCAATACAGCCGTACAACGTGGAGACAAAGTGATCGGTGGCTACTTGTATCACAATGTATTGCTACTCGCTCCTGATGCTGATACCTACGCAAGAGTCACCAAATCGTACCATAAAAAATGGATACACCCCGATTTATTTGCTCTTTATATCGCAGGAGAGGGAGAAGGCAGAGCTTCTAAAGAAAACCTTGCTAATTTTGCCAAAAAATATCAAATAGGTTTGGTCTATATCGTAGACAGAGATTCAGAACGTTTAGTAGACCCAATCTCAGGTAAAACCATCGCCAAAAAAGCACGTGTTGGCTCAACAAGCAAAGGGATGTTTCCTTTTTATATGCGTTTTGGTGAGCTAGAGACAGGTTGGTTTGGTGGCACGGAGACAGGAGAGTACTATCAAGCAATGGGTACCTTATAATGCTACAGAAGAAAGCCATACAATACTTTGAAAAGCTTGTAGGAAAAGACAATGTCTATTCAGATAAAGCACATCTCATCGCCTACTCGTATGATGCAACACGTACACGCTTTGAGCCTGAAGCCGTGGTATTTCCTAGAGATGAAGCAGATGTATCTGCGATACTAAGCTACTGTAATACCCATCAGATTATCATTACCCCTAGAGGGGCTGGTTCTGGCTTTACAGGTGGAGCGTTGCCTACCAATGGGGGTATCATACTAGGTATGGAAAAGCACATGAACAAAATCCTTGAAATTGATATGGAAAATATGGTTGCTGTCGTACAACCAGGGGTCATCAATATGGATTTACAAAAAGCTGTAGCAGAAGTAGGATTGATGTATCCTCCTGACCCTGCGAGTGAAGAGTACTCTACCCTTGGAGGAAATGTCAGTGAAAATGCTGGGGGAATGCGTGCAGCGAAGTATGGTATTACCAAAGATTATGTCATGGCTTTACGTGCTGTGCGTACCAATGGCGATGTCATCCGTGCAGGAAAACGAACCATCAAAGATGTAGCAGGGTACAATATAGCAGGTATCCTCATCGCCTCTGAGGGAACACTAGCCGTCCTTACCGAAATTACCCTAAAACTCATACCCAAACCCAAATACACCAAAGGGTACATGGGTATCTTCCCTTCTGTTGATGATGCCATGAATGCCGTGTTCAAATCCCTAGCCTCTGGAGCCAATCCTGTAGCGATGGAGTTTATGGATGCCCTAGTCGTCCAAGCACTCAAAGAAAAATTAGGTATCGATTTACCAGCTGACGCAGGGGCATTACTCATCGGTGATGTCGATGGCAATGTACCAGAAGAAGTAGCCTTTCAACTAGAAACACTTGAAGCTTCTTTCAAAGAAAACAATGCCCAATCTTTTATTGTAGCTCATGATGAAATACATAGAAATGAACTATGGTACGCTCGGCGTAATGCTTCTCCTTCTATCACTATCTTTGGCAATAAAAAGCTCAATGAAGATATTTCTGTCCCTCGTTCTATGTTGCCTGTTGCACTGAAAAATATTTATGCTATTGGTGATAAATATGGATTTAAAGTGCCATGTTTTGGACACGCAGGAGATGGCAATATCCACGTCAATGTGATGGTCAAAGATGGCTTAGACGAAGAAGAGTTACACAGAGGTCACCAAGCCATAGAAGAGATTTTTCAGATGGTGGTAGATATGGGTGGAACGCTCTCAGGTGAGCATGGTATCGGTACATCCAAAGCACCTTTTATGGGGATTGCCTTTAATGATATGGAACTTAACCTCTTTAAAGAGATTAAAAAATCTTTTGACCCTAACAATATTCTCAACCCTGGTAAAATGGGATTACCCAACTAAACGATGACTGATGCCTAAACATACCTCATTCAGGTCTCTTTTTAAAAATTATTACCTTTTTTTAAGAGATTTTTATAAAGACCTCTTTGATGATACATTGAGTCATTATGCTTCAAGTTTGAGTTGGAGTACCATTTTTTCTATCATTCCTCTTTTGGTTGTTGTCCTCTCTATTTTTACTACCATGCCTCTATTTAATGCCATGTATGACAAAGTAGAAGCACTTATATTTTCCAATCTACTGCCTACAGATTCCAAAGAAATAATGCAGTACATCAATACTTTTATGGAAAACTCCGATAAACTAGGTTATGTTGGGGCATTTTATGTCACATTTGCATCCATGATGTTTTTTAAAAATTATGATTATATTGTCAATAAAATTTTTGATACACCCTCACGTACGATATTACAAGCCTTTAAAACCTATATTCTCTTAGTCCTCATCATTCCTACTTTGATGGCTAGTTCGTTCTATCTCTCTAGCATCATTCAAGTCTATTTGGATAAAACCAGTATCACAAGTATGATACACCTTTATAGCATACTGCCCTACTTTATTATATGGATGATGTTTTATATAGCCTACCAATTTTCTGCCAATACACCCATAGATATTTCTTCAGCTCTTATCAGCTCATTTATTACCTCTTTGGTATGGTATCTTAGCAAAAGTGCCTTTATATTTTATGTCATACACAACAAAACCTATGCTAGTATCTACGGAAGCATCTCTACCTTACTCTTTTTCTTTTTATGGATTTATATCTCATGGGCAATTTTTATTCACGGATTAAAATTTTGTGCCTTACTCAACAAAGGCGAAGAGATAGAGCGTATATAAACTATACCCTCATCGTCTAACAGTTTTTCGTTACTCTATCATATTTATCGTGCTTCATAATATCTTGAAAATAAATTATTTCATCTTTTGTTGTAAGTAAAATTCTATAACCATCATTTCCTAAAACACGTATAGACTGTTTGTGCTTATCTCTACGACAGCGAATCACTTTTAGATTTAATTTACTATGTGAAACATCTGTTTCAAAAAGCTCTTCGGTTGCTATAATATTTTCTACGCCAATTTTTTTGGAAACTTTTTCTTTACTCCGAAGATATTTAACATCAAATTTAAGCACCATGTTTATGCTCTAAAATCAAATCTCCAATTTCCATTTCAAGTTTTGCCATTTGTGTCAAAAGTGTATCCAAATTATTTCTCATCTCTTTCTCTTTGCTATGACTAAAAATTTCTTCTACTACTTCATAATTATCATCAAGATTAAACTGTAAAGTCCGTAATTTCTCTTCATCAAAATTTAAATCATCAAGAATTTCTCTAAAACCAGAGACCATCATTAGAGAAATTTTAATTGCATTTTGCGTTTCAACACTAGGTAAGGTATTCATATTTTCAAAATATTCTACATTAAGTAATGGCATATATTGTAATTCACCCATTGTGACACCTTTATATTCTTATATTTAAGTGTATCATTTTTGTAATTACATAGACTTTAGAGAATCCATAAAAAGAGATAACACATATACCCAAAAGAAACCCCCATCAAGAGCCAAAAAACCTTTCTCCACCAAATAGCCCCAATAGATATAGCAATATACGCTCCCAATATCCAATAGTCTAAGAGCAATGCTTCATTGTCTATCAATGCTTGATGTGGAGGTAAAGCAAATAATCCTAATAATACACTGTCTAAAATACCCCCTAAACCTACGAGATGCAAAAGCATGACGAAAGGGTAAAAGAGTATAAATATCAAAGACAAAAATGGAGACAAAAGTTGATAGAAACTTGTAACAAAAAATACACTATGCACCACAGGTTGCATCAAGACAAAGATACCAAAGGGGATAAAAACAAAAGAGATAAGATGTGTTGAATATCTTTGGCTATAGTGTAAAATCAAAAAGATATAAAACACCCCTGCTACAGAAAACCAAAACGAAAGAGAGACTAAAAGAGCAGGAGAAAGGAGTAGAAGTATAGCGATAATACTTGTCAAAAATGTAAAGCTCAATAACTCCATGCCTAAGAGTAAAACGACCCAACCTACCAATACCATGGCGTAAGAACGTAGTAAAGAGGGAGGGAAATCTACAAACCATACATACATGCCTAAAAGAAGCATCGCTACAAGTCCCATATCAAAAAGTGCATGACGGTAAGGAAAAAACTTTCGTTGTAATGGACGATAGACTAACAACAATCCCCCATAGACCAAGCCCCATAAAATACCCAAATGAAAACCACTCAATGCCACCAAATGGCTCACACCTAAAAGTGCAATAGAGGCACGTAAATCTTTGTCTATCGCTGTAGCAAAAAATATCGCTTGATAAAAATGTTGCATAGAGATAGAGGTATGTTGTAAGGCTACTTTTTCTAAAAGTTTCTCTTTCATAGAAATAGCCATACGCTCTTCTTTTTTTATCTTACTGTTGATATAAAATGTACCCAAATATTCTACAAATTTGATACTTTTATTGGGGAATATTTGTAAGCGTAGTCGGTAGTGATTTAAATCTTTTTTGAGGTGTGTTACTGTATAAAAGTGCATGCCATCATCACTTTTGACTTTGAGGACTTGATAGTGTTTATTATTTTTGGTTTTTTTATATGCGATAGTTACAGTAACATAGGTATAGTAAAAAGGTTTGTTGATAAATGTTTGATACGCTTGATAGCGTATCAAAAGATGTAGCATGATAAGCACAAGAAGAAAAGCCATCACCCGTATAAACCCTTTGGTCTCAGGAAAGAGCTTGGGCTTTGATAATTGCATTAGATAATAGGTATATCTACATTGATTGTCGCTTCTTGCATAGGGATGTCCGAGTCTTCATATTCTATCTCAAAGGCAGGGGAGATACTTTTATCTACAAAGCGTGTAAAGTTCTTTTGAAATACCAATTCTACCGTACCTGTAGGGCCATTTCTTTGTTTTCCGATGATGATTTCTGTATCTTCTTCTGATTTGGTTCTAAATTCAGAGGTATAGGGCTTTCCATCAGCCTTGCCTTTCATCTCTTTTTCTTTTTCCATGGCTTCACGATAGACATCATCACGATAGACAAAAAGGATAATATCAGCATCTTGCTCAATCGCACCCGACTCACGCAAATCAGAAAGCATCGGTCGTTTATTGTCCCTACTCTCTACCCCACGGTTGAGCTGTGAAAGTGCGATGATAGGCAGTTGTAGTTCACGTGCTAGTTGTTTGAGTCCTCTTGATATTTCAGAGACTACTTGCTGTCGCCCTTCTTTATTGTCTCCTGACATCAATTGTAAGTAGTCAATCACTGCCATAGTAATCTCAGGATGTTGGGCTTTGAGCTTACGCAATTTACTTCTTACATGATGGATAGTAGCATACCCCCCATCATCTACAAAAAGTTTCTTAGAGGCAAGTTCAGTTGTAGCAGCAGAGAGCTGAGTCCACTGCTCATCTCTCAAATCTCCTACCCTTAGTGCTTGAAGTGGGATAGAAGTCTTCGCAGAAAGAAGTCTAAGCATGAGCTGTTCAGCAGGCATTTCCAAAGAAAAAAACGCTACCCCCTCATTACGCTCAATGGCTTTGAGTGCCATATTGAGAACCAGAGCTGTATTGTGAGTGACCGTCATATCTTCTAGTAAAAAGAGATGATTTCCATCCAAAACAAAACCATAATAATCATCTACTTTATCGTATTGGACTTTGATACCTGTGTGAGTATGCTCTCGTTTAGATTTCAAAGACCTCGCTTTTTTTCGTGAGATATGTGTAGGAATTTCATTTAAATGACCCACAATTCGTACACGATACACTTCACATTCATAATCAATACTTTTGATTTTGGCTATTTTGGACTTGAAAGAACATCGAAAGCCTAGAGAATCTGCCAAAAACTTAATTTGTTGGGCTAAGACTTTTCTTTTTTGTATAATTTCCATAACATGATGACTGTCATCATAATAGCCATCACTATCTATTAACCCTGCCAATAGTTCTAAACGATTTTTCCTACTATTAGAAAGATATACTTGTGGTATATGTTTATTTTCTATGACACCTAATGCTCTTAGTTTAGATTGAAGTGAATTTTTTAAATTCTTTTTTTGACCCTCTTTTTGGATATTGATAATCCCATACATAGGACACTTACCCTCGACTTTATACCTATAAACAGCCTTATCCAATCTTTGAGCATAGGCATTTAAATAGCCTACAATTTCTTTATCTTCAGTAGCAATACGCACATCAGAACTTCGCCCATCTCCTAACCATAAACCCAAAAAGTAAGGCTCAACATCCAATGCTACAGAAGGAAAATCTATAGCCTTTTTATAGCCCTTATAATTACTCTTAAATTTATCAGATTTTGTGATGTACTCTGATACTTCTATATTGAGGACATCTCCGTGTGTGTGACGACCTTCGTTTCGTGAGCGTTTCAATGACAGTATATGAGATTTATTGACACGATAATCTATGCCTTTATTTTGTCGTACCCAATACATCTCTTCTTTGCCACGTGCTAAAGAAAGTACAGTACGAGGACTAGAATCATCTCCCATGAGTGTATCATTGACACAGACATCTTCTACTTTTTTGAGTCTACCATCATACATCAAGACCTTTGTCCCCTTGCCTAGACATTTTCCCATAGCAGGACGTGCTGCGATGATGACCAAGTCTCCTTTACCAAAACCACTTGTTTTGTCGTTTAGATTTTTAAATCCTGTATCTGTACCGATGAGTTTGGAGTTACCCAATGCTTTGAGACGTTCTATCTCTGCTAACATCGCTACGGTAATCTCTTTAGATTCTCTAAAATCGTTAGAGGTAGAATTTTGGGTGATTTCATAGAGTTTTTTTTCTACAAGGTTCATCACTTCATCGGCTGGTAAATCATCTTCTATCGTGACTTTTTTTATCTCTGTGGCAAGGGTAGCTAAGGCTCTTTTGGTTGATTTGGCTTTGATTTCATCCATATAAGCAGCCGTGTTACTAATAGGGTTTGAAGAGAGGACATCTAACATGGCTACTTCATCAAATTTGCCCATATTAGTAAGCTTTACACGTAAAAATTCATCATCAAGAGGCTTTTCTTCTGCACTTAGTGCTTCCATAGCTGTAAAGACATGCTGATGAAAAGGCAGATAAAAGTCATGAGCTTGTAGCTTCGCTGCTATCTCTTCATAGGTCTCTGGGTCAAAAATAATCGCAGAAAGTACGGCTCTTTCTATGTTAAGATTGTACATATTTTCCATTAGGCATTTTCCTTGGCGAACTTTTCGACTTCAAAGACAAATCTATCGACCAACTCTTTTTCGGGTAAACGTGCCACCACTTCGCCTCGTAGCATCACAAGTCCTGCTCCTTTGCCATAGGCTATGGCAACATCAGCATGTTTGGCTTCGCCAATGGCATTGACCACACATCCCATCACAGATACATCCATAGGGGTCTTGATATGTGCTGTACGGCGTTCGACTTCTGCTACAGCTGTGACCAAATCGGCTTCTATACGTCCACAGGTAGGACAAGAGATGATATTGAGTCCTTCTTTGATACGTCCTGAGTCTTTGAGTATGGCTTTGCCTATGCGTATCTCTTCTTCTAATTCACCTGTGATAGAGACACGCATCGTATCGCCGATACCATCCAAAAGCAATGCCCCTAGTCCGATAGAAGATTTGATAGTAGCATGAAAGATAGTACCTGCTTCGGTAACCCCTAGATGAAAAGGATAATCATTTTTGGGACGCAAAAGTCTATAGGCATCCACCGTTCTCTCCACATCAGAGGCTTTGAGTGAGACTTTTATATTTGTAAATCCTAAATCTTCTAAAAATTTGATATTGTATTGGGCTGAAGCGACCATACCCTCTGCTGTTGCTCCATACTTTTGGTCAAACTCTTTTTCTAAGCTTCCTGCGTTGACCCCTATACGGATAGGGAGGTTTCTCTCTTGACAGGCTTTGACTATCTCTTTGATACGTGATTTTTCACCGATATTACCAGGATTTAGACGGATACAATCGACCCATTTGGCTGCTTCTAAAGCCAATTTATAGTTAAAATGAATATCTGCAATGAGAGGAAGAGAAATTTGTTCTTTGATGGCTTTGAGGGCAATAGCATCTTTCATCTCTGGAACTGCCACACGCACCATATCAGCCCCTGCAAAGTGAAGACGGTTTATCTGTTCTACAGTTGCTTGGATATTGTGGGTATCAGAGTAGGTCATAGACTGTACAGAGAGAGGTGCATCTCCCCCTACGGCTACATCACCGACATAAATTTTTTTGGTTTTTACTCTATCTTTCACGGGTCTGCCTTTATTAAAATACTTTTATTTTATCCAAACTATATTAATCTAGGAAAATGCAACAGGGTCCATATCTATCTCTATCTCTCTACATGCTACACTGTGCAACGCTTTGAGCAGAGGCATCCTATTTTTGGCACGTAACAAGATATGAAATCTAAACTTATTTGCCACACGTTCGATGGGTGCTTTACCTGAGCCTACTATCTCTATATCGTCAAAGGCTTTAAGCTTGGTCACGGTATCTAGGGTCGTTTTTCCTGCTTTTGTTTCTTCTTTGTGTGCGATAAGGATACGTGCCAAAGAGACAAAAGGAGGATACTCTGCTACTTGTAAAAAAGACAACTCATCTTTGATAAAAATCTCATAATCACTCAAATAGGTCTGAAAAAATTCAGGGTCACTAGTCTGAACAAGCACTTGAGCTTCTTTGCTTCTGCCACTACGACCTGCTATCTGAAAAAGCAAAGACATCGCTCGTTCTCTGGCTCTATAGTCTGCTAGTCCCAAGATATAGTCTAAGCCCATAATCACACAAAGCGTAATATTGGCATAATCATGCCCTTTACTAAGCATCTGTGTCCCTAAAAGTAGATGACTCTCTCCTGTAGCAAAACGTTTGAGTGCCTCTTTGAGCTTTTTATTGGTAGAGATACTGTCTTTGTCAAACTGTTCTATCTTGATACCCTCTATGGCTTCACTGATAATTTCTATGGCTTCTACTGTACCAATACGGTTACTCTGTAGAGGAGAATGCCCACACTGTGTACAGGTATCGACAATCGCCTCGGTAAAGTTACAATAGTGGCACTTTAAGTGTCTAAATTTCCTATGTAGAGTCATACCTACCGAACAATAAGGACACAAATGTGTTTTGCCACATTGTTGACAATAGAGGTACTTAAAGTTACCACGTGTGGGTAAAAAAAGAAGTGATTGATTGTGTTTATGATAGTGTTGCTGTAAGGCTTCTAAAATCGTATGGTTGATACTATCGCCTGTGATAAAATGATAGACTTTTTTGGTCTGGATATACGGCTTATCCAATCTCACCACATCATACTTATAGTAAGACCCCATAGAGGGGGTAGCTGATGCCAAGAGGACTTTTGCTCCTAGTTTGTCTGCCATGAGTACGGCTACATCTCGTGCGTGGTAGCGTGGTCGTGTGATTGCTTTGTAGCTATCATCGTGTTCTTCATCTACGATAATCAGTCCTACGTTGGGCAAAGGCACAAACAAAGTAGACCTAGCCCCTGCCAAGATACGTACCTTACCCTCTTCTATCCCTTGTAAAATCGTCTCTTTTTTCTTTTTGGTCAATTTGGAATGCCACATCTCTACATGTTCTCCAAAATATATTTTGAGGCGTTTTTCCATTTGTGGGGTAAGAGAAATCTCTGGCATAAGAAAAATAGAGTTTTTACCCTTTTTTAGCATCTCTATCATCAAAGAGATAAAAATTTCTGTCTTACCTGCACCTGTGACCCCAAAAAGTAAGGCTTTGTCTTTATGGAGTAAAGATGTATAGGCTTTTTGTTGCATCAAAGACAAAAGAGGTATCTCTAAAGGAGTAACTATACTAGGCTCTTCCATAGGTAGTGCTGTGATAGGAGTGGCTACAAAAAGTGAAATCGATTCTGAAAAAGAAGAGAAATAATAGCTAGAGATAAATCGTGCTATTTGCATCTGTAAAGGAGTATAGTAGTGGGGTCTAAGAACGTATATTTCACTGCTATCAAACGTAGGCTTGACGGTCTCTTCATAGACGATGGCTACTTTTTCATGTGTTCTAACAGTGACAACTACCACCCTACCTAAGCCAATAGGCACACTAGACGCATAGGTAAGTATGGGTGCAGAAGATTTATATAAAACAACCTTATAGTAATACAAAAAAACCCTATTGTCTAAAATCTGACATGCCTACCATACTACAGTTATTTTCTGCAAAAAATCTATTATTCTCTACCTTAAAAGAACATGTTTCATCATTCGGTCCTGTAAAGACAAAGCTATCCCCACTTTGACTCCAATCAGAGGTGATACCATACTCCAATAACCCAAGGGCTGTACTTCCATTAATATCTGTAAATACCCCTCGTAAGATGTTTTTTTGTCTTTCTGTAGCAATGGCTGAACGCAAAGCTGCTACTGTGACCCTAGCCCTTGTAATCTCGGCATCATCTCTGGTCGCCGCTAGTTTTGGTACAGCTACAGCAGAGAGTATCCCTATCACAACGATAACAAATATTAATTCTATCATGGTAAATGCTTTTTTCATCTTGTATCCTTTGATTATACTTATGCTATAGAGTATAGCACATCTTTACCAAAAAAAGAAATAAAGTAGAAGAAGAAATAAAGTAGAAGGAAAAAATTAAATTTTTGCTATGGGTTTAAAAGTTTGAAGAAGGGATAAAAGAAGAGTCGTACACCCACCCCAAAGGGTAAGCATACTAAGGGGAGAAGTAAGACTAAAAGCTTACTTTGTTTCCACCAAATGAATGAGTTACAGCTGATGACGCTGAAAGACCTTGTGCTAAAGCTTGTACTTCAGCATTTTCACACCATGTTTCAGATAATCCTGCATCTACTACAGTAAAATTTCCATCAGCAGATGCTTTAGTCACAGCCGCTACAGTAAAACATGCATCATTTTTCACATCTTTACAAGATGCATAAGCTTTTGCACCATCTGCATCTGAAGCTTCGCTTGTTTCTTCACCAGAACCTGTAAATGCTGCACCAATATCTGATACACATGTTGCCAAGTTTTGTACTGCTTTTACTTGTTTAGCATCATCTCTTGTTGCTGCCAATTTTGGTATTGCTACCGCTGCTAAAATACCGATAATTACGATTACGAAAATTAATTCGATCATTGTGAAACCACGTCTCATGTTATTCATGATTAACTCCTGTTAAAATGTTAGTGTCAATTCAGTAATTGACCTATTCGAAGTATAGTACCTTTTTGCTTAAACAAATATTAAATACATCAATTCTAATTATTAGGTCATTTTCATACAATATAAATCCCATTATGTAACCAATCTACCCAAAAAATCAGGATTATTTCCACAACTTTTAAAAATACCAGACATATTGAGGCTTTTGTTCTTAGGCTTATATTTGTT
>Ga0256838_1000188_pt1 | contig 43637 bp, 53 predicted proteins | sample 4571419metaG_FD_185978 | JGI IMG/M metagenome (GOLD analysis project Ga0256838, IMG submission 185978) | Hydrothermal vent microbial communities from Guaymas Basin, Mexico - 4571-419 | ecosystem: Environmental > Aquatic > Marine > Hydrothermal vents | place: Mexico: Guaymas Basin | collected... | reverse complement strand
TTTCAAATAAATATTTATTTTTATCCAGATATGCCGAAATATTTTCTAAATGCATCAGAATATTTTGAAAACGGGAAATTTTCTCACGGCTTAAGACACCGTTTATATTATCTAAAAGTTTGTTTAATTTAGCGGTGGTGCTTGAGAGTGTCTCAAACAGTTTAGCGTTAAAAGAAGGTATTGTTTTTATAACCGCTGGATTTGTTTTTGACGTTTGCAAAACAGGCGAATTTTTACTTCCCCCTTCAATTTCAATGTATTTAAGCCCTGTAATACCTTCAAGTTCGATAAAAGCGTAACAGTCCGACCTTAAAGGGATGTTTTTGTCAACACTGAATGTTACGATTACGGAATCAGGCTCATCCGGATTAATCGTAATTTTTTTTACGTTTCCGATATTCAATCCCATGTATTTTACGGGAGAGGCTATGTTTAATCCCGAAACGGATTCGTGAAAAACCGCTTTATAATAGTTTTTAGGTTTTTTATTGATATTGAAATTCCCAAGCCAGTATATAAAATAAACAAGCCCAATACTTAAAACAATAGTAAAAATTGCCAAAACTAAATAATTCACTCTTCTGTTCATTCTATCTCCATAAGTATAGGTTTTAAAAATTTTTGCACTTTTTTATTTTTAGAATTAACCGCCTCTTGAAACGTACCTTCAAATATTACCTTTTTCTCTGCAAGAATACAAAACCTATCAAGCACATTCACAATCGTTTGGGGATCGTGTGTCACCATTACCACAGTCGGTTTAAAAAGTGAATGAATCTCTTTTATTAAAGAATCAAACGCCCTGGCACTTACCGGATCAAGTCCGCTTGTCGGTTCGTCCAAAAACAAAAGTTTAGGATCAAGTGCAAGCGCCCTTGCAAGTGCCGCCCTTTTTACCATACCTCCACTAAGGCTTTTTGGCATCTGATATGCTGCTTCTTCTTTTAACCCAGTAAGTTTAAGTTTCGATAAAGCGGTTTTTTCAATAAGTTCTTCTGGTAAATCGGTATATTCTTCAAGCACGATGCTTATATTTTCCAAAACGTTCATTGAAGAAAACAGCGCCCCGAACTGAAACAAAACGCCCCAGTTTTTAACAAGTTCTATTTCATCTTTTAAACTAAGTTTTTTTACGTTTTTCCCCATTACCTCAATGGTGCCTTTAAATCTGTCCTCAAGCAGTATCATCTCCCTCATAAGAGTGCTTTTCCCACTGCCGCTAGCTCCTAAAATTCCATAAATTTCACCCTCATATACCGTTATATCTATATTGTCGTGAATAATTTTTTTTCCGAATTTAGTTATAAGATTTCTTACTTTTATTATTTCTTTCATATCCCAAGCTTTGCAAGTATTATTGAAAACAACGAATCAAGCGCTATTACCCAGAAAATTGCGTTTACGACACTTTTTGTGGTATATTTACCTATATCCTGCGTCGAATTTCTGACCTGCAACCCCCTGTACGTTCCTATAAGGGCTATTACTGTTCCAAAAAAAGGAGCTTTTCCAAGTCCTATAAAAACCTGTTTTAACTCCAATACGTCTTTTGTTCTTTCTAAAAACATATCAAATCCGATATTCAAATCGATAAAAGAAATCAGCATTCCACCAAAAACCCCGATCATATCAGCAAAAAAAACTATCAAAGGCATGGCTATTATCATAGCTACAACCCTCGGAATTATTAGAAACCAAAAAGGCTCGAACCCCAGCGTTTTCATAGCGTCGATTTCTTCTGTGAGTTTCATGACCCCGATTTCTGCACTGAATGAAGAAGCGCTTCTTCCCGCTACCACAATCGCCGAAATTAGCGGTGCTATTTCCCTGAACATCGAAATATCAAGCATATCCACAATAAAAATATTAGCCCCGAATTTACTAAGCTGCACCGCCCCTTGATAAGCCATAACCACTCCGACCAAAAAAGAAGTAAGCCCCACAATAGGCAGCGCCCCGGCTCCTGCTTTTACCATAACCGCAGCCGTTTCTTTAAATCTGAATTTCCAAGGATGTGTAATTAAAAAAATTGAAAAATAGATAAATTCCCCGAAAAAAAGCAAAAAATTTACAGTATTTTCTTTTATCGCATCAAAAATTTTAATGAAATATTCTCTTATCTGCACTAATATCCCTGGCGGGGAGGGAATATTCAAATCTTTTACCGTTAAATATACGAAATCATACATTTCTTTTAAACGAGAAGGGAAATTTGTAAGGGTATTGTTTTTTGAAAGCTCAATTAAAAACAAAGCGCCTTCATAATCCATATCCGTAAGTTTCGATAAATCTAATGTTAGATTTTTTTCTTTTTTGAGATAATAAACAACTGGTATCGTTTCTTTATTTAAAGACCCCACCAAACGAATTGTTTTTTTATCTGACTCGATTTTTAGCATTTTATTCCTATAAAAAAGTAACGACTCGGCGTTACTTAATTACTGACATCCAAAACACTCAACGCTTCTGTCCATTACCTCTTCATTAACTTCAGGAGACTGGCTTCTTAAATAATAAAACGACTTAAGTCCTAATTTCCACCCAAGAGTATAAATCTCATTCAGATATTTTCCACTGGCTTTATCGGTTGTGATAAAAATATTAAGACTCTGCCCCTGGTCTATCCATTTTTGTCTGATGGCTGCGGCTTTTACAAGAATTCTCTGGTCAAGTTCGTATGCCGGAGTATAAAACATATATGTTTCAGCTGAAAGGTTTGGAACAACCACAGGAATAAGACCGCTTAGATTTTCTTCATACCATTTTCTTTTATAAACAGGCTCAATAGTCTGAGTGGTACCTGTAAGAATGGAAATAGAACTCGTAGGCGCTATTGCCATTAAATATCCGTTTCTTATACCTTCTTTTACTTTTTTTCTAAGCCCTTCCCAGTCATACTGCATAGCCGAAAAGAGGTCTCTTTCCACAAGTTTTTTAGCCTCTTCGCTTGCCGTATCTATAGGTAAAATTCCCTTAGACCATCTGCTGCCTTCAAACTCTGGATAAATACCCTTTTCTTTTGCCAAATCACAGCTTGCGTTAATAGCATGATAACTGATACCTTCAAATATTTCATCAATTAGTTTCAGATGTTCATCACTTCCCCAGAAAATCTGTCTTTCGGCTAAAAGCTGAGCCTCACCCATGGCCCCAAGACCTATGGCTCTGTTTTTGAGATTCGTATCTTTTGTCTTTTTAACCGGATAATAATTCAAATCAATCACATTATCAAGCATTCTAATAGCAATAGGAACAACCTCGGCTATCTTTTCAGGCGTATTTACACGGCTTAGATTTACACTGGCCAGATTACAAACCGCCGTTTTACCGTCAAACGGCACTTTTTCCACCATATAGACTTTTTTCCCGTCAATTGAATGAAGGGAAGTAATTTTTTTACCCTTGACAACTACCTCGACCTCTCCCAAAGAGACTCTAACATCTTCATCTTCTTCAAAAAATTTCTCACTTCCGTCTTCAAAAGTCACTTTTACTTTATAGTGGTTTGGCTCTGTATTCTGAAAAATTTCCGTACACAAATTTGAGCTTCTGATAATTCCGGCATGGTCGTTTTGATTTCTTTTATTAGCGTTGTCTTTAAAGCAAAGAAAAGGATTTCCAGTTTCATAATATTCAAGCAAAATCTTTTTCCAAAGCTCTTTTGCTTTTATTCTTCTTTTTGAAATATTTTCGTCGTTTTCATACTCTATATATCTCTTTTCAAACTCTTCTCCGTAAAGGTCTGTCAAGTCCCCCGTTTCATACGGGTCAAAAAGAGTCCAAAGACCGTCTTCTTGTACTCTTTTCATAAATAAATCCGGAATCCATAAAGCCGGAAAAAGGTCATGAGCTCTTCTTCTTTCTTCTCCGCTGTTTTTTTTCAAATCCAAAAAGTCCAAAATATCCATATGCCAAGGCTCAAGATAAACGGCTATAGCCCCTTTTCTGGTACCAAGCTGGTCAACGGCTATTGCTATATCGTTTGTGATTTTAAGCCAAGGGATAACCCCTCCGGCCGCATTTTTGTGATTGTCGATAAAACTGCCAAGAGCTCTTATTTTGCTAAAATCCCATCCTATTCCACCGCCGAATTTTGATAAAAGAGCCATCTCTTTATAGTCATCAAAAATACCTTCGATATTGTCGTTCATACTTCCCACATAACAGCTGCTGAGCTGATGGCGGGTAGTTCTTGCATTTGAAAGCGTTGGCGTTGCCACCATTACTTCGAATTTAGAAATAACATCATAAAATTTCTTAGCCCAGTATCCCCTGATTGATTTAGGGTCATTTAAATCAACTTTATTTTTATCACTATCAGGGATACTCTCAGGATTCGTTTCGTTTTGAGCCAAAAACATAGCAACACCCATAAAAAGCTGCTGAGGAAGCTCTATCGGATTTCCCTGCTTGTCTTTTATAATATATCTGTCATAAAGAGTTTTAATACCAAGGTAAGTAAACTGTAAATCCCTCTCCGGTTTTATGTAATTGTTTAAATCATTTAGGTCATATTTTTCTTTTAATCCCGGTAGAATTCTTCCGGCCTTCTCGCCTTTTTCAAAATATTCCTTAAGATGATTATAACCGCTAAATCCCGTAACTCTATGGTATAAATCATATAAAAAAAGTCTTGCCGCCACAAAATTCCAGTTTGGTCTGTCTATATCTATTTTATCTACGGCTGTTTTTATTAAGGTATCCTGAATCTCTTCAGTGGTAATTCCGTCGCGAAACTGAAGTTTTGCGTCGAGTTCAAGCTCGCTGTAATCCACCCCATCAAGTCCCTCACAGGCGGCCATCGTATATTTTCTTATCTTGCTGATATCAAGCGGCTCGCGTCTGCCGTCTCTTTTTATAACTGTTATTCCCGGATACATTCATCTCCTTTTAAATAAAAAAATAGTAATTTAATTTTATGACATATAAGCGATTGTCATTATCTAGTTTGTAATAATACCACAATAAATTTAAATTAAAATAAAGGAAAATCAGCATAAACGTATCAATATATCTTGATATGTTTATATATTAGTGGTATAATTATAAAAAAATTGAGGAGGGTCATATGAATTACATTAAAAATTTCGCACCTTCATGGTTTGCAAGTATAATGGGAACAGGAATACTTGCAGTAAGCTGTAAACTTTTCAGCAGCTATTTACCTATTTTACTTCCAATATCAAAAGCATTGTTTTATTTTAACATAAGTATGTTTTTCGTTTTTTTGGTTTTATGGACGTTAAGATGGCTTTTGTTTTTCAAAGAAGCAAAAAAAGACCTTTTTCATCCGGTAACATCAGCATTTTATCCTACAATTGCTATTGCAATGCTTGTAATTGCGGGAGGTTTTATTATTATTTTTCACAACATTAAACTGGCTGAAATTTTCTGGCTGGCGGGGGCATTACTAACAATCTTTTTTGCGTTTTTAATCTCTTTTATAATGTTTTGTCATGAAAACATAGAAATTCACCATATTAATCCCGGATGGTATATTCCACCGGTGGGACTTATCGTAATTCCAATAGCCGGGGCGTTTTTTGAGCCTTTAAATAATGGAATTTATCAGGAAATTATTACATTAATAAATGTTTTAGGATGGGGAGGAGGATTTTTCTTGTACCTTGCTTTTTTGGCAATTATCGTTTACAGACTTATTCTTCACTCTCCGCTTCCGGGAAAAGTAGCTCCTACCGTATGGATTAATTTAGGTCCGATTGGGGCCGGAAACATCGCTTTGATAAACATCGTTTCAAAAACATCTTTCATAACAGATAAAGAACCGTTTTATATTTTTGCACTGCTTTTTTGGGGATTCGGGCTTTGGTGGCTTGGAATGTCCATCATAATGACATTAAGATACATTAAAAAAAGAGAGCTTAACTATTCAATGGCGTGGTGGGCGTTTATATTCCCGCTAGGCGCATATACGGCATCCACTCATTTAATAGCAAAAACTCTTAATATTGAAATAATTGATATTTTGGGATTTATTATTTTTTGGTTACTGTTTTTCTTATGGACCATAACTTTAGTCAATACTCTAAGAAATCTAAAAAACATTTTCAAAGGATGAAAATGGAAGAATTTGTAAAAACCGTATCCGCTCTTAAAGACGAAACGAGAATAAAAATATTAAAGTTTTTATTAAAATATAACGAAAGATGCGTATGCGAACTTGAAGCAAGTTTTAATATGCTTCAGTCCCGCCTCTCAAGGCATCTGAAAATTTTAAAAGACGCCGGGTTTTTAAAGTCAAAAAGAAAAGGAAAAAAAGTTTTATATTCTATAAAAGAAGTAAAAGGCTTTAAAAAAGCGGCTTTAGACGAAATTGAAAAATTAAAAATCGACCTCCCGACTCTTAAAGAATGTTCTATTTAAATTAAAAAAGGAGAGAAAGAGGACTAAAAAATTAATCCCCGTATAAAATTTCGCATAAAATAGGAGAATCCATTTTTAATTCCTTAAAGGAGCTTGGCAGTAAAAATTACAAATAAATTATTAAAAAAATACAACGTCAAAAAACTCTTCTTTTTCTTTAATCATTTTATTACCTAAAAACTATAAGTCACACTTCCTTTAAAATTATTTGTTTTTTCATTATCATTATCCGTTCGGCTGTAAATAAATTCAAATTCCAAATTATCGTTATAAGCATAAGTTAAATTAAAATTAATCTCATCTTCATCTAAATTATCGGTGTCGGTTTTTCCGTACATAGCTCCAAGTTTAAATTTTTTAATTTCTTTTTCAGCACCGATATAAAAAGTTTTAGCATCGGCTTCATACACTAAATTTCCCTCCTCTAACGGATTTATATTATCCCCGTAATCCGCAAGAGAGCCAATCCCATCTTTTGACGTTTGAATATATCCGAACTTCAAATCAGCAAAAGCAGAATATCCCCCTTCAATTTGATATATCCAGCCATCATCACCAGCTTCTTCATCACTTCTGGCATAATGTCCAAGAACCTTAAACTTCTTTTTTTCAAATTGTGCTATAATACCATACCCCAAAAATTTATCTTTTACACCAAAAAGATAAGGATTTAGTTTTAAAGACTCTTTTTTTAATTTTAAATCCCCGAAATATAAACTAGAGTTTTTCCCATCCTTGTCTTTTATCCTTTCATAATCCTCCAAAGGCGCATCGTCATCAAGCACTATTTTACCTCTTGAAACACCAAGTTTTACATCATATCCGTTTTTATATCCAAGCATTACCGCGTCGTGATAATCCCCAATCCACGCAAAGTCAAGCTCCTGCCTACCGATAATGGCGCTAAATTTATCTTTTACATACTCAATATTAAATTCTCTTACACCGAATTTATTAGCATCATCATCGTAAGCATCTTTTTCTTCGCTTATTTTAAAATTAGCAATTGCGGCTGCGTTAAATGTAAATTCATTAATACTGTGCCGATATTTAAGACCAAAAGACGCCATACTAAATCCCGCATCTGATTCGGTATCGCTCTCCGCGTGAATTTTCAAATAACCTTCAAGTGTTTGATTTTTTGATATATCATAAGCGCTAAGACCTGAAATCAAAGCAACACTTAAAACTAAACTCTTTAATTTCATTATACCTCCTTTTAAGAATTAAAGAGCAGTTTAACGACCTGCTCAGGTCAAAGATTATTTAGCTATCATATAGCCAATAAGTGCCGCAATATAAGCAAATACATTAGGATATATCGTATAAAAAAGTCTCCACTGCCACTGAGGCACTTCCGCCCAAAACGTTCCCATTGCCGCAAGACAAGGTGAGTAAAACATTATTATCAAAATAATCGCAACAGCCGTTGCAAAAGGAATGTTTTTTCTAATAGTTTCAATCAGCTCCTTGCTTGTCTCATCACTATCAGGAGTATGATAAAGAACCGCCATAGTGGAAACAACCACCTCTTTTGCCGCAAGTCCCGCTATTATCGATACGGTCTCTTTCCATGTAAATCCAAGAGGTTCAAACACCGGGTTAATAGCTTTACCAATCTGAGCAAGATATGAGTGTTCGAGTATATATGTCTGCTGCTCGGATTCCGGAATATTTTGAAGTTCTTTTTTATCCACAGGATACGAACTCAAAAACCAAATAATCAAACTTGCCGTTGCGATAAAAGTTCCCGCTTTTTTAAGATACATTTTTGTTTTTATCCATAAATCAAAAAGAATGGCTTTAACTTTTGGAAATCTGTATTTTGGCAGTTCCATTACAAACGGCTCAGGTTCACCTTTGAATAAAACAATTCTTAAAATTTTAGCCACAATCAGCCCCATTAACGCTCCTCCGATATATATGGCGAACAAAACATTTCCCTGAATTTCAGGAGCAAAAAACGCGCTGACAAAAAGTACATAAACAGGAAGTCTTGCACCACAGCTCATAAATCCAATTACAAGCATGGTAATTAGTCTGTCTTTTGGATTTTTAAGCGTTCTTGCGGCCATATATGCCGGCACACTGCATCCAAACCCGCTTACAAGCGGAATAAACGACCTTCCCTGAAGCCCGAATCTTTTTAACACTCCGTCCATCACATAAGCAGCCCTTGCCATATATCCGGTCTGCTCCATTAAATTAATTCCAAGATATAAAATCAAAATATTCGGTAAAAACATAACAACCGCACCAACTGCCGGAATAATACCGTTAACCACAGCATCTTTTACAAACCCTTCAGGCAACAATCCTCCAACCCATTCTCCAAACGCCCCGAAACTTGCGTCAATATAATCCATTGGAATACTTCCTAGGCTAAAAGTCGCCTGAAAAATAGCCCACATAATAAACAAAAATATTGGTAGCCCTAAGATTGGATGAATTAAGATTTTATCTATTTTTTCTGTCAGCGTCTCTTTTACTGCTTTTTTGGCTATTTGAGTTACAACTCCTTTACTTAAAGCAAACCTCTCTTCAAACATTATAGTTTTAGTGTCTTCTTCGTCATATTCGATTCTAAGTCTCTCTTTTGCCGCTTTTAAAATATCAAGAATATCACTGTACCAAGGTTTTTCATGAACTATTTTATAAATATCCTCATCATCTTCTATCAAACGAATTGCTACAAATCTTTTAGAAAATTCACAATCTTTTATCTTTTCTTTTAAATTTTCAATCTCTTCTTCTACTATCTCGGAATAATAAACTCTTGGAATATTTTTTTCCTCATATGTTTTAATAACTTTACTAAAAAGCTCCTCAAGCCCGAATTTCTCTTTAGCAGATACATTCTCAGCCCTAATATTCGTTAAAGTAAAAAATTTATCCGTATCTATCTCACCCCCTTGTCTTGCGTATTCGTCATACATATTAAAAGCTACTACCATAGGATGTTGCATGTCAGCCAGCTGCCACGTAAAAGCCAAATTTTTTTCAAGTTGATTTGAATCCACCACATTTAATATCAAATCATATTTTTCATTTAATAAAAACTCCTTAGTTACCTTTTCTTCAGGCGTATAAGGATGAAGGGAATATGTCCCCGGAAGGTCTATAAGTTTCAGTTTATACCCTCCCCTTTCAAATTCCACTTCTTTTTTTTCAACAGTCACGCCTGAAAAATTTCCGACATGCAAAGTCGCACCCGAAATTGAATTGATAAGATGACTTTTACCGACATTCGGCTGACCGACTAATGCTATTTTAATCTCTTTCATCATTTCTCCTTATATTTTTTCTACTTCGATTTGCTCTGCTTCTTCTTCTCTTAGAGCAATGCTTGAATTACCCACTTCTATATCAAACGTATTTTTTGCCAGAGTATGTTTTAAAACCTTTACTTTCTCCCCTCTTGTTATACCCATTGAAAGAAGCTTTGATTTTAAAGGCTCTTTTGCGTGAATTTTTTTAATAATTCCACTTTCCCCTATGTTTAATTCATTAAGTCTCATACCTTCTCCTTAAAAATTTTTACAGTATGATATCAATACTCGAATTTTTATTTCTTGATAAATATCAAAAATGTTATAATCATCTAAAAAAAGGATGATTATGAAACTATCCACCCCTTTAAAATCAAACTCAATTAAAATCATGCTGCTTGGAAGTGGAGAACTGGGAAAAGAAGTGGCGATTGAAGCAAACCGCCTTGGATGTGAAGTAATTGCCGTTGACAGATACCCAAATGCTCCTGCTATGCTCGTAGCTCAAAAATCATATGTAATTAATATGAAAAATAAAGACCAAGTACTTGATGTTATAAGAAGAGAAAAACCTGATTTCGTACTGCCTGAAATAGAAGCTATAAACATAGAAGCTCTTTTTGAGGCTGAAAAAGAAGGAATCAATGTCATTCCAAACGCAGAGGCTGTCAATAAGACAATGAACAGAAAAAATATTCGTGTATTTGCAGCTGAGACACTTGGACTTAAAACTTCAAAATACGAATTCGTATCAACATATGAAGACTTAAAAGAAGCATGTGATAAACTCGGATATCCGGTAGTTGTTAAACCTATTATGAGCTCATCAGGACACGGACAAAGTATCGTAAAAAGCCCTGAAGAAGTAATTACCGCCTGGGAATTTGCAAAAGCGGATGCCAGAGGAAGCGCGGAGGAACTTATCGTAGAAGAATTTATAGATTTTGATTATGAAATTACGCTTTTAACCGCCAAAAACGATCAAGAAATAGTATTTTGTCCGCCGATAGGACATATTCAAAGCGGAGGAGATTATATCTTCTCATGGCAAGAGATGGAAATGAGCGAAACGGCATTAAAAAAAGCTCAGGAAATTGCGCGCAAAATCGTAGAAGGACTTGGAGGCAGAGGAATTTTCGGAGTCGAATTATTTGTAAAAGGTGACGAAGTTTATTTCAGTGAAGTCAGCCCACGTCCTCACGATACAGGACTTGTGACATTAATCACTCAAAGCCAAAGCGAATTTGCTCTTCATATAAGAGCTGTGCTTAACCTGCCTCTTGGATTTGAATTTTTAACTCCGGGAGCCTCTGCTGCGTTTAAAGCAGACAGAGATTCTTATATTCCTACATTCGAAATCGACCCTGAAGTATTCAGTGATAAAAGCCGCTTTATAGTATTCGGAAAACCCGAAGCTCATCCGGGACGCAGAATGGGTGTTCTTTTGGTAAGTGATAAAACTTCAAAAGAAGCCTTAAAAAAAGCAAAAGAGCTTATAGGAAAAATCAAAATCCTATAATTTTTCTTTTAATTTTTTATAAACTTTTATTACTTGTTTTATGTGTTATAATTTGAAAAAAGGATATAAAATGAAATTTTTTGTCAAATTTTTACTCTCATGTGTAGCCTTGACGTCAATTGCCTTTTCACAAACAAACCAGCAAAATCCTTTGCATGAACAATACTTAAAAGCAAAACAAATAGCACACCAACAAAATGTAAAGTGGGAAGATTTAAATGAAGCTTTGGTAGTTGCCGTACAAGAATTAAATAAAAAACTACCGAAAAAAGTAGATAAAACCACAACTCTTCAAAAAGCGGAATATGATAAAAATAAAAGAGTATTGGTATATAACGGAACTATTTCAAATGTTTCACAAAATTTTGCGGATGCCATGAATAAAAACAACGAAGCATTTAAAAAAGTATTTGTAAGACTTCTAACCCAAAATCAGGCCGCAAAATTATGTACAAACCCAAATATTATTATATTTTTAGAAAATAATGGAAAAATAGTTTATAACTATAAAATCAAAGACCCTAAAATTAAAAAATCATACGATATAACTACTAAAATAGATTCTAAAGTCTGTAAAGAATTAGGAATCTGGTAAACTTTCCTCTTTTTCTCTTTTGTATAAAAATTAATCAAATCAATTCTCAATCTTTCTTAAAATTCTATGTATTATTACAATAATTTAATTTAAGGAGCGAAAATGAAAAAAATAGAAGCTATTATTAAACCTTTTAAATTGGATGACGTAAAAGAAGAATTATTTGAAATCGGTATTACGGGTATTACGGTTAGCGAAGTAAAAGGACACGGAAGACAACAGGGACATACGGAATTATACAGAGGTGCAGAATATGTAGTGGATTTTCTTCCTAAAATAAAAATAGAACTTATCGTAAAAGAAGAAGAAGTGGATGAGGTAATTGAAGCTATTATAAAAGGAGCCAGAACCGGTAAAATCGGAGACGGAAAAATTTTCGTACTGCCTGTTGAAAAAGTAATAAGAATAAGAACCGGCGAAGAAGACGAAGAAGCAATCTGATCAAAGGAATACTAATGATGGATTTTGCTTGGATTATTGATACTTTTTTTATTATTGTAGCATTTGTATTAATTATATTGATGGTACCTGGCTTTGCAATGCTTGAAGCCGGACTTGTCAGAACAAAAAACGTAACCACCGTACTCACTATTAACACTATTATCTATATAACGGCAAGTTTGATTTTCTTTTTGTGGGGATATAATATCGCTTTTGGAGAATGGAACGACAGCAGTATAAGCAAATATGCCGCTTTTTTATTTCAAATGGCCTTTGTAGGAAAAACTGTAAATATAGTAAGCGGAGGAGTAAGTGAAAGATTAAAAATCATCCCTCTTGGTATTTTTTCAATCATTATGGCAGGATTGATTTATCCTTTGGTTGTTAATTGGACATGGGGATATAATATTTTTCAGAATACATTATTTGATATTTCAAATTTACATGATTTAGCCGGATCAACGGTTATCCATTCCACTGGAGGATGGGCACTGCTTGCCGCTTCTTTAATTATAGGACCTAGAAAAGGCAGATATCTAAAAAAAGGCCGAATTAAAGTAATTCCCGCCAGTAATATACCTCTTGTAATGCTTGGAGCGTTTCTTTTATGGATAGGATGGTTCGGTTTTAACGGCGGAAGCGTCGGTAGTATTTCAAGTAAAAAAGCAGCCGAAACTGTATCGCTTGTAATTTTAAATACTAATAATGCCGGACTCGCCGGTGGCTTTATAGTAGCGGTTTTAAATTATTTAAAATATAAAAAATTCGATATTACGATGATTTTAAACGGTTCTCTCGGAGGTCTTGTAGCCATTACCGCCGGAGCGGATGTCGTAACTCCGTATGAAGCACTTCTAATCGGTATCGTGGGTGGAATTTTAGTCTTTTTCGGCGTACCTTTTTTTGACAAACTTAAAATCGACGACCCTGTAGGGGCTTTATCGGTTCATCTTATAAACGGAATTTGGGGAACAATCGCCGCAGGTATATTCGCAGAAAACGTCAGTTTAATAGCTCAAATAAAAGGAATGGTAATTGTCGGAGTTTTTACCTTTACCATATCATATATTTTAATTTATTTTATCAATAAAATTATACCTTTTAGAATAAAAGAAGATGAAGAAATAGAAGGTCTTGATGTTAATGAATGCGGTATGGAAGCATATCCTGAGTTTAAAAGAACGATTTAACTGAGAATCAAAAAGAGATTCTCAGATTTTAAACTGAGAAATCTCTTTTAGAAGTTCCTCTGCAAGTTTTGCTATTCTGTCTATATAAGACTGATTTTTAATAACGCTCTCTTTATTAACTTCAGATAACTCTTCGATTTTTTTCATCTCAGTTATAAACTCTTGCATAATTTTTACTATTTTTTCAATTTCTTCAACATTAACTTCCACTTTTTGAACCAAATTATCCATTTTATCAGACACATTTTGGATTCTGTTTTGAACTTCGCTTGTATTTTCTGTAACTTTATTTACACTCTCCACATTTTTATTCATATCATCGCTTGTAGCGTTTATAGCCTGAACAATAACATTTATCGTAGCGTCAATTTCACCAAGAGATTTTTGAGTTCTTTCGGCCAGTTTTCTAACCTCATCGGCCACTACCGCAAATCCTCTTCCATGCTCTCCGGCCCTTGCCGCTTCAATAGCGGCATTTAAAGCTAAAAGATTTGTCTGATCGGCGATTTCACGAATAACTGTTAATACGTTTTTAACCTGCTCGGCATCTTGTGAGAGTTGTTGTAATTTTAAAGCAAGCTCGTTTTCGTTTTGGGCGTTTTGTTCAATGTTTCTCAATGTTTCTTCAATAATTTCTATAGCAGCTTTTAGCGAATCGTTTGCCTGTAAAATATTCTCTTTTACAGCTTTTGATGTTTGCGCTTCATTTGTCAGTTTTTCTTTAATATCATCAGCTTTTTCGGAAGCCTCAATCACAATATCAGCTTCTTTTTGAATATTATCAGTAATTTTTTCAAAAGAATTTTTAAGAGTAGAAGTTACCTGTTTATTTTCAACTGAACTTCTGTGAGCACTTAGCATAACTTCTTGTAATGAGCTTAAAAATTCTCTTATGGCTTTTCTGATTTCACCAAATTCGTCATCTTCATAAATTTTTACATCAATTGATAAATCTTTATTTTTTGCCATCATTAAAATCAGATTTTTAAGACTTCCTATTTGAACACTGAATGATTTTACAATCATATAAGAGAATAAAATAATAATGATAATTAATGCTGTTCCTATTATAACATCCCTAATTGCCGTATCTTTTATTTTTGCCAAATCAGATTTAATAATTTCAGCAATTTTGTCATCTATCTGTTTTAAAACATTAATTTTTTTGGTAATCGTTTTAAACCAATACTCAGGATCCACGTTAAAGTTACCTTCTTTATGCATCATCATAGCTATATCTCTCATTTTTTGAACTTCTTTAAACGCCGGATTACTTATCGCCTTTTTATACATCTCTTTCATTTCTTTATTAGCAAATGTTAAAAAATCGTCAATATAAGCTTCTTGTTTTGCTACGAGAGTAACAAACTTGGTATACATTCCCGGTAAAAACTTATTCGCCCCAAATGTAGCACTTAGCACCGCTCTTTCTATACCCGCACGCTCTTTTGCTTTCAAAAACGAAGTGTAAGCAGCCAAATCCATAGCAATTTTTTCATTAGGAGCATAAGTTGCACTCATCCCGATAATTTTAAGAATTTGAGCATTCATATTTGAATACCATTTAACCTCATCTTGTACTGAAATTTGAAAATTATCTACTTTCTTTCTTATTTGAGGAAGCTCAGCCAGATATTGATTTAATTTATCAATCTCTGTTTTAAATTCAGACGGAAATTGTTTAAAATCAATCTTCGCTACTACCTGTTTATATTCCTGAATTCTTTTATCGGTAAGTTTTCTTTGTTTCGGAAGTATTTCTTTAAACTTTTTACCGTGACTTCCAAGATATCCGGCACTCGCTCCTCTTTCTTTTTGCGTTTCGTGAATTAAACGGCTTAATGATTCGCTAAGTGTAATCAATTCGGTAAGCTTTTCTTTTTGATCAACGAACTCATAATGCTTAATGAGTTCTTTCCCTGTAAAATAAGTAACCATAATTATCGACATTAATACAATCATCAACACTTTAGTTCTTAAAGAAATTTTGTTGATGAGATTCATCATTTTACCCATTGACGCTCCTTCTAAACTCAGGTCATTTTAAGTGATATCGGCATATTTTTGTTATAATTTAGAAAAAAAGGAGTGAATTTTGAAAAAAGCACCTGATTTTTGCCTTCCAAATCAAGACAGGGTTGAGATATGTCTCAGAGACCTGAAAGGAAAATGGATAGTGCTATATTTTTACCCAAAAGACAATACCCCCGGATGTACAACAGAAGCAAAAGAATTCAGTGAACTTTTGGATGAATTTGAAAACCTTGGTGCTATAGTGATTGGAGTAAGTCCTGATAGTCCCAAAAAACACTGTAATTTTATAGAAAAACACGGACTTAAAATCACCCTACTCAGTGATGAAAATAAAGAAGTTTTAAAAGCCTACGGCGCATGGGGTAAGAAAAAAATGTATGGTAAAGAATACGAAGGGGTAATCCGTTCAACTTTTATTATAGACCCTGATGGAAATATTGTAAAAGAATATAAAAAAGTAAAAGCAAAAGGCCATGCGGCTAAAGTTTTAGAAGATTTAAAAGAACTTAAAAACCATACCTCTTCATAGCGGCTGCCGCTTCTTTTTTTAATTCTTTTTCTTTCATAACACGTCTTTTATCATGTAATTTTCTACCTTTTGCCACGGCAATTTCAAGTTTTGCTTTATTTTTGTTGTTAAAATAAATTTTTGTAGGTACTAGAGTATATCCTCTCTCACTGGTATATCCGGCAAGTTTTGCTATTTCGTCTTTATGTAAAAGCAGTTTTCTAGGTCTTTTCTCATCATGTTTAAATGCATTGTATGTCGTATCAAGATTACTTATATGCCCCTGAACCCACCAGGCTTCCCCGTCTTTTATTTTAACAAAACTGTCTTTAAGGTTGGCCCTGCCGGCTCTAAGGGCTTTTACTTCGCTTCCTTTAAGCTCAATTCCAGCTTCATACTTATCAAAAATATCATAATCATGATAAGCTTTTCTGTTTGTAGCGACTACTTTCATGCGACCTCCTTAGGTCTAAAGAGTGTTCCTTTTGTCTGATTGCCTTTTAAAAAGTCTTCAATCGCTTCAAGATTTTCACCGCTTGTCAAAAACATAGGCTTGCCTCTTTCCATTAAAAATTTAGCGGCTTTTAGTTTGGTAACAATTCCGCCTGTGGCAAAAGCATCGTTTGGATTACATTCCTGAATAAGCCATTCGTTTTCTATGTTTTCCACAATCTCAATAGGTTTTGCGTTTTTATTTGTTTTAGGATTATCATCGTAAAACGCATCGATATCACTTATAATAAAAAGCATATCGGCATCGAAATAATACGTAACATAAGCGCTAAGCTGGTCGTTGTCGCCAAAAAGTATCTCTTCGACCGAAACAGAATCGTTTTCGTTTATAATGGGAATAACTTTGTTTTCCAGTAAAACGTTTATCATTTTTTTAGCGTTTTCGGTTCTTTTTCTAGAATCAAAATCAGCAGCCGTTACAAGCACCTGGGCCACGGTTATTCCATATTTATTAAATCTCTCTTTATATTCTCTCATCAAAAGAGGCTGACCGATAGCAGCAAGGGCCTGTTTGTTTTCGAGCTTGTTTTTATCAAGAGGGCATTTCGTATATCCGGCTCCTACTGCACCCGAGCTTACCAGCATAATTTCATAATCTTTATTCAATTTCGCCAGTAACTCCACTATCTTGTCAATTCTAGGAGAGAGCTTTCCGTTTTCATAAAGCGTAGCCGTACCTACTTTAAATACCAGTCTCTTCATTTTCCGCATTTTCTTCTTCTTTTTTAGCTTTTTCTACCATATCCGCCAAAGCAAATTTTAGAGCCTCAAGATTTATTCTTGCCGCCGCACTTATAGGAAGTACAAACGTTTTATCATCAAAATGACACGGAAGTTCAGGGTCGGCACCATATTTCGGCTCGGTTTTTTCTATTCCCAGTTTTTCAAAAAATTCTTCAACTTTTGAAATATCAACAGCATCCACTTTATTTAATGCTATAGCATAATCCCTGCTTGCGAGTTTTTCACTGTAATTTTTCAGCTCTTTTTGTAAAGTTTTAAACTGATAAACAGGATCTCTAAATGATGCTAAATCAATTACGTAAAGAATAATTTTTGTTCTTTCGATATGTTTTAAAAATTCAAGACCGAGCCCCTTTCCTTCATGCGCCCCTTCAATAATTCCCGGAATATCCGCCATTACAAAGCTTCTGTATTCATCTATTTTTACAACTCCTAGTTTTGGAGTAAGCGTTGTAAATTCATAATTGGCAATCTCAGGTTTTGCGTTGCTAAGGGCTGATATTAAAGTGGATTTCCCGGCATTTGGAAACCCAACAAGACCAACGTCAGCAATAAGTTTAAGCTCCATTACAATCTCAAGCTCTTTTCCTTCTTCACCGGGTTGGGCATATCTTGGCACCTGGTTTCTGCTGCCTCTAAAATGCCAGTTTCCAAGACCTCCTCTTCCTCCTTCAAGCAACACTTCTCTTTGCCCGTGATATTTCATATCAAGTAAAATTTCTCCGGTATTTGCATCTTTTATTAACGTTCCTGGAGGTACTTTAAGAATCAAATCTTCTCCGTTTGCTCCATGTTTTTTTCTGCCCTCTCCCGGACGACCGTTTTTAGCTTTTAATAACCTTTTACCTTTAAAATGAGACAGCGTATGGGTATTATTATCACATTCAATAATAACATCTCCTCCTTTTCCGCCGTCTCCTCCGTCAGGTCCACCTTTTGGTACGAACTTTTCACGTCTAAAACTTACACATCCCGCTCCGCCTTTACCGGATTTGACGGTAAGTTTAATATTATCAACAAACATTACTTCTCCTATATAAACTTTTTTAATTTTTTATTATTTTACCAAAAAACTTAAAAAAATCTTAAACAACAAATTGAAAAGTGAAAAATAAAAAGAAGGGGGAAAGAATTAATCTTTTGTAGGATAAACTGAAACTTTTTTTCTATCTTTATCTTTAATTTCGAATTTTACATATCCGTCAATTAACGCGTAAATTGTATGGTCTTTACCCATACCTACGTTGTTTCCAGGATGAACTTTTGTTCCTCTTTGTCTGATAATAATATTACCAGCTTTTACAAATTCTCCACCGAATTTTTTAACGCCGAGTCTTCTACCAGCTGAGTCTCTGTTATTTTGAGTTGACCCTTGCCCTTTTTTATGTGCCATTTCTACTCCTTAAATTAAGCTACGATTTCTTTTACTCTAACTTTAGTGAAGTCTCTTCTGAAACCTCTTTTTTTCTTAGAGTCTTTTCTTCTTCTTTTTTTGAAAATAATAACTTTTTTTCCTCTATAGTTTCCGATTACTTCTAAAACTACTTTAGCTCCGTCAACTGTCGGATTACCTACTTTAGTTTCATCTCCGGATACTAAAAGAACGTCACTAATTTCAATAGTTTGTTTTGGCTCTGCGCCTTCGATTCTATCAAGGTCTAATACGTCCCCAACATTAACTTTATATTGTTTTCCACCATGTTTTATAATTGCATACATTCTCATAACCCTTTAAATTGGTTTTTTAGTGTGAAATATTACTTTACTATTCTTAAACTAAACTTAAATTAAGCTTTCTCTAAGTTTATTCTTCGATAACTGCCACACACTCGATTTCTACCTTAGCTCCTTTAGGTAATTCTTTAACCGCTACGGTACTCCTTGCCGGTTTATGCGCAAAATATTCACCATACACTTCATTAACAGCCGTAAAATTGTTAATATCATCTAAAAAAATCGTAGTTTTTACTACATTTTCTATTTTAGCCCCCGAAGATTCTAAAACCGCTTTTATATTTTCACATACTTGTTTTGTCTGGGTTTTTACATCGGCATCTAAAAATTCCCCTTCGGGAGTAAGGGCAATTTGGCCCGAAGTAAAAATCATATTTCCGATTTTGATAGCTTGAGAATAAGGTCCTATCGCTTCAGGAGCGTTTTTTGTGTATATTTTTTGCATTTTTCTCCTTTTTTAGAGTAATTATACCCTGTTTTTGTGCGTCTTCAAGAGCCTCTCTTGCTAAAATTCTCCCTATTTCTATAAGTTCCGGAGCTTTATGAAAATCGTACCACATAGCTATATTTTGTGGGATTTTAATTTCAATATCAGGTGTATATTCAGCACGTCTATATCTAAAAATAGTTTCCATCATCAAATTTATCGATTGAGTTACTACGTCTTCTTTTTCACTGAAAATTTTTTTCCATACTTCTTCTAACAAATTTTGTTTTTTCGTTATTTCTTTAGGCAGTTTAATATCAAGTATTCTATTATCTCCATATAAATTAACAGCTATAATAATATCACTCATATCGCTCATTACTGGCGCAACAGGCATTAAATTTAAAACTCCCCCATCTACTAAGATTCTACCGTTTATATTTATCGGTTCAAAAAAACCGGGAATAGCACTCGATGCTTTCACCGCTGTCCACAAATCTCCGTTTTGAAACCATATCTCTTTTTTCTTTGTTAAATCCGTGGCGACAGCAGTGAATTTAATCGGAAGATTTTCAATTTTATGCTCTCCCGCCAATTCTTTAACTTTATTGAATATTTTATCTCCGTCCAATTTAAAAGGAGGTTTATAAAATTTAAAAATATCTAAAAAATCCAAACTCATTACCCACTCTTTATACTTGTCAAGCGCCCCACAAGCTTCCACACCGCCTATTACCGCTCCCATAGACGTTCCGGAAATACTGACGATTTCAAAACCATAAGATTTTAATTCTTCTATAACACCAATATGAGCATATCCTCTAGCCCCACCTCCGCTTAAAACCAATGAAATTTTCATACGCACCTTTCTTAAGAATTGATTTATTAATGATTATAACAAAATAATAAATAAAAAAACATAAAAATAAAGTGTCAGAGAGATTAAAAAGAAGTAAAAAAAGAGGAAGAGGGAATTACATCATTCCCATTCCGCCCATTCCTCCCATTCCCATATCAGGAGCTGGAGCTTTTTCTTCTTTTGGCTCTTCAGTCACAGCCGCTTCTGTTGTTAATAGAAGTCCACTTACGCTTGTTGCGTTTTGAAGCGCGATTCTCTCAACTTTTGTCGGGTCGATAATTCCAGCTTCAAACATATCTACATATTCACCAGTCGCTGCGTTAAATCCTACGTTTTCATCAGCTTCTTCAACTGTTAACGCCACAACTCCCGGTTCATATCCTGCGTTTTGTGCGATTTGTTTAATAGGAGCTTTCACAGCTCTTTTGATAATGTCAATTCCGATTTGCTCATCAGGGTCTACTGATTCTACTTCAGTTTTTTTAGCAGCTTTAAGAATAGCCGCACCACCACCGATAACAATACCTTCTTCTACAGCCGCTTTTGTAGCGCTTAGTGCGTCATCAACTCTGTCTTTTTTCTCTTTCATTTCAGTTTCAGTTGCCGCTCCTACTTTAATTACAGCTACACCACCGCTAAGTTTTGCAAGTCTTTCTTGTAATTTTTCTCTGTCGTAATCGCTCGTTGTTTCTTCAATTTCTTTTTTGATTTGTTTAATTCTAGCTTCAATAGCCGCTTTATCACCCTTTCCGTCTACGATTGTAGTGTTTTCTTTATCTACTACAATTCTTCCAGCTTGTCCAAGGTCTTGAAGTGTTGCGCTTTCAAGTGTTCTACCAAGCTCTTCAGAAATCACTTGTCCGCCTGTTAAGATTGCGATATCTTGAAGCATTGCTTTTCTTCTATCACCAAATCCTGGTGCTTTAACAGCTACTACGTTTAATACTCCTCTTAATTTGTTTACAACTAGAGTCGCTAACGCTTCACCTTCAACATCTTCTGCGATGATTAATAACGGTTTATTTCCAGCCTGAACGATTTGCTCAAGTAATGGTAATAAATCTTTCATATTGCTGATTTTTTTGTCATATAGTAAAATATATGCGTCATTGTATTCAGCTACCATTCTCTCAGTATCAGTTACGAAATAAGGTGATAAATATCCTCTATCAAATTGCATACCTTCAACTACTTCAAGTTCGTCTTGAAGCGATTTACCTTCTTCCACAGTAATTACACCGTCTTTTCCAACTTTATCCATCGCTTCTGCGATTAGTTTACCGATGTTTTTATCGTTATTTGCCGAAATAGTAGCAACTTGCTCGATTTGCTCTTTATTTTCCACAGGCTTGCTCATTTTTTTAAGCTCTTCGATAATAGCCTGAGCTGCTTTATCCATACCTCTTTTTACAGCAATCGGATTTGCTCCGGCAGTAATATATTTTAGACCTTCTTTAAAAATTGCATGCGCTAAAACAGTTGCTGTTGTTGTACCATCCCCTGCTTCATCAGCAGTTTTGCTGGCAACTTCTTTAACAAGTTGCGCACCCATGTTTTCTACTGGATGTTTTAGTTCGATTTCTTTTGCTACTGAAACACCGTCTTTTGTAATATGAGGTGCTCCGAAACTTCTTTGAAGTAATACGTTTCTACCTTTTGGTCCCATTGTAACTCTAACAGCATCAGCCAGTTTTTCCACACCAGCTAACAATTCGTTTCTTGCTACATCACTATATACGATTTCTTTTGCCATGACTCCCCTCCTTTAATTATTTTTCAATTTTTCCAAGAATATCATCAGTATTCAACACTAAATATTCTTTTCCATCAATTGTAATATCAGTTCCCGCATATTTTGCGAATACTACGATATCACCTTCATTTATAGGAAGGTTTTCATCTTCTTCCACTTCTTTAGAAATAGCTACAACTTTTCCTTCAAGTGGTTTTTCTTTAGCATTATCAGGAATAATGATTCCGCTTGCTGTTTTAGCTTCTTCTTCTAATCTTTCAACAAGTACTCTTAGTCCTATAGGTCTAAACATTCCCGCCTCCTTTTTATAAAATTGGTTTAACTGCTGAAATTATATAATAAAAGCGAAAAGAAGTCAAGAAAGTTTATATTTTTTTTAAAGTTTTTTTAGTGCCAATTACTAAAGTTTTTTGAATATTATTTCATCATTGTATTTGGAAGCCATAATGAAATTTCAGGAATATACGTAATCAGTAACAAACCGACTAAAAGCACCAAAAACCAAGGAAGTACCGATTTGACAACTTCTTTTATAGGCTCACCCGTTATTCCGCTGGCTACGAAAAGATTAAGCCCAACAGGAGGAGTTAGCATTCCAAGTTCCATATTAATAGTAATAATAACTCCGAAATGAATAGGATCGATTCCTAGCATCGTAGCAACAGGTAAAAGTAAAGGCACCATAATCATAATAATGGAGCTTGGTTCCATAAAATTCCCGGCTATTAGCAAAATAATATTTACCGCTATTAAAAACATTACTTTGTTTAAGTGCATATTTACGACAAAATCGGTAAGCATCTGAGGAACATTTTCAAGGGTTAGAAAATAAGCAAACATGGATGCGTTTGCGATAATAAATAAAATCATCGCACTGGTTTTAGCGCTTTCAAAAAAAACATCCCCAAGCTCGGTGATTTTAATATCCCTATAAATAAATAAAGATACGAATAACGCCCAAATCGCACTTACAGCCGCAGCTTCAGTAGGAGTAAAAATACCTCCGTAAATCCCACCGATGATAATTACAATAGTCATTAAAGCCCAGAAAGACTCCTTAAACTTCTGCCATCTTTCCTTCCAGGAAGCGGGTTTTGTCTTTTTGAATCCAAGTCTTAATGCTCCCACATACGTAACAGCTATAAGCATAAACCCTATAAGAAGTCCTGGAATTATTCCCGCCATAAAAAGCTTACCTATACTTTGTTCGGCCGTAACTCCGTAAATAATCATAACAATACTAGGAGGTATTAAAATACCTAAACTACCCGCAGTCGTAATAGTACCTATCGCATATGTCTTAGGATATCCGGCAGCCATAATGGCCCCAAACATAATAGACCCGATTGCCGCCACGGTGGCAGGCGAACTTCCTGAAACAGCCGCAAAAATAATACTCGCAAAAATAGCCGCAATCGGAAGACCTCCCGGAAGATGTCCGACAAAAGCTTTTGCGAACTCAATTATTCTTTTAGCGCTTCCGCCTTTACTTAGAAGATTCCCCGCTAAAATAAACATTGGAATAGCCATTAACGCATATTTATCTAGCTGCGTAAAAAGATTGCTTGCTAAATCTATAAGTAAATCTTTTCCTTCAAAAATATAAGCAGTAATCATTGTAGAGAGTCCAAGAGAAACGGCAACAGGCACGCTTAAAAGTAAAAAAAGAAAAAAAAGCCCGAAAAGTGTTGCTACTATCACTTGATTTCTCCTAAATTTTCTTTTACTTCCTCTATAATCATTTCACTCTCACTCTTACTCGCTATTTCATCAGCCGGAGTTTTTACATCTTCAATAATTTTATAATTCATTAAAATAGCGGCAATTATCATACTAATAGGAATTATAGTATAAACATACCACATCGGAATATTCAAATCTACACTCACTTCACCGCTTGCAAATACCCCATAATCAGGGTCAAATATAAAAAGATATCCGAAATATCCTACTAAAACTATATAAAAAAGCGTAATAATATCAGCTAAAAGTATTACAAACTTTGCAGCTTTTGGCGGCAGTAAATCCACTAAAATCGTAACCTTAATATGTCCGCCAACTCTAAAAAGATAAGCCGCCCCAAACATGGCAGACCAAATAAAAAGATAGCTTGTCAGCTCAAACGCCCAGTCTATTCCTTCATGAAACACAAACCTGGCAACAACATTTACAAAAGCTAAAAGAACCCCTGAAGCAATTAAAAAAGAAGTCAGAAATACAGTTACAGAGATTATTATCTTTTCGAATATCTTTAACAAGATTTTTTCCTTTAAAAGGGGAAAACTCCCCAGAAGTTTTATTCTTCTCCCTCTTTAATAGCAGCTTGAATTAAATCTTTTCCGATTGTATCGTAGAATTTAGGATAAATACTTCTTAGTTTTTTCTCCCATAGAAGTCTTTGCTGAGGAGTTAGATAATCAATTTCAAGTTTTCCTGTTTTTTGTGCGTATTCTTTAATTTTGTTTAACTGATCGTTGTTTAGCTCTTTTGCCCAAACTCTCTCTTTTTCAGTCGCTTCTTTCATAGCTTGAAGTATAACTTTTTTCATATCATTAGGAAGTCTGTTCCAAAATTTTTTACTCATAACTACCAAATATCCGAGATATCCATGATTTGTCATAGTCATATATCTTTGAACCTCATAAAATTTTTTCGTATAAATATTTGAAATCGTATTTTCTTGTCCGTCAACAACTCCTTGCTGAAGAGCCGAATACACTTCGCTAAACGGAAGTACTACAGGAATAGCTCCAAGAGCCTTAAACTGTTCAATAAGAACTTTTGAACTCATAACTCTGAATTTTAACCCTTTACAATCTTCAGGTTTAATTAAAGGTCTTTTATTATCAGTTAACTGTTTAAATCCGTTATCCCAATACGCAAGTGCAACATATCCTTTTTTCGTAACCATATCTTTTAGTTTCTCTCCTACTTCCCCGTCAAGAACCTTATGAAGATGTTGTTCATTTTTTAGTAAAAACGGAAGATCAAATAATCCCAGCTGTGGCACAAGACCCGTAAATTTAGAAAAAGTAGGAGCTGCCATTTGAACGGTATTAAACTTTAATTTTTTTAATATCACCTTATCTTTCCCAAGCTGTGCGTTAGGATAAACTTTTACTTTAATTTTTCCATGAGAGAGTTCTTCCACTCTTTTGGCAAAATAATCGGCCGCTTTTCCTTTTGGTGTATTAGGTGACACTACATGAGAAAATTTAATCACATAATCAGCCGCAAACCCCAAACTCGCAAGCAATGCTAAACTTAAAGCACTTTTTAATAATTTCATTTGTTCTCCTTTTAATTTTCATTTAATATTTATTATAACATTTTCCCAATTTATTATTCTTTTTAGGCAAATTTATGAGAAAATATGTTACACTTTGTAACATATCGCTCAACAACTCTTGACATAAAACATATTTTTTATTATCATTTCAATCCACACAGCGGTGGGGTAGCTCAGCTGGCTAGAGCGCCGGTCTCATAAGCCGGAGGTCGGGAGTTCAAGTCTCCCCCTCACTACCATTAAAACTCCCATAAAATCGATGTTTTGATAGCTTAAAAATTGATGAGGTGTCCCCTTGGGTGTCCCTTAGTAAGCAATTTTCTCAAAATTTAACTTCTAAATATCTTCTTCAAGAAGAATAAAATTTAGTTAACAAAATATATTTTCTCTAAAAAAAAATCAAAATCCGTTTAGTTTTGTTTAGCAGTGTTTAGTTTATTCTTTAATGGAAACCTTTGGAAACTTTAAAAGTCGTGTTTCCTTTTGTTTCCTTTTCAAAAATCCTGTTGATTTTTTCTGATAACCCGTTCACTTTTACAGGCAAAAGCTGGGAATTTGTATTGCTTTTTTTCACTTATAGCTTGAATTATGCCTATTAAAAGGGAATTAATAATCAGTATACGGGTGTTGTATTGCTGGGCTTAGGCAGGGGCTTAGCAAGGGGTCGGTAAGCAGGATACCCCCTCTACCTTAAAAGCGGTTTTTGTTTTTTCAGTGTTGGGCGTCCGATTGCTAATATGTAGGGTAAATAATTTTTAACCCACCCTCTCTCAAAAGTTAACTGGTTAACTCTGCTGGTTAACTTTTTGTCAAGTGGTTAACTTTTTGGTTAACTCTCTCAAAAGCCCTAAATTTCGGTGAGCTTATAAGAAAAAGTTAACTAAATTTGTCAACCGATAGTTAACTGGTTGACATCGGTTACCTCTTTAAAAATCCCTATATTTCGGGGATATTAAGCATTTTGTCAAGAATGTTAACCACTTTTTAGTTAACTTTGTGTGTGTGAAAACTGGGGTTGGCGACCACCGCAGGCGATTTTCACCTAAAAGGACCCGCTGACTTTTTAATGTCCCTGTTGGGTCCTTTTTTGCTTGAATTTCATTTGCGGGCACTCGCGACTCCAAATTTCATACACTCATAACGAAAATTTTTACTTCAAATATTCAAAGAATGGAAAACCGGTATATAATGTAACCTCTATAAAATCATTCCTTGAAGTAAGCCTAAAAGTTTCAATAATGTTACACAATAATTTTTAAAAAAATGCTTAAACCCCACCGATATTACTTGCTTTTAAAAAGAAGTTTCAAAAATCATTGTGTAAATATGTAAACCTAAAAAAATCGTATTGTGTGAGTAAATTTTGCGGTCGAAAGTGCCCGCAGACAAAATTCTCTCTAAGCAGGACCCGCTTATTCTCTTATAAGTTCCTTGGTATAGAGATAAAGCGTAAGTAAAATAAAAGAAGTTGAGATGGTTAAAATCACAATGTCGCTTTTAATGAAAAAAGCTAAAACAATATTCAATATCACCCAGCTTATGACCGCTATTGTTAAAGCAATGAAAAACCTTGCTATTTTCCACATTAAAATAATATCTTTCATTTATCCAGCCTTAAAATAATCATAACTCATTATATCACAATTGAAAAAAGCTATTATAAGCATCTCTACACCTCATTACCATACCCAAAATCCATTTTCGTTGATTGTAGAGGCTGTGAGAGGGCAATTTGAGAGTGTTTTATTTGATTGAGACTTTTTCCATTAATTGCTGCTTTAATTCTTCGTAATTTATTTCTTTTACTGAAAATTTCTTATTAAAAAACTCTAACATCTTATCTATATCCTCAAAAATATATAGATAATCTTTGTAATTTTCATTATTAAGAATGTAAAATCGTTTAGCTATTATGAGGTCATATTTTACATTTTCAATAGCATTACCTAATAGAAACGATTTAATATTGCTTGCTATTTCAATTCCGGACTGCTTTAAATACTCTCTCATTAAGAAGACATCTTCCTCTAATGTTTCGATGTTCTTTGTATCACCAGCTTTATCTATAAACTCTCCTGAATACCTGTCTATTTCACCATAAAAGTTCAGATATGTTCCAACATCAGCCATAAAATAAAATTCAGTCTCAATACTATCCTCATCTAACTCTTCATATTCCATGAACTCCTTAGCCTCTAATAGTAAATCCTCCATACTTGCTTTTAGGAAGTTAGGATTTGCTATTGTCTTTAACTGACTACCGCTTGTCTCTTTTATTGCCTTAATGGCTCTTGCATATATAGCTGTTATGAGGTCTTGTTCTTCATACTTAGATGATAATCCCCTAAATATTTCTAAATGTTTCTTATAGGTGTTAACTTTTAGATTGTAAGTTTCAAAATGTTTTTGTAAGTTCCCTAAGAGAATAAGAAGTTTTTTTTCAAAAAAAGAGAGATTTGCGTATATATATTTAAATCTTTCTATTTTATTCTTACTATTATAACTATCTATATTATACTTACTATTGTCTAACTTTTCAGTGATACCCCCTCTCATTTCTGAATGATACCCCCTATCACTTTTTGATGATACCCCCTCTAACTTTTCAGTGATAAGGGTATAACCTTTTAGTGATAAGGTATAGTATGTTTTACTGCCTTTTTCTTGAGAAAAATATTTATTTAGTAAACCAATTTTTACTAACTTATTTATCTTATTACCCAATACTTGAGCTTTGTTTTTTGCTTTAATATACAAAAGCGGATTATCCTCAATAATCTTTTTGTAAGCTATATGAGTGTATTCCGTATCGTCAATGATTATTCGGCTTTGCTTAATCTTTTCGTGTTCTGTGGTGCATAACTGAGCTATATACTCAAATATAGCTATATCTTTTAAATCCAGCCATATCTGTTGCTCTTTTGGCTTATCTTTGTTATAATCACTTAGAAACTCATAAAAGGCTTTTTGCCTTATCGTTATAAACTCTCTCATTAATTTCCCTTTTTGATGAGGTTGTTATTTGGTCTGTAAGGCGATTTTATTGCACTCAATAGGCAGGTAGCGGCAAGCCTTTTTTATTGCCTCAGACCTGCTCTTAGCCGCTAATACGACAGCTTTTCTACCTGCTTCTATCTGATATAAGCCGTCGTCTAATTTGTAGATTTTTACCTCAGCGTTTTTCATTGATAATCCTTACTCATCCAGCTTGTAAAGCCGCTTTCTTAGATTTTAAAAACTCGATAATTTTTTCAGTCAACGCAACCTGACCTTTTGAAGTTATATAAGTTGTCTTAACCTGTTTTTCCCCTGTAGGTGTATGAATTGTCTTACTTTTAACTTCAAAATATCCCCTGTCTATATACACCTGATACGGCTCATTATTTATCATGAGATAGCCGTTATCCCTTAACCATTTAAAAAGTCGGTTCTGCCCTATTGTATAGCCTCTCTTGCTTATGATTTTCGCCCACTCTCTTATTTTAATAGAAGTTTTGGAAGTCTCTACCTGCTTAGCAAAAACTATATAAGGCTGGTTTTGCTGGAGTTCTTGCTGAAGTTCTATTCTCTTTTGCTTTTCCTCTTTGAATTTTTGTAAAATCTCAATCATAAAGTCAGGATTATTTAAAGTCTTTTCTATTACATCATCTGTGGCGTATAAGCCGTGTTTTCTAATTGCCGGTAATACTTCCTCAACCAGCCAATCTTCAAATCTTTTAGCCTCTGGCTTATCACTTCTTAAAATAGTCCTAAATAAATTCGGCTCATTGATTATATAAGCTTTCTGCTTTCCACCTTTTGTAAGGAGTTCGGTCTGACCTAACCCCTTTGGGTTAAGTCTTTTTTTTAAATCTGTAATATTTTTTATTCCAAGGATTTTTGCAACTTCATTTAATACAAACCAAGGCTCTCCTGCCTCATCTCTTAATACTCTAATCGCTCCAAATTCCCCATTAAATACCTGTAAGTTCATTTCCCCTCCTTATATCCGTTTATCTTTTTAAAATCAATTTTCACATCATTGTGAATAAGATTATCCACTGCCTCTTTAAAGCGGTTGCGGCTACTAAAAATCCATAAGTGCCTAAGCTGTGATAAATTCACTCCCGTAAGTGCTTTAATCTGATTATCCGAATAGATTGACTTTTTTATAAATTCAATCCCTAAGTAATGATTAACTTGTTTTTTGTAGTTCATCATTGTCCTTTAGAAATTTAGAGATTAAACGTTTATGTTCCATTTCTATTTCATTCAATATTTTTGCAGCTATATTTTTCTCTTTCTCTATTTCATTAAAAAATTCTTCCGTTTCTTTTAATATAGCTGTATCTGTTGAGGTGTTTATTTTTTCAATACTGAGCCATTTATTTTGCATTGTCCGCCTTTATCTGATACCTGACGTATTTGATTTGTTTGTATGCGTTGTTTAAAAGCAAAAGCAGTGGCGGCTGGATAGTGCCGTTATCGTTTATTTCCAGCCTTTCTAACTCATTGATTTCATTTTTAAGCAGTGTTATGTATGATTGCAGTTTTTTAACCTCAGCGTTCATTTAAACTCTTTACAATGGATAACTAATATCACAATTCCCGTTTTGATAAACGACTATTACTATATCGCTATTACCAGCCTGTAATTGTCTAAGTTTTTTTTGATTTTCAACCATCTCATAAACCGCTATATCCTCAAAACCAAACCCAAGTTCACTTTCTATAAAATCTTTTATTTCAGAGTGATTAAATTTTTCTCTCGCATAATTTAACTTTGAACTTAATATTTTTTTCTGAAATGTTTGTTGCTTATTCTCCATTGTCAGTCCTTTTGATATAATTTTGTGCTTATTTTTCATTGTCAATCTTAGTAGAGGTTTTTGCCTCTATTCTGCTAATAATCTCATCTTTTAGCTCTAATAACCTTTGCCTTACCTCATCATTATTTGCTAACTTATAACTTGTAATTTTCCCTATACCGCTTGGTATATTCACAATTCCATCTTTGCCGATATATTTCCTTATCTCCACGATTATTTTTGATAAATGCGTAAAAGAGCAGTTATTCGTTGCCCTGTTTAGCTCTTCTCCAGCTAAGAGCTTGTCTATACACTTAACTACACGACGGCTGGTAAGCGTTCTCCAATTGATAGATTTCATTACCCGCCTATCATTTCGATTTTGTGGTCTTCAAGCCATTTTTCAATTTCACTCCTTTTGTATCTAACGAATTTGCCTATTTTGCTGTATGGTATGCGTCTTTCCATTCTCATACGGTTTTGTGCGTGAATGCTTATGCCGTATTCCTCTTGCAACTCCTCAGGCGTTAACCACTCTTTTTTTACCATCTCTTTAATAGCCTCAGCCATAAGCCTTTGAATTTCCTCTACACCGATTTGCTCTAACAATGCTTGTCTATTCATTGCCTCTCCTTTCAGGTGGTATGTTTTTTGGTATACTTTCAAAAGAATTGTTTTGATGTGTTATATACATCAATTGATGTTATTTTACATCATTTAATGCTTATTGTCAAATCATATTTAAGGGGAATGATGTGAAAAAGAATGAATTTATTAAACAAATAAGACAAAAATATAAAATGAGCCAAAAAAAATTTGCTGAATATTTAGAAGTAAGTAAATCATTAATAGAAAAAGTAGAAATGGGTAAAATACCAGCTATTCCCGAAAATAAGTATGTAAAAGCAGTGTGTGCCTTAGAGGGTTTGGATAATGAGATATTTAAGTTTGATGAGATTACAGACGAAATATTAAAAGAGTATGAGCTGACTAAGTTCTCAAAAGCGTTTAGACGATTTTTGTATTTTTATTATGGAGATTTTCTTAATGAAGATTTAATAAGAGATTTTACTTCAAAAACAGAAAAAACAATTATTAATTACTCATTGTATAAAATTGACGAGTTTACTTTAATGCTACTGAATGTAGATATTGAAAAATTAATTAAAGAACGATTTATAAACAACACAGATAACAATTGCTTACTAATTTTTCACGAAATTATTATTATTTTAACTATATATAAAATTGAAAATTTACCTATTAAACCATCTTGTTTTAAAGAAAATATAAATATATACTTTGATTTTTTAAAAAATAGGTCATTTGAAAACAACAATATTCGTTGCATTGAAAATAAATTAAAAAAAATGGATTGGGATAATGATGAGCATTTTATAAATATAAAAATTGAATTAATGAAAAAAGACCTTGCAGACTTAGAAGACATCGGCTTACCTCTCACAATAGAAAACATCAAAAAACTCAAAAAACAAAAAGAGCTGGAAAAAATACAAAATGAAGTTATCCCAGCCCCAACCGACCCAAAAGACAAACAGATATGCGAATTGCTGCAATACGCCCCGCCTGCCTTTAAAGATAAGATAATAGAGAAGTTACTAAAATTCAAGGATGAGGTGGAGGATATTTAGATAATTTTTCCTTTGTCTTTTTTACTATCCATTTCTGAATGTGATTTTTAGGTTTATATCTTTTAATCAGTTTGCTAAGTTTTGAATTAATATGAAAATATTTCCTTTGCTGTTCATCATTTAATTTTGATAGATTTTCTCCTATTGTTTCAATTTCGTATGGTAAATTCATCAAATCTTCTTCAAATGTATCAAGGTCAAAATGTTCAACTTCAATTTCATATATTTCTAAAAATCTATTACAATCGTTATATTTCATCTTAAAAACCTAAACTTGTGCTTTCATTAATATGCCTCTTTTCTATGTTTTATATCAAGTATTCTTATAATATCATCCTCCACATCAAATAAAACCCTGTAATCGCCAACCCTGAACCTGTAAGGCGGATAATGATTTGTAAGTTTTTTAATATTTGGAGTATCGGGGTAGCTTTCAAGCAGTTTAATTTTTTCAAGTATGATTTTTTGATACTTTTTATCAATCTTTTTCAACGTCTTAAAAGCAGTTTTAGATATTTCAATTTTCATTTAACGCCTCTATAACCTCATCAAAACTAATAAACTCTTCATCTTTTTGAGTGTTTACTCTATCTGCAGACTTTATAATAATATTTTTCACAGCATATTCGCCTAATTTATCGCTAATAGTTTCTATAATATCGTTCACAGCCTTAAAAAGCAGGTCAAGCTCTTTTATATATTTTTTCATTAAAATTTCATCTATTTCCTCTAAAAGCTCATTTAGCTCATTACTAAAAGCAATAAACTCATCTTTATTTGATTTAACTTCATTATCGGGGAGTGTAGATATAATCTCATTTATTAATTTAGCTTTACCAATAAGCTCTTCAATATTATCAGTGCTTAAATTTAGTTTAAATACTTTAAGCGGATTTATCTGCATAGTCATTGTGTTACTCCTGAATGATTTAATTTATTATAACACATAATTTGATTTGATAGTTTTTATTCACAGATAGGGAAATAGTGTTTAATACACCTCATCGTGAGAGCCTATATCAAGCAGGATAACGCCTTTTTCGGTTACAATAAATTCAAGTATTATCCTGTAACTCATATCTACCGACACGCTGTATTTATCGCTTAATTCTCCTTTTAATTTGTGAAGTCTTAAAGACGGATGATTAATATCATTTTCGATAAGTTTAAAAGTTTTAGCGATTTTCGGTTTTAATTCAGGATTTTTCTTGATGAGCTTAGCAAGTTTTTTCATAAACTTATCGGTTGTTATTATCTTATAACTCATCAATTTGCCTTATAAGCGTTTCAGCGTCTCCTGTTATTAAAGTTCCTTTTTCTTTTGCCTCTAAATAATCAAGATAACCTATATCTCCTCTTAAAGCCCAAATTTTATCCTCTTCAGTTTTTCCCTCTTCTACTTTATAAGCGATAAGTCTAAAAAGCTCTTTTATTTTAGATACAGCCTCATTGTCTTGTATTTCATCTTTAAGTTCCCACAAAAGCCTTGCGATTTCTATAAGCTCTCTTTTATCGTTTTTAGATAAATCGTCGGCATTAAGAGCAGTCAAAAAATTTTTAAATATTTCAAGCTGTCCTATAAGTTTTTGGAGCTCCCTATCGAATTTAAAAACTTTCCTTAAGTCTATTTGCATTGTCATAGCATTACTCCTGAATAATTTAATTTATTATATCACATAATAAGTGATGAGGTTGATTTCGTTTGCTATAATATATCGAAACAAAAAACGGGTGTAAATAATTTTTGTAGCTCATTATCCTACAAAATATACTCTTAATTCGCTCTAAAACAGCCCTACAATCAAAAAATCACCTCAGCAGGTATGTATATAAACCTAAAAGAAAAAAGAGGCTTATTTCGGCTCTATTATTTCAAGCATTTCCTGATTTGCTTTTTGAGTAGAGGTGTGGTAATTGATACTTACATACCTGTTGATAGTCGTTGCGTTTTTATGTCCTAATACACCGCTAACAATCGATGTAGGTATCCCTTTTTCTATAAGTGCGGAGGCTAATATGTGGCGGCAGTAATGAAGTGAGAATTCAGGCATTTTTAGATATTCTTTTAATTTATCAACCTGTCTATCAGGCTTTTTAAGATGTTCTGCTGGATTATTAAAGCTATAAAATACCCAGCCTTTACGCTTAACTCCAAGTTCAAGCAGAGCCTCTTTGATTAATGGCGGCAGGTCGTAACGTTGATTTTCATTCGGCTTTGCGTCCGCTATCCAATAGTAATTATTCTCAAGGTCTATATTTTCCCACCTAAGCTGTAATATTTCACTTTTTCTCCTACCGCTGAGTGCAAAAAGGAAAAATGCCCTATAATAAGGGTCGTCGGCATATAGTTCCATAATACCCTGATATATTCTTTTTAGTTTCTCCTGTGCGTTTATTACAATTTTTTTGGTGTCTTTTTGTTTAATGTGAATATCTTTTACCGGATTTTCTTTTATGAGCTTGTTGTGAATTGCAAACTCAAACATTGGGCGCAAAATAACCAGCACTTTATTTTGGGTATTAGGTGATAAGCCTTTATCTCTCATTTTTGATATAATTTTCCCGATATGTAAAGGTTTGACGTCTTTTAGTCTTTTAGAGCCGATTTCATCCTTTGCGTATCTTTTATATATTTCCTTTCTTTTTTTATCCCAGCTTTCACTTGTCGGATTATTTTGCATAAAAAGTTCAAACAATTCATCAACTTTCATATACTCATTTTGTTTATATCCAGCCTCTACGTCGTTTTTAAGTTCGGCAAGTATTCTCATAAGCTCTTTTTTATATTCTCTTAGCGTCCAATTGGGTCTTTCTTTAAGGGTTATCACTTTCCTAACCTTTTTACCATCTTGTTTAAACTGAATCAAAAATTTTAATTTATCTTTTTTGTGTTGTTTAATATTCGGTAGTCCAATATCTTTATAATCGCTTACTTTTATAGCCATAAAAACTCCTTATTTTCGGTGGTCTCCTAATAATAGGGGACACCCAAAAGCTAATTTTTCCCATTGTATCGGGAGTTTTAAGTCTTTTCTTCAAATGGGTGTCCCCTTGGGTGTCCCCTTTTGAGCTATTTAATAGCAAATCAAAGTATATCATCTCAAAAAGTAAAAATCAAAAAGCCCGAAAATAAGGAACATTTAAAAACCAATGAAAATCAACGAAAATGTAGAGTGAGTGAGTTCAAGTCTCCCCCTCACTACCATTATCTCAATATAAGTGTCAGTCACTTATATAAAAGCCTTAATTACTTTTATTCCACTCTTTTATAAAAAGGTTAATATTATGTGTTATAATATTTAAGATGGAAAGTTTTAGAAAGGAAATAATGTTTAATGTGAAAATAACCGACTTCTTATCACGACTGACTCATACTAACAGACAAGAACAAAAATATTTAAAAAAATTATTAGATAGAGTTGATGACAGTTATGATAGAGAAACAATTGAATTTTTTTTAAATGCCACGACTTTCGGCGATATTCAAGAATTTTTAGAGATGCAAAGATTAATAAATTATCAAATATCTCCTGAAGATTTTGAAGGCACTATAAATGATTTAAAAGAAAAAATTGCTTATGAATTAAACGAAGCAATCCTCAAAAATTCTTGATATAATTTTAAAAAAGGCTTCATTTGGTTTTAGCTCTAAAATACAGACCCAAAAGATTTGAAGAAATTATAGGACAAGACGCAATAGTTAAAACTTTAAGAAACTCCCTTGATAATAACAGAATAGCTCATGCCTATCTTTTCTCAGGATTAAGGGGAAGCGGAAAAACTACTACGGCAAGAATTTTCGCAAAAGCTTTACAATGTGACAAAGGCGTCAGTTCAGATCCATGCGAAACATGCGAAAACTGTGTTCTGGCAAATGAAAACAGACACATGGATATTATAGAAATGGATGCCGCCAGTAATAGAAAAATAGAGGATATAAGGGAGCTGATAGAACATACAAAATATAAACCTTCTATCGGTAGATACAAAATATTTATAATAGACGAAGTCCATATGCTGACAAATGAAGCCTTCAATGCTCTTTTAAAAACCCTTGAAGAACCACCTGAATACGTAAAATTCATTATGGCTACCACAGACCCACTTAAATTACCCGCTACCATATTAAGCCGCGTTCAGCATTTCAGATTCAATAAAATACCCGAACGCACCATTGAAAATTATCTTCAAAAAGTATTAATAAATGAAAACATACATTTCGAAGACGAAGCTTTAAGACTTATTGTAAAAGCGGCAAAAGGCAGTGTAAGAGATTCTTTAACTCTTCTTGACCAGGCAATAGCCTACAGTGGAGGGGAAATAACCCTTGATAAAGTAGTTGATATGCTTGGAGTAATAAATCCGGAAATTATTTCAGATATTTTTAAAGCAATTTTTGACGGCAATAAAAAGGTACTACTTAAAATAATAAATCAAATAAAAGATTATGATATCGAATCAATATTGGACGAAATAATATTATATTTAAAAGAAGCTATGTTTACGGGAAGTTTACCGCTTATTACAATGCAGAGATTTTTTAATATTTTAAGTGATACGAGAGAACTTATTAAATACCACAGTGATAATGAATTTATTTTAAGTTTAATGTTTTTTAGAATGATCGAGGCAACCAAACCTCACAAAATAGACGATCTAATTAAAAACTTAGAACAAAAAATTGACATAAACGCTTATAAACCTAAAAATCTACCGGAAATTACAAAACCTGATGGAGAAGAACTGTTTAAAACTTTAATAAATAAAATTAAAGAAAAAGATGAGGATTTAGGAATCTGTTTTGAAACAAGCCTCAAATTTATCTCTTTTGAAAACGGAATATTAAAATGGGAAAGCTGTCCCGATGAAGAATGTAAGCAGATGTTTAGAAGATTCTTTTCTCCGGTAATAAGACCTTTAATCAACGACGTTTTCGGAATAGGTACTCAAATAGAAGTAATAAGATGTCCAAAAGAGCCTCAAAAAAAAGAAATACCAAAACCCAAACAACCTCAGCAAAATATCCTAAACAACAAATCTGAAGACGTCATTAGAAAAGTAAGAGAAATTTTCGGAAGTGATGTTAAAATTACGAAAATTTCCGACAAATAGAATTTTTTAATTCATAAATATCAAAATCGTTTGCCACATAAACATTCCCCGTATAATATTTTTTGATTTCTTCTAAAATTTCTTCTTTCTCAAATCTTGGAGAAATATGTGTAGCTATCAGGTTTTTAACTCCATATTTTTCAGCTGCAATTCCCAGACTTTTAGCAGTTGTATGGAGATATTTGGTTTCCATCTTTTCAAAGACTTCAGCAGTGTATGTTGCTTCATGTATTAATAAATCCAAATCTTTTAAATATTTGCCAAGATAATCGGGCTCTGCGTTATCTCCAGCTATTATTATTTTTTCTCCATCGATTATTTCCGTATATTCCGAAGCTTTATAAATTTTTCCGTTTTTTTCTACATCTATACCATTTTGAATATCTTTATATTCGTTTCCCGGATTAAGCCCGTCTTTTATTAATTTTTGAGCGTTTAACTTGATTTTCGGTTTTCTTTGAATATAAAAAGCCAGACTCTCAACCGAATGTATAAGAGGCAATACTTTTAAATTAAAATTTTCAAATTCTTCCTCAAACCCTCCGTAAATTTCAATAAAACTCAACTCATACCCTAAATGTTCATACGAAATATCAACAACAGCCTCAACCATCTCCTTTACGCCTTTTGGAGCATAAATTTTTAAAGGAGTTTCACATTTATCAAGCATTCTTGAAGTAATTAATCCGAACAATCCGTAAACATGGTCTCCGTGTATGTGAGAGATAAAAATAGTTTTAAGTTTATAAATACTAAGAGGGGTTTTTAAAATCTGATGCTGAGTTCCTTCCCCACAATCAAAAAGATACCAGCCGTACTCGTTTTCTATTTCCATTCCAATTCCGGAAACATTTCTTGTTTTTGTAGGTCTTCCGGCAGATGTTCCAAAAAAAGTAAATTTCATTAAAAACCTTTTTAAATAATTTTACCAATAAAAAACATATAAAGAAGTACAAAAATGCCAAAATAATAAAATCAATTGAAGTATTTTTAGAAGCTCGAAGTATTTTATCTGGCGGAGAGGGCGGGACATGTTGACAATACCGAAATTACGCCTTTTTCGACAAACTGTCAGTGGAATTGTCAGTGAACAGCTCCAGGTTTCTGTCAAGCTGTAGATGTTCGTTGTTGATAAATTTGGCGTAAGTTTCAAGGGTTTCCTGAGTGTTCCTGTGACCGAGTATCTGGGATACGTTGAAAATAGGAACGCCTCTTTTTATGGCAAGTGTGGCAAACGTGTGTCTTGTGTTATACATCACTCTCTTTTCTATATTACACTTTTCAAGCAAAGCATACCACTGAGGATGAAGTTTGTCCGACGAATAATACCTTTTACCCGTTTTGGTTGTAAAAAGATTAAATGTTTTTTTCTTTTTCGCTTTTTTAATCAGCTCTTCAAGATACGGTTTAAGGTTTTGAAATACAGGGACTTTTCTTATAGAGTTTTTTGTTTTGGGTGTATCGGTTTCGCCTTTTCTTATTCTTTTGTTTACATTGATATACATTTCGTTAAGATTAATATCGCTTATCGTAAGGGCTATAATCTCACCCGGACGCATTCCCGTATAAAAGGCTATTGCTAAATAACATTTGAACTGACCTTGAGCATTGTTTATTAAGAGTTTAACCTCTTTTTCACTAAAAGGTTTCATTTCCCTTACTTTAACGTGTGAAGGCAGTTTAATGTTTTTAGCAGGATTGATTTGTATATGCTCGTATTCTACGGCTATGTCTAAAATGGCGATTAATATATTAAGGATATTCCTTAACCTTTTCGGCGTTACCTCTTTAAGCCTGTTATCTATCCACTCTTTTATTTCGCCCTTAGTGATTTCATTTACCTTTTTGTGTTTAAAAAGCGGAAAAAATTGGTTTACCACAATATTTTCGTATTCATAGTAGCTTTTTAAATTTTCTTTTTGTCTTAAATATATAGTGGCGTAATACTCAAACTCTTTAGGTTTAACCCTGTTATCCTGAATCTCACCGAGAAGTATTTTTCTTTCAATTTCAGGGATAACATACTTTTTAGCAAGTTTAATATTTTCTTTGGTGTAATCCCTTTTAAGTGACTTTTGAACACACCTGCCGTTTACGTAATACTGAACGTATAGTTTCCCTTTTCTATTAAACAAACTGACTTTTGGATTTTCTATCATCTCTTACCTCCCGTGAGGTAAGTGCCAATCGTAATACAATTATAGCTCATTTAAAATCTCTTTAAAAGGATTTTCTTCTTTTCCCGTTATCCATTTTTCCATTTGGGAAACATTCCATAACGTTTTATTTATTCCGTAAGGCTCATAATAGTGGATTCCTTTTTTGAAAAGTCTGTTTTTGTTTTTTAAAAGAAAATCTTTGCTTACACCGAGATAGTTTGCCATTTTAGATGTAGAGTAACAAAAAGGCTTCATAGGCTTATCCTTTTTGTTACTTAATTATAATAAAGAATTTAAAAAAAACCCGAAATTGAAAAAATTTCTAAATTTTTTTTATTTTTTATTCAAAGACAATTTCTTTATTATAATTAAGCACAAAAGGAGTTCTCCCATGGATTACAAAAAAATAAAACAGTTAATCAACAAATTAGAAAAACTGCAAAAAGAAGAAGCCCTGCTTGAATCTAAAATAAAAAAGATAAAAGAGCAAATCAATATTACTCAATCTGAATTAAACAGACTTCTCTCACTTTCTAACAATCAGCCTCAAACATCTTCTTCAATCAACTAACTTTCAATTTTATCTTTCCAGATTTCTTCTTTTTTCTTGCAATCCAATAAAAAAATTCAAACTCATATAAATATATAAAAAAGCACAAGCGTTTGAGTTTACGAAAACGTGTAGTGCGTACGCACTACGCAATTGTTCGGCAAGCTCAAATTGCTTCGTGCAAAGAAGGAGTTACGCATGATTAGGAAATCCTCAATCCATATAGAAAAAGCAAATATAGGAGAATTCTATCACAACAGCAGGGAAAAGAAAACCAAAAACTCTATTTTTTCCACAAAAGACAATTACTGCAATATAAAAGCAAACGAAGCAATGGAATTATATTTTTCGGAACTGAAAAAAAGAACCGAGCTTTACCGGAAAAGAACCGGTAAAAAACTGCATAAAAAAACGATAACGCTTTTCAGTGCAATAATCAATCTTAATGAAAAACATACAAAAGAGGATTTGAAAAAAATAGTCAGATTTATTGAGAAAAGATACAACACCAAAGTAATCCAATTAGCAATCCATAAAGACGAAGGACACATTGACGAAAACGGAAACAAAATTATTAACTATCACGCACATATACTTTTTATGGGAATAGACAACGAAGGGATTAGTGTCAGAAGAAAAATGGACAGAAAAGATTTAATCACCCTTCAGGATGAAATAGCCAAAATATTAAATATGCCAAGAGGCATAAACTATACTCAAGAAAAGAAAAAAAGACCAAAAAGGCTTGACACCTACGAATATAAAAGAGCCATGAAACTTAAAAACGATGAAGTTGCTAAACTTAAAAATGAGCTGCAACAAAAAGATGAAGAAAACAAAAAACTTAAAAAAGATTTATTGCTTAAAAACGCGCAAATCAGAAAACTCGAACTTACCAAACAAGGACTTGAAAAAAGAATTCAAAAATTAAAAAATCAAATGAAAGATTATAATAAGCTTCAGAAAGAAAACAGACAATATAAAATTTTTACCAAAGAAGACTATCAAACCCTCTCGCAAATAAAAAAACTCTTAAAAGTTTCAAGCCTTAAAGACATAAACCATATGCTAAACGAATTTGAAAACTCTATCAAAGAAAAAATCCGAAAAAGACAGCTTGAGCTTATTGAAAAATACTCAACCGAAACAGGATTGATTAAAAAAGAAAAAATAATTAAAATCTCTACGGTTAAAAAGATAATCAAATATACAACATCAACCAAAAAAGACTACGGCAAAGAATTCATTGATGCCGTTTTCAAAGTCAAACGGCTTCAAAAGGAACTCAAACAGGAAAAAGAAAAAAATCAAATTTTAAAAACAAAAATCAAAGATTTAGAAGATGAAAATACAAAACTTAAAGTTGAAAGAGATTATGAGGAAATGGAAATAAAAGAATCAAGTAAAAATACTGAAAAAATTGAAATAAACAAAACATTAACGCATATTTCAAAAAAACGTATAAAAAGCAGTAAAAATATTGGAGATTTATGATTTTTTAATAGAGTCAATACCTTCAAAAAATTCACATATATTTATATTAAGAGCATTTGAGAGTTTATATAAATGTTCCAAATTAAAATGCTTGCCGTATCTTAAATTTTCACAGTTAGAATAAAAAGCTACTGATTTAATACCGATTTCAAAAGCCAAATCAAGCTGGGAAAAGCCTTTTTCAATTCTTTTTTTCTTAACATTGGAAGAAATTATTTTATAAAACTCTTTAATATCGTTATTCATCTACATCCTATGGGATAATTATTTCAACAAATAAACTTTTTCCCTTGAAATTTGGAGAACGAGAGTGTATAATTGAAAAACTTGTTATTGTTTAAAGGGATAGGATAAAAAGGGTTATTGCTTCTATTTTAATGGACGATGGATGTGAATTCGATACAGATTGTCTTATTGAGTTTAGGTGTGACAGGTATTATAAAGAGTGTGTGAGGTAGAAATACCATTAATTGTAGGTGCGGATGGATTTTAGCTCTAAAAGTTTGTAGGAAAAAATTAAAGAAAGTATTAAAAACTTGTTTTAAAAAGGAGAACAATGAAAAAGTTAATTTTATTTTTAATGGTTATTACATTTTCTTTTGCAGGATATGTTAATGAAGGTTTACAAGCAATTAAGAGCAAAAATTATCAAAAAGCAGCAAAACTTTTCAAAAAAGCATGTGATGGTGGAAATGCTTTGGGGTGCTATAATCTTGGATGGATGTATGATGAAGGACTGGGAGTAAAACAAAACTACTTCAAAGCCGCAGAACTTTACAAAAAAGCATGTGATGGTGGAAATGCTTTGGGGTGCAATAATCTTGGAGTGATGTATAAAAAAGGAGATGGAGTAAAACAAAACTACTTCAAAGCCGCAGAACTTTACAAAAAAGCATGTGATGGTGGAAATGCTTTGGGGTGCTATAATCTTGGAGTGATGTATAAAAAAGGAGATGGAGTAAAACAAAACTACTTCAAAGCCGCAAAACTTTACAAAAAAGCATGTGATGGTGGAAATGTTTCGGGGTGCTATAATCTTGGATGGATGTATGATGAAGGACTGGGAGTAAAACAAAACTACTTCAAAGCCGCAGAACTTTACAAAAAAGCATGTGATGGTGGAAATGCTTTGGGGTGCAATAATCTTGGAGTGATGTATGAAAAAGGAGATGGAGTAAAACAAAATTATTTCAAAGCCGCAGAACTTTACAAAAAAGCATGTGATGGTGGAAATGCTTTGGGGTGCAATAATCTTGGATGGATGTATGATGAAGGAGATGGAGTAAAACAAAACTACTTCAAAGCCGCAGAACTTTACAAAAAAGCATGTGATGGTGGAAATGCTTTGGGGTGCAATAATCTTGGATGGATGTATGAAAAAGGACAAGGAGTAAGACAAGATTATTATATAGCAACTAAACTTTTCAAAAAATCCTGTGACGGTGGAAATGCTAGAGGGTGCGCTAGTCTTGGACTTAATTATGAATATGGCAGAGGAGTAAAACTTGATTATCAAAAAGCCCTATACTATTATGGAAAAGCTTGTGATATGGGATTACAATTTGGATGTGATAAGTATGCAAAATTAAAGAGGATGGGATATTGATGTTTTCTGAAGAAACTGTTAAAATAAAGAAAAAACTTTTTACTCTTTCTTTGATTTCTTTGCTTATAGTTTATCTTAAAGTTATACCAAAGGGAATTATTTTTAATTTAGTATTTAGTAAAACACCTCCCAATTATGAATAAATCATATTAGAGTTTTTATGTTTTTTAGTATGTCTTTATTTAGTATATTTTTTATTTCTAGCTGTAATAGATATTTTAAAGTATCCATTAATAAAAATGACAATATTAAATTTCATAACCAAAAATATAAAGGGCGATTATTTTGGGTTTATAGAAAATGATATCCATGAAAATAATAAAGAGTATGAAAAAACAGAAGAATACCACAAAGCAAATGAATTTACCGAACAAGATGAATTAAAATCTATAAAAGTAAAAAAATTAAAAATTTTCAATAATTATCAAAATATGCTTGAATGGTTTTTATGTTCTGTGAATTTGATATTTAATTTTATTATTCTTTTAGCATTGGGAATTATCGCTATTTATCAATTACATTGTTTTGCATTAGAAAAATGATTTAAATAAAGGTAATACCAATCCTAAAAATAAATTAAACATTAGACAAAAGGATACTGACTAAATAAAGCGAAACAATTGCAAATTTTAACGGAGAAAAAGCGTTAAAAAAGTGCGCTCAAAAGCGCAGCGGTTCGCACTTTTTAGCTTTTTCGAAGTGTTAAAAAAATTGCACTCTTGTTGAGCGTATTTAGTCAGTACCAAGAAAAGGTAAATGTAAAAGTTATTTTGTGTTTTGGTATTATTTAAAAACTGTCAGTTAAATTGTCAGTAAAAATCCGCCAAAAACGACTGACACTTACCTCTTTAATTTTTAAAAGATACCGAAATTACAGAGTTTTTGAAGTAATGGCGGAGAGGGCGGGATTCGAACCCGCGGTGGGTTGCCCCACACACGCGTTCCAGGCGTGCGCCTTAAACCACTCGGCCACCTCTCCCGAGAGTGAAATTATATCATTTTTTAAGCTTCTTTAAAA
>Ga0256838_1000187_pt1 | contig 43893 bp, 40 predicted proteins | sample 4571419metaG_FD_185978 | JGI IMG/M metagenome (GOLD analysis project Ga0256838, IMG submission 185978) | Hydrothermal vent microbial communities from Guaymas Basin, Mexico - 4571-419 | ecosystem: Environmental > Aquatic > Marine > Hydrothermal vents | place: Mexico: Guaymas Basin | collected... | reverse complement strand
TCCGTTAGTAAGTGTTCGGCAATGAAACTCAGGCTTAGGCCTGAGGACCGCGGCCGCGACCTCACGTCGTAATCCGTTAGTAAGTGTTCGGCAATGAAACTTTTCATTATAAATAAATAAGGGAGTCGAAGACTCGTCGTAATCCGTTAGTAAGTGTTCGGCAATGAAACAGAAACTGCAAAAGGGAACATAAAAAAGGAAACCGGTCGTATGGGAGCTCGGGTGCGGGGCCCGGGCTCTCACAGCTGCAAAAGGGAACATAAAAAAGGAAACCGGTCGTAATCCGTTAGTAAGTGTTCGGCAATGAAACCGACGAGCCCCCAACACCCCCAACTGGGGCGTCGGGGGTCGTAATCCGTTAGTAAGTGTTCGGCAATGAAACCGCGCGGGGGCAAAAGCCCCGGGACCCCGCCCGAGCCCGTCGTAATCCGTTAGTAAGTGTTCGGCAATGAAACACAAATGCTTTTGCCGTAAAACCTAGAGTGTTTAGTTTGTCGTAATCCGTTAGTAAGTGTTCGGCAATGAAACCCAAAGGGGGGACACCCGAAGCGAGGGGAACTCGGTCGTAATCCGTTAGTAAGTGTTCGGCAATGAAACTGTGAGAATTTCCGTAGCCCTCTACGAGGGCGATATATGTCGTAATCCGTTAGTAAGTGTTCGGCAATGAAACACTACTTATCATATATATTCTGAATAGGCAATTTTAACCCACTAGTGGGGAAGACGCTTGTACACTTCTTTTTCAAATTTTAAATTGCACAATTAGTATACTTCAAATTAGCTCTTTCTTGAATAGCCCTCGTTTTCAAAATTTTTAATTATTTGAACAATTTTACACTAAACAGCTCCCTCTTCTTATTCTACTTTATTGCAGTATTTACTCTTGTCATTAATGTTGATTTCAATTTACAGCTGCTACTTTTAACTAATACTCATAGAAAACCTAGAGATATATTAAAGTTCCGTTTAATTTTTCGATTAAGACGGTTCAGCTACATATCCCTAAATTTATTTCTATAACTTCCCCCCTCATCAATTTTTTGATTACAAACAGAATATATCCATCGTTATCTCGAATATTATTTTATAATATAAATCATGATAATCCTTAAACCCGGTAAGTTGAGAGTAGAGAAGGGAAGTTTATTGTTTCGGCCTTTTTCTGTTCTTACATCACTAACTTCTACTAATCTTACTGTTTCTACAGGAGGAATTAGCAAAAAAATTGATATTGGCGGAGTTAGTGATGCTCGTTCTTATCCTGAAAAAATTCAAATTCCAATAGCTGCAATTGATTACCTTATAGTTTCACAGAATGTTCAATTAACAACGCAAGCTTTAGGATTATTAGCGAACTATGAGAAAAAAGTAATAATTGTAGGAAGAAATTTGAGTATAAAGTCGGTTATTTTACCGTCTTCTTACTTTAGTGCTTACAAATTACGAGAACTTCAAATGTTATTGACTAACTCACCCTGGAGATTAAATTTTATTATTAAGATAGTGCGTGACAAAATTCAGGAAATGGTAAGTCTTTTTGAGCTAACAGAACTACTGTTTTTGAAAGTGAAGACGGAACATGGAAACTGGACTGATGAGAATGGGGAGGCTGATAGTGAATATAATGGACTTAGATTGTTAAATTGGTTGAAAAATACCAAAAAGCGACTGCATGATTTTTTGAAAGAGTTAGGCAGCTATAAAAAGAGGATAGCTAGGAATCTGGAAACTTATGTAAATGTCTTGGATTCGCAGATTAATACTCTAAGGGGTTATGAAGGAAGAGCTAGTGTATTCATGTTTGATTTGATGAAGAATGTGTTAGGAACTTTTGGTTTGGATCCGGCGTTTAAAAGGCGTGACAGGAAGTCAAATGATTTCTTAAATCTATTCTTTAATTATGCATATACTCTCATATACAACCTTACAACTTGCATACTCTTGATAAAAAATTTCAATCCCTCACTCGGTGTGATGCACATAAAGAGGGGGAGACACTATGCTTTAGCGTCGGATATTATGGAAAGAGTGCGTGTGCTACTCATAAAACATGTGGTTTTTGATACCGTTGTTTTTAATAGGTTTTTGGATGATAAAAGGGGTGACTTAGAAAGATTTTTGAAAGGATTTACGGATGCTGGTAAAAATGTAGGCAATAATGAAAAAAATGAAAGACGCAATTGTAACTCTAATAGTGAATCTTGTTCTAAAAATGATATTGCTATCAATGAGGCTTGTGAGGAAGATGGGGATTTGGGAGATTCTGATGTATTGAGTTCAATTTTAAAGCTTTATTTGGAATGGACAGAAGAGGTAAAGCATCCTTTTAGGAGTAAATATAAAGAATTGAACACGGCACTTTATGGCAAGGATGAGAAGTTGGAGAGTTTGTTGGAAAGTTTGAGATATAATATATGGGTAAGTTTGTTGGAAGAGCTTAGGAGATTGCAGGTAATTAAAGATGTTGCTGCCGAGGATGGCGAAGAGGATGGCCAGAAGAATAGAGAGGAAGATGAATTTGAAAGAATTCTTAGGGCGTTGTTGAATAAGGAAAGATTTGATCTGGATTTTTCATTGGTGGTGCGAGTAGTTTCTGAATGGTTTGAGTTTAGATTATTGAGAATTGTGGAGAGATTTTTGAAGGAGGATATAAGCTCCTTTGAAAAAGCATTGAGAAAGTTTGGAGAGAGAAAAGTTAATGGTTAAGGAGCCAATATAACTACTAAAGGAGTATCTGGAAATGAAGTGGTTAGTGGCTTTTGATATTTCAGATGATAAAATTAGGAGGAAAATTTCTGCTTTGCTCTTAAAATACGGTTGTAGGATTCAATACAGTATTTTTGAAATAGAAATCCCTTTTAAGAAAGTGAATGATTTGTATTGGGATTGTTCTCAGCTTTTGAATAAAGGGGATAGGTTGCTTTTTATTCCCCAAACTGATAATGATTGCAAGGGGCGAATTTATTTGGGAAATAGAAAATTTTTTAGATGGATGATAGTTTAAGAAATGTTTGTATAGTCAAGGGGTATATGTTGATTTAGGAAGAGATGAGAATGGGAATATTGGAGTTTCTAGGAAAAGTTGCTGGAGTTCTTATAAATCGTAAGAAAAGAACTAAACCTCGAACTGTCAAAATTGTAGTGCCGCAAATAGAACGTTTATTGGTTAAAAGAGATGATGGAAAGTATAAATTTAGGCTGACGGATGATGTTTTTTGGGAAGTTGATGCTAGGTGGGAATTTGCTGGAAATTGCTTGGGATTATTTAAGCGTGTAACTCCTATTAGTAGGAGGGTGAGCAGCAGAGAACGTGAAGAGTTAAAAAATGCTTTTTTGAAGCAGAACGTTGATTTGGCGAGGGAGTTTTACAACTACTGTGTGAATTTTGATTGCTTAAATTACATGTTTATGCTTGATAGATTAAAAACTCCAAATATAGCGGATTTGTTCAGAAGTTTGACTGAGGCAGTAACACCTATGAGAAAAAAAGTTGATACTTTTTTGAGGCGGGTAAAGAGTATTGTTGCTAAAGTTACGTGGAATGAAATGAGCTATGGAGAGTTGAAAAAGGTTTTGGATAAGAGAGGCAGGGCTAAGGAGAAAGAGAGAATACGTAAGCAGTGGTGGGCGAACTACAGAAAGCCGTTTTACGAGTTCTTAAGGGGGAAGCACAATTTATCTCCTGCTGAAGAGCAGATGTTGAGGATACTTGATGAATATAAGTATGAATATAAAAAGTTGATTGGTAGGTGTTATACTGCGTTTTCCGATGAGGTGTTCAGTTGGGGAGGTTACAATAAAGTTTTTAGGCATTCTCTAAACAAGAGCTCTGATTTGATAGGGTTATTTAAGTGGGAGTTGAAAGTTAGACATGAGTTGGAATGGTTTTTGGGGGAGCTGGATACACTTGGAAATGGTACTTTTTCGGCTTATGGAATTAACAGATTTTTAAGAGGATTTGTTAACGAAATTAAACGTGTTGTTAGACAGAGTCATTACGATGATATGAGTAAAAAAGAACTTTGGTTTTTCCACGTTAATGCATTTGATATGTTTGGATTTGCTTACTTTTCATTGCTAATCTTGGTTGTGGGATTTATAGAGCAGATGCTAAAGGATACAGAGTTTAGAGATGATTTGTTGGAGTATTTGGCTTTAATGGTGGCATTTAGATTTTTAGATGTTCCTTCGTGGAGTGAGGGTGATTCAAGTTTGTGGGAAGCAAACTTTTTCTTGGCGGAAGAGTTGGGGAGCAAAACTTTCTCTTCGTTTGCTCAGGAATTAGTGAACTGGATAGATGATGAGGTGTTTTCTTATAGGATAATTTTAAATGGTCAGATCAAAAGTTTTATTAATTGGTTTGTTAGTTACGTTGTTCCTGGGAACGTTTTGCTTAATTTAGCAGGTTTTTACTATAGGAGTAATGAGTTGAAGCGTTTGTACAAGGATGTGCTTGAAGTGTTAAAGTGAAAAGATGAATTTTTAGGGAGAGTTGTGTTAGTAAGGGAGTCTTATGACTACCAAGAGGACAAGTGATATGTATGACGGTTTCTAAAAAGATTTACATCATATCTTATGATATTAGAGCGAAAGATAGGACTAGGTATTCTAAAAAGGATAGAAAAATTTTGGAGTTACTTAGAAGGTATGGTGTTGATGTTCAGTTCAGTGTGTTTGCATGTTACTTGTCAAAGAGGCAACTTGATAAGGTGTTAAAAGAGCTTGAGAAAATATTGGATGAGGATGACAATTTGTTTATAACATCTGTTGAAGACAAAGTGTTGAATAAAGTTAAGGCAAATTTAAGGAAAGTTGAGAATTACTTTAAGAATAAGTTTTCTGGTATTATTGCGTAGAGGTTTTGGAGATGATAAGTGAGATTAAGGGAGGTTTTTTGTTTTGTTTTTTAAATTAAGAAATATCCAAAAGATGAGGATCATCATTGTTACCACCTCCTTGAATTGGGGTATTTATAGAAAGATGGGGGAGGTTTGTTTTTTGTGACAGTTTCAAAGAAGTAAAATATAGATAGTGAATTTTTGTTGGAAAATATGGGGGGATAAGTTATGAACGGTTTAGGTGGAGTAATTTTGGGGATGTTAATGGCGGCTGGTTATTTTATTTTTAGCTCAAGTGGCGATAGTGAGGATGGAGAAACTACTAAGAGAAGTAAGAATAAAAGGAATGTTAAATTTAGGAATAGGAGAAAGTTTAAGTTTAAGAAAAAGATGTCAGATGATGAGATTATTAGAATTGTTGAGAAAAATTCAACAGTGACGTTTGGGTATTTGAAAAATAAGATTTTCTGGAGGTTTGATAAAAATTTGCCTCAAGAGTTGAGAGAGGTTGTAGAGAGATGGTTAGGGAATAAAGACAGGCGACCAGTTTTAAGGTGGAGGTTTTTAAAAGGAGAGCGATTACTGTTTCTTACAAGTTATCCTAAATTTCTAGGAGTAAAAAATTTGAAAATTGATCTTTTATCTGTTAAATGGGATATGGTTAGTATTGAGGGAGAATGTAGGGAGTATTTGATGGAAAATGCTAGTTACATAGGAATTAATCCTAAAAAGAAAAGGGTGAGGAAAATTTACTTGAATAGTAGATATTGGAATTATATTAGAAAAAGTGAAAGCGTATTTAGAGAATGCGCGAGAAAACATGGAGTTGATTTGATAAAAATGTTTGGAGGGAGAAGGGAAGCTTTGAAGTTTATTGAGAGAGTTTTAGCTGTTGAATAAATAGTACTATTTTGAAGGAGTGATTACAGTGAATAGGAAGGAAACTCCGGCTCATGTACTCTACTATTATTTTAGGATTTTGCATGATGAAAATGCTGGTGTTAGTCTGAAGGCAGTAGCAGAGTTGCAAAATAGTGTTGAAAAAATTATGGTTAAAATTATCAGAAAAAAATTTCCAGATTTGCCATTCTTAATAATAGAGGATTTTATTGATAAGTACTTGCATAAAATTGAGAAAGCAATGAAAAATAAAACCTTGGCATTTGATCCGAAATCTGGAGAGTGGGGTAAATATTATAATTATTTCAAAACCACTGTTATTCATAGTTGGTCAAGCTATTTGGAAGAAGAGAAGAAAAAGTATCAGCTACAGATTGATAGTTTGGATGATAATGAAAAGTTGGATATTGAGAAATTAGAGAATTTGAATAAGAAGTTTTCTATTCCTCAGCTTGATTACTATGAAGCATTTATTGAAGAGATGAAAAAGTTCCTAAATTTTACTCCTGCTGAATTGGTAGGAATGTTTTGGACGATGTTAAAAAATATTGTGAGAGGTATTCACAGTGTTGTTGATGAGTGCAGAGAAATTTATAAATTTTCTATGCCTGCGGTTGCTAGAAAGCAGAAGTCAAGAGCTGAGAAAAAGTTAAAGGAGTTTTGGAAAACTGTTGAAGAAGAATGGAAAGAGTTTTTCTTAGCAGAAGAAGAATTATCTGAAGTAGTCGAGGAATGTTTAATTGCTTTGTATTTGTGTAGTGAGGAGATGCAAGAAATTGCCAAAGAAGAGTTAGATAAGTTGGAGTTTGAAAGTGCGAAGTTGTGCTGGGAAAAAATTAAAAAATTGTTTTGTCACAAGAAGGTAGTTACATAGGTCCTACAAAATGGAGAAGCTTTAAGACAAACTACTAAGCAGGGAGGGGTCAGCGATGAAGTTGGAAGCATTAAAGAGAAAGGTTGAGGAAATATTAGGAAAATATAATGAGGAGGAAATATTAGAAAAAGCACGAAGTTTGAAAGAAATGTTTGAAGGAAAATATTTAGAAGTGTTAAATGAGAAGGAGAAGAAAAATTATCCAGTAATTTTTTCGGAAGGAGATTTATATGTATTCGAGGGGGCTGAGGATTTTGGGATTTTGATATTAGATGAAGATGGAGAAATGGCAGATGTGGTGCTTGTGAGTAAATATCACATTCTTGCGGATATGCAGGATTGGGTGGTAAGAGATATGAAAGGAGGAGTGTGGGCAGTATTTACAGATGCTGTCTGCACGTTAAGTTTGAATTCGATAAGGAAAATTTGCTATTTAGTTTCTTATGTTCCTGAAGAGGTGGCGGAAGTAATAAAAAAATTAACAGGAGTTGGAGAAGCTTCAAATTTAATTTTATCAGTAGATCTAAAACATTTTATTCTGTCTCGGGGCATACCGTACCTTAAAAAAGGAGACTTTCGGTTAGAAGTTAGATCAATCTTAGCTGAAATAAATTGGAAATTGGTGTATTTCGACGAATTATTAGAAATTGCAGATGTTAAAAAAAAAGAGCAGGTTGTTTTATCGGGTAAATCTGCTCAAGTTATTGTATTAAATAAAGTTTATGAAGTTTTAAAGAGTTACTTATGTCCTCCACAGGAACGGATAGTGTTAGCGGCTGCTGCAGAAGGACCAGAAAAAGTTAAAAAATTTGAAAAGGTGATGGTTAAATTAGTTGAGTATAAAGAAAAGGTTAGTTTGTTTATTGATATATTAGACGAAGTTATGGAAAAACTTGAGAGAGGAAGAAAATATAAGTTGGTTTTTATTAACAAGAGGAATAATCAAAGAGATGAATTAGAGTTTGAGATTGATATGTTACCATTGATTTTAGATAATAAAGGAGATGCCCAAAAAGGAGAAGAACTAAAAGTTATGTTTGCTCTTATGAAGGCAGGGGAAGTTGTGATTGATATTGAAGAAGTATAGGGATTTATGAGGTATAGAGATGGAACGTGGATTAATTTTCCTTGAATGGAAATGTGATTTTACTACTGGTAAGATTAAAAATGGCGGTTTGTGGAAACTTAAAGCTGAGAGGGCAGATTTTATAGATTTTTTAGAGACTAACTGTATTACTAAGGTGAATTTTCCAGTAATTGTGGATGAAGAGTTGGATATTTACAAGATATGGGTTTTTAATGTTGCCAATAAGAAAGAGTTGGGGCGAATTTTAGAAAAAATTAATGTAGGAAAAGAGAAACTTTCATGGTTAAAAGAGCTTGAGGGAGGTCTGGAAAAGTTAAGAGATGAATTGGAGAAAGTTTTATTTAGGGAAAAGGGATATAAGAGGGTTTGGATAGATGTTTTAAAAAGCAATTATTTTGAAGAGTTAGAAATGGAGTTGATTTTAGGATTTGAATTGACTGATATTGGTTTGCATAAGATACTGACAGGTATGTCATGGAATTTGGCATTTTTGATAGGATTTGTTTCTGCGATTTTTGAGAATTTAGGTTTGGAAGTAAGAGAAGATTTAGAAGAGTTTGCCTTTACAGGGGTTTTAAAGGATGGGTATTTGAAGAGAGCTCACGATGAGAAGAAAGCTGAGTTGTTAAAAAAGTTGCCTGAATGTAGAAAAATAGAAGAAAGAAGATTCATTTCGCTTTTAACTTATTTTACAAAAACTTATGAATGGACAGTGAGAAAAGGGGTCAAATTGAATTTTTTGTTGGAGTGGATAGGTAAATTTTTAGTTAAGTTTGAAAGGAACGAGTTGTTTATTCTTTTAAGGTCAAAAGAGAGAAAGAGTGTTAACCCTAGTATAGTACAAAAAAAGCCTGTTGGGGTTTATTTTGGGGGAGATGGTGATAAGAAGGTAGGTATGAATGCTTATGTCCCACCAGATGGTTTTCCAGAGGAAAATGTGAAAATTTACAGGTTTGAAAGTGGCGATGCTTTACATGAAAGCTGCCTGAAAAATTTTCCAAAGTATTTTAACGAATTGAGTGAATTAATAAAAGGCATTTTAGGAAATAATAGAGTGCAAACTGTTCATTTGATGCTTGGAGTTGATGGTGCAGTATACTTAGGTGGATGGTTTGTTGCTGGTTTGTGGAAAGAGTTGCACGGGGTAAATAGTGCTTTAATGGTAAAATATAAGACAGAATTAGTGGTTCACCTCTTGAACTATGTTAGTAGCAATGATAAGTACGAGATTGTTCTTACGTTTTGTCGGGATAGATGAGCTGCATCTCTGCGTAAATTGGGACATTTTTTATTTTGAATTCTTCTACTACGAATTGAAAGTAATCGGCTAGGTCTAAAATTGGATTTGGTGGTTCTTCAAGTCCTCTAAATTCTAAGAAATATTCGAAAGCTTCGACAAATAATTTTGGAAGTTTGGTAACGGGTATGAGTATATTTTTTCTGTTGTGAACGAAAGCGTAATAGGTGTTTTCTTCGTTTTCACCTTTGAATACGACAGTGAGTTTGAATTCTGAGTTGAATAACTTCTCTATAAATTCATAAAGGGATATTTTCATACTTCCACCCCCTTGACTTATTAAATGAAAGGAAAAGGTGGATCTCTAAATATTACTTGAGGATCTTTGAATATTATCTCAATTAGTGTATCGATGAGTTTTCCAATTGTAGAGTTTTTGCTCCCTTTCTTCACAGGACAGCTTTCACATTTACCAAAACTTCGATTATACCATGGACACTTGATAGTAGGGTTATAAGGGCAGCGCAATTTTAGCATGATCATATTGACCACCTCCTTATTGAATAAGAAGGGAGGTTGAAAGAATTTGTGACATTTTATATGGGTTTATATTTTGATAAAATAGGGGTGGGCTGGTCGGGGTGATGTTTTTGTAATTTTCTTTACTTGGAGGTGGGGAGATAATGATATATAAAGTACCGACACCGGTGAATGAGCCGATTTTGAGCTTCGCACCCGGGACAAAGGAAAGAGATGAAACTTTGCGGGAAATTGAAAAGATTTTAAATGGAGAGCCTATTGAGATTCCGCTTATTATTGGAGGAAAGGAAGTAAAGACTGGAAAGACTGTTGAGCTTACGCTTCCTTCTGATTATAAAAAGGTGATAGGGATTGCACATCTTGCGACGGAAAAGGAGCTTGAAGAGGCAGTTGAGGCTGCTAAGGAGGCTCACAAGGTTTGGGCTGAGTTGCCTTGGTATCAAAGAGTTGCTGTGTTTTTGAAGGCGGCAGAGCTTCTCAGTAAGAAATATCGTTACTTTATGGATGCTGTGACAATGCTTGTTCACTCTAAGAATCCTTTTCAGGCAGAGATTGATATAGCAGAGCTTATAGATTTTTGGAGATTTAATGCTTATTATGCGGCAGAGATTTATTCGGAGCAGCCGATGTATTCGCCAACTGGAACGTGGAATCGTGTTGAATACAGGCCGTTAGAGGGTTTTGTTGCGGCCATTCCTCCGTTTAACTTTATATCCATTGCAGGAAACTTGCCTACTTCTCCTGCAATGATGGGATGTGTCGCATTGTGGAAACCTGCTACAAATGTTATTTATTCTAACTATTTTGTTATGAAAATATTGCAGGAAGCTGGATTGCCAGCTGGTGTTATTAATTTTGTACCATCTCGCGGACGCGATTTTGGAGAGTTTGCATTTTCGCATCCTGATTTGGCAGGAGTTCACTTTACTGGATCAAGCAGTACTTTCAATTATATTTGGACAGAGATTGGGCGCAATATAAATAAGTTCAAGAATTACCCAAGAATTGTTGGTGAGACAGGTGGTAAGGATTTTGTTGTGATGCACCCATCTGCTGATGTGAAGGCAACGGTTGTTGCACTTTTGAGGGGAGCTTTCGAGTATCAAGGACAGAAGTGCAGTGCAGCTTCGCGTGCTTATATACCTGCAAGCAAGTGGGATGAGGTTTTGAAGTTGATGAGAGAAGAGGTAGCACAGATGAAAGTTGGGGGACCAGAGGACTTTTCTAACTTTATAAATGCTGTGATTGATAAGGCAGCGTTCGATAAAATAGTAAGTTATGTTGAGTTTGCAAAAGAAGATAAAGACGCAGAGATTGTTGTGGAAGGAAAGTATGATGACAGCAAGGGATACTTTATATGGCCTTATGTGGTGCAGGTGAAAGATCCAAAGCATAGACTTATGCAAGAAGAGATATTTGGTCCGGTTTTGACGGTTTATGTTTATGAAGATGCAAAGTATGAGGAAGTGCTTGAGTTGTGCAATGAGACGAGTCCTTATGGATTGACTGGTGCTGTGTTTGCCAATGACAGGGAGGCTGTGGAAAAGGCAGAAAAAGTTCTCCGTTGGAGTGCCGGAAACTTCTACATTAATGACAAGCCCACTGGCGCTGTTGTTGGACAGCAGCCGTTTGGGGGAAGCAGGGCAAGTGGAACTAATGATAAGGCTGGAAGTAAGTTGAATCTTTATAGATGGGTGACGCCACGCACGATCAAAGAGACGTTCTTGCCACCAGAGGATTGGAGGTATCCTTTCCTAGGATAGGTGGTTTGGAAGTTAAGAGTTAAGTTAAGTTAAGTTAGGTTAAGTTAAGGTTGCGGATTAGGGTAGTGGATAACTGTGTTGGAGAAGGTGATAAGCGGGGGAGGTGAATTCACCTCCCCTTTTTAAATGCTTCTTTTTTAGTGTTTGTTTTGCTTTTTGGGAGTCTATTTATTTGGGCTCTGAACTATTGCTAAGACTTGTCCAACTTACTATGAAAGCGAGAAATATCTGTGGTGTAAATTATTAATTGGCGGGGAGTTAAGGAAATATTGATGAAAAAAGTATTATTAAGTAGTTGCTTGGGAAAATTGGAAAGAATAAGAAAAATAAGCAATAAGGAGAGGCCATCTGCCTCAAAAATAAAATTTAGCAGATATAGATATGCTTCCCCATTTTATCCTTGTGCGGACAAGCCGGAAGGGCATTTTAAATGAGTTTAAAATAGCCATCAATTAGGGGAGTCGTCGTTTAGTGCAAATTTTTGTGCAGGTGTAAATTTTACGCTGCTGTTGGCGTTGGTGGTAGCGTTGACAGTTGCTACATTAGAAGTTTTTTTCCTCAAAAGGTTGTAAAAAAAACAGCCCCAACTTTCCAAAAAGGGGGCATCTTCAAGATATTTGTTGCATAGTGAAGTATGACTTTGTCAAGTCTTCCGTATGCTGCTTTTGAAAAACGGCTTTTACTTTAAAACCTGCTCGATTCCTATGTGAAGTGCAATAACTGCTCCTACGGAAAATTCATAGATTTTTATCGGTGATTTTTCGTATCCTTCTTGTTTGAAGAGTTTCACGATTGCGGTAAAAATTACCCAGTGTCATTGAGCAAAGTAATTAGATGGAATGTTGAATAGGAAAGAGCTAAACATGCGCCAAATTGGGGAAAAAGTGTTAAAATTTAAATAAAAGATTGAAGAAAAATTGAATGATTAAATTGAGGATTGTATGAAATTTAGGGGGTGGTGGAGATGAAAAGAAAAGTGTTGCTAAGTGGAATGTTGCTGTTGTTTTTGGCATTTGTAGGGTTTGCAGCTAATGAGGGAGGCATTGGTAATGGTGCAGGAAATAAAGGGGCTATTAGGGCTGTTTTGAAAAATTTAACGCCGGAGCAAAAACAGCAGATTAGAGAAATATTTATAAATTTGAGAAAAAATGTTGGGGAGATTTTACGTGAAATTTTTAAATTGAGAAGAGAACTTAGAAAAAAGTACTTTGATCCGCAGGCAAAATTAGAGGATGTATTGGCAATAAATGACAAGATAAATGATTTGAATAGGAAAATAATAGATTTAAATTGGAAAGCCCGGCAGGATTTGTTAAAGATAGTTAAGGATCCTAGTGTTTTGCCAGTGCTTGAGAAAAGATTTTTTAGGAGAGGACACAAAGGGTTTACATTTAGGGATAATAGTAAAGGAAAGGGAAAAAATGGATTTTAAGAAAGGTGATTGAGGATAAGGATTTAATTAGTACTAAGAATGCTTTTATGTGCGTCTAAAAAATAAGGAAGGTGGTGGGAGAAAAGGAGAGAATACTATTTTAAAGAGGGGATTATTATGAGAAGAGCGCTTGTTTTGATAGTGGTTTTGATGTGTGGAGTGTATTTTGTTAGTTTAGCAAGGGATTTTACTAGAGGTAGCTATTACTCTTATCCTACTAATTATCCTACTAATGAAGCAGTTTATGGTTATGCAAGTTACGAAAGTTATTATTCATCTACAGAGTCATCTGTAGAGTCTTACCCTTCATATTATCCTTACGATACGGCTACTTATGAACCTAATGAGATTAATGCTACTGAAGCTGTCAATTCAACTGTTAGAGGTGATGATTATACCATTACTGCTTCAAGTGCAGAGACGTCTGTAGTTACCCGAGATGCTACTGTTGAGGTGGTAGGGAATAATGCTACTGTTGAAACTGATAAGGGCACAGTAATTTCAACGAGTACTTATGAGAGTAGGATTAGAACCTCCACTGTAGAAGTGCTTATAAACAGATTGAAAAGGATAAGTATGATTAACAGGAGAGGTTCTGCTGAAGTGGTGGTTTCCTCTAATGAAGTCAGGGTTAATACTGTTAAAAAGAGCTTAATATTGAAGAAGTTGTTTACTAGGAGAAGATCAATAGCTGTTACTGGAGGAAAAAAATTTGTTGGTGTAACTACGAATAGACTTGCTACTGTTGCTGTTGGAGTTAATCCGATTGTTAGAAGGAATAGAAGAAATAGGAGGTCAATAGTGCCAACTCTTGTTAAAAAATTTGTAAAAACTCCGCGAGGATTGGTAAAAGCTACTGGAGAGATGAAAGTTACTCATGAAAATGTTATTGGAAGAGTTAAAACGAGTCGTAAGAATTTGCGCAGTGTAATCAGACAGAAGCTTATTATGCAAAAAAGATTGATCTCTAAAATGAGAAATATGCCTGCAGCTACTGGTGAGCGTGTGTTGCCTTATCCTACTAAGAGGGCAGTTAGGTTTCCTGGTCAGACAAAAGTCCCAGCGGCAGCTTTGCCAAAAGCTTTGCCAGTGGTTGCTCCAACGACTCTGCCAACTTTGCCGGGAATACCAACGGTTCCTACTCCATCGGTGCCAACATTCAAATCTAATGCGCGCTTTATACCGGGTTATAGAAATTTCAGGGGAGTGAGACCAATAAGTTCAAAATAAATAAAGAATCAAAATTTTGGATTTGAAATTAATGATAAGGGGGGCTTACTTAAAATAAGCCCCCTTTTTTATTCGTACTAGTGAAACTTTAGTTGTGGCTGTTTGCAAGCTCAATGTAGTGAGCTGCATTTTTCTTTATCATTTCTATCTCTTCAGGGCGAATCTCACGCAATGGTTTTGCAGGATTGCCTGCCCAAATGATGCCGCTTTCCAATTTTTTTCCCGGTGGGACTACTGCTCCTGCAGCAACAATTGTATTATCAGGAACTACAGCTCCATCTAGAATAACTGCACTCATACCAATGAGACAGTTTTTACCAATTTTACATCCGTGAAGCATTGCAAGGTGTCCAACAGTTGTGTTTTCACCAACCACAACGGGGAGGTTTGGTGATGTGTGTATTACACAATTATCCTGAATGTTGGCTCCTTCTTTTATTACAATATCCTCTATGTCTCCACGCAGTACGGCTCCAAACCATATGCTTGCTTTACTTTCTATTTTGACTTTTCCAATAATGATGGCGGTTTCTGCAACAAATGCATCCTCTGAAATTTCTGGAGTGATTCCCTGCCATTCCTTGATCATTCTGATCGCCTCCTTAAGACACGGTTTATGTTTTAACAAAAGGAATTTTATAGAAGCAGCTGTTTATTTCTCCCTTATAATATTAAACAAAGGAGGGGTGTAGTATGAAGAGATGGATACTGCTGTTTGTAGTTCTAACTTTTGTTTTCAGCTTTGCTTATGTGGATATTCTTTTGAAAAAGGTTGATAAGTATTTCTTTACCAAAATAGCATTTTATGCTGCTAAAACGACAGAAGAAAAAGAGATGTATAGAGAAAAGGCTGAAAAATTGAAGGATAGGATTTTGAAGTATACAGAGAAAATGATAGAGAAGAAAGATTACGAAGGAATTGAGAATTTTGTAAAGCAGATGTACTTTCGCTACAACCAAGATTTAATTGTAATTATGGATCTTGTGAAAGAGATAGAAAAATTGTTGAAATCAAAGGTATTGACGATGTCTGATTGGCAGTTGACTAAAGTTTTGGTTTTGGTTCAGCAGATTGAGTACGAGTTCAGAAATGTTGATGTTGAAGCTTATATTCAGGATGCTGTTAGCAGGTGGAAAAATGGGAAAAAAGATGATGAGATTGTTGGTTCGAGTCAATCTCAAAATACGGGGGGGACCACTAAAAAGGCTAAGTGGCTTGTGCTCGTTTATATAAATGCAGATAATGACTTGGAAAGTGCTGGAATAGACGATATAAATGAGATGGAAAGAGTGGGAAGCGACGACGATGTTAAGATTGTGGTTCAAATAGACAGAGCAGAAGGTTATGATGCCTCAAATGGAGACTGGACTGGAGCACGCCGTTATTACATAACTTTGGATATTGATAATAAAAAGATAGGTTCTCGATTACTTGCAGATTTAGGAGAAGTGGATATGGGGGCAGCATCCACTCTCGTTGACTTTGCTAAATGGGGAATGAAGAATTTCCCAGCTGAGCGTGTAGCACTTGTTATATGGAATCACGGTGCTGGTTGGAAGGCACCAATTCACAAGGGAGTTTCTTACGATGAATCGAGTGGAAATAATCTGGATTTTTGGGCTTTGAAGAGTGCTTTAAGACAAATAAGAGATGTTCATGGTGGGAAGTTAGATGTAATTGCTTTTGATGCTTGTTTGATGGGGATGATAGAGGTTGCTTATCAGCTTAAAGATTTTGCTCATGTGATGATAGGAAGTGAACAGACAGAGCCGGGTGATGGTTGGCCGTATGATGAGATTTTGGCGCGTCTCAAAAAGAAGCCAGATATGGATGGTAGGGAATTTGCCAAAAATGTGGTTGAAGCTTATGTTAAGTCTTATGAGGGTGGAATTCAAGGATGGGGAAAGGTTACCCAGGCTGCGATTGATTTGGATAGAATAGACGAGTTAGCCAAGGCTGTAGATAATTTTGCTGTGCGTATTCTTGAATTAGCTAAAAAGAGTCCTGAAGTTTTAAGTTTAATTGCAAAGGCAAGGCTTCAAACAAGAGACTACGATGATCCAGATTACTGTGATCTTTTAGGTTTTGTGTACAATGTATCTCAACTTTTAAAGAGTAAAGATCAGGAGATAGGCAGATTAGCCTTAGAGGTTATCAAAACTCAAGGAATAGAGTTGGTGACATCTTTACAAGATAAGAATAAAAAAATTTTTAATGATCCAATCCACATTGAGTTCTCCAGACCTGCAGAGATTCATTGGGGGATAAACGGTTGGAAAGTACCTGATAAAAAGTACTGGCCTTTTGGCAGCAAGTTGCGTGAAGATAAAAAGTGTGTTGTGACTCCTTTTAGGAAAGAGGGAAATAAGTGGGTTGTTGAGATTGGGCCATTCATAGGTGATGAAAGAGTTGATGAAATAAACTATGTGATTCATTACTTAGATGATGATAGTTGGTCGAGTGAAGGTAAAATAAAGAATGCCAGTGTTGTTTACTCTTCAGGTGTTGTGTTTGCAGAAGGGCATACGCCGGAAATGGCGGGAAGTTTTGGTTTGAGTGTGTATGTTCCTTCGGTTTTAAATTACATGATATCTTATAAAAACCTTGATTGGGCAGCTGCTACTCACTGGGATGAGTTGATAAGTTTGAAGCCAAAGTTTGTGAGGAATGGAAATGCATTGTTAGTGATGAATCAAGGGAGTTTGTATGCCAATATGGTTTACGGTAAGTACTATGCCCAGATATTGAGAGGAGCAGGATACGTAGTGGATATTTGGATTCCAGAGGTATTTGGGCCGGTTAATGCTAAAGTTTTGAAAAATTACAGAGACGCAGTGGTGTTTTGGAGTGTCGGAGGAAATCCTGCTAGTATTAGTAGATTTGAAGTGGCAGAACTTTATAAGTTTTTAAGAGGTGGCGGTAGAGTTGTTATGATGGGAGTAGGAGTGGAGCAGCTTGAGTTGGCAGATGATGCTTTGAGACGTATATTCAAAGTTGAATTTGCTAGGGATGTAGAAGGAGTTAAATTGCGCTTGGAAGATGAGGTTTTTGCTTTGAGAACAGCTGGAGCCAATACGGCGATGGCTCTTCCTACGGTGTTTGATGTGGTGAAAAGTGGGGGAGCCAAGACTGAGGTTGTTGGAGAATATGTTAGTGGGGATAAAGGTACTAATTTTATTGGAGCAGCTGTGATTTTGACAAAGACTAAACGCAGCGTGCGTGTGATAAGTGGTGTTGGGCTTGAGAATTTCGCTCGTGTTGATGAGGCTGCTAAGTTTGTAAAAAGTGTTGCAGAAAAAGTTTATGTTCCAACTTTAGCTGATGGAATATAAGTTTAGCTCAGTTGAGTAGAAGTAGAAAGAAAATTAAGAGAGGAGGCGGTATAAATTATGATAGAGAAGAAGTTAGTGAGGAAGTTGGAGTTGTTATTAGTAGTGGTGGTCTTCGCAGTTACCTCTTTGAAGGTTTTAGCCGGGAGCAATAGACTGGCAATTGCTACGCTTGTATTTGGGGAGATTAAGGTAAAAAGAGGGCACAATGAGTTTGAGTTGAAGGAAGGAGCTGCACTTGAGAGTAAAGATGTATTGAAGTTGGCTCAGGGGGCTAATTTAGAGTTAAGGTTTGATAAAGGACACGTTTTACGAGTAGCAGGACCTGCACTTTTAAAACTTTATCCAACCACTGTTAAGCTCAAGAGGGGAAAGGTATGGTTGAATGTTGTCAAGACTGATCAGGGCTTTAGAGTAGTCACGCCTTCTTTTGTTGCTGCAGTTAAAGGAACCTGTTTTGGTGTTGATTATAGTTATAAATCTAGAAGTGGTAAGGCAGTTGTTTGGAGAGGATTAGTTGTTGTAAGGAGTAGCAAGCAGAAGCGCTATGTTGGAGAAAAGGAAGCAGTTGAATATAAAAGTGGTACATTAAAGTACACAGATTTTGATTCTGCAGTGCTTGATTTTGCAGCTTTTAATAATTGGAACGATTACCTTGTAAAAAAAGCTTATGATAATTGGATGAGTTACTGTGGTAAAGATGAGAATAAAGCGGAGTATTGGCATACAGTTTATTTGAGGTTGAAGTTAAAAAGCTTGCGGTTTGGAAAGTGATGTGAAAATGTGTGTAGAAAATTTAAAGGGGGGCTTTTAAAGCCCCCTTTTTTTATTTGTTTCATACTCATAACAATTCTACTTCACACCTTTGGATTTGAGGAATGGTGCATATTTTCTATCAGTTACCCCAATGTGGTTTGTCAGCCAATTCTTTAAGAAGTTTAAAACTTCAAAGTTAACCGTAGCTTTTCCAGCTTTAAAGTTATGTAAAAACGCTACTACTTTGTCGACAAGTTTCTTGTGAATTTCTTTGTGAATGTCTGTTTCTGGATAACCGTATTTCTCAAATAGTTCCTCTTCTGTTTTGAAGTGGTAATCTGTATATGAAGTGAGTTCTTCTAAAATGCTTTCCAATACAGCGTGGTCTTTGCCAGTTTTGAAAGCTTTGTATAGATTGTTTACCAGGTCAAATAATTTTTTGTGCTGGGAATCGATTATTGAGATGCCCAGTGTGAACTGTGGACCCCAAGGCATAAAATCACGGTTAATACCCTCTTTTTCTTCAAAAATCGTAAGGAGTTTATTGAAGGTGGTAGAAAGTTCATAGAATGCCTTGAGAGTTACAGTTGTTAGAATTTCATGAGCTCCTTCAATATTTCCACTTGTGAGTAGCTGCTGGATGTCAGCTACAGAGCGGTGAAGAGTGGAATGCAGATCTTCAATTATAAGTAAAATTTCACGTTCTTTTTCATTGCTTGGTGTGTAAGATGCAAGGAGCTTACCTAAGAAACACTTATTTGGATCAACTTCAACCTCTGGTGGTTTAGCTTGAATGAGGGCGCTTATGACTTCATTAATCCATTCATAGTGTTTCGTAAAGGCTGTTTTAAATGCAGTGTAGCGAGAAGCTTCTTTAAGGACAACATCTTGAAAGTCGCTGCTTATGGAGATGTTAGCTAACATTGCCGTATTCTGGTTTGCGATGATACTTAGAACGTTAGTGGAAGTTTTGAGAAGTTTATCGAGCTTTTCAAAGTCTTTAATGTGTTCATTTAATTGAACAGCTTTTTCTGCTACGGCTTCTATTATGTTTGACATAGCGTTCATTTGTTCTTTGACGTTAGCTAGAGTTGCATACTGTTCTTCACTTGCAGCTGCGACATTATTAGCGTATTTGTCGATATCTACGACGTCTTCTGCAATTTCTGCAACAGCTTTTACACTTGCAGTTATTTCCTCACGGATTGAGCTTATGATTTCGGATATGCGTTTTGTAGCTTGCTCTGTTTCTTCAGCAAGATTTTTAACTTCCTGGGCTACTATTGCAAATCCTTTTCCAGCTTCTCCAGCTCTGGAAGCTTCAATGGAGGCGTTTATAGCAAGAAGGTTTGTTTGTTCAGCTATTTGTTCTATAACATGTGATACTTCCAGAATGTTTTGAGAACTCTCGAATAATTTTTCAATTCTTCCTTTTACATGCTCAGCCTTATCACGTGCTATGGCTGTTTTTTCTACTGTGTGGAGTATGCTCTTGTTTATGTCTTCTATTGCGATATTGAATTCGTTAAAGGAATTAAGAGTATTTTTGATGGTGCGGTTTGCCTCTTCTGATACTTCAAGCATTGTTTGAGAAACTTCATTTGATGTTTCAGAGTGTTTTTGGATTTTGTTTTGTAGGTTTTCCATGAAATTTCTTATTTCTAGAATAACCTGTGATTGGCTGGTGAATGCTTTCAACTGAGCCACAGTGGCTGCAGCAAATCGAGCAGCAAATTTAAGAAGCGGTTTTATAAATTTTGGAAATTTTTCAAGGTTTGGGAATTTGTTAAATACGAAAAGTTCAAATGGTCGGATCTCTTCTATGGCTGCATTGGAGTGCTTATTAAGTAATTCTTGTTTTTTCTTGATCTGAATTGGGATGTGGAAAATCGCAATAAAGGATAGCAGCAATGGAATGTAGTTTAAGAAAATAAATTTGCTACCCCATAAAACTGATGCCACGATCGATAGAAATAGTACAATCAAACATGCCCTAATTTGAAATTCGGGAGAAATTTTTCTGAAAAAATTCATAGACATACCCCCTTATATGTACTTAAAGATTTTAGAGTGCTTTTGTTAGGTACACTACTAGTTTAGCAAATTTTGAAAGTAAGTGATTTATATATTTTTCTAGCTTTTGTAGGGGTTTGCAGTTCTAAAATTATAAGATTTGATATACTAAAACATAAAAGAATGAGGAGGGATTTTTATGGATATAGTTTTTAATAACTGCCTTATTCCGGATTTCTTTGAGATGAAATGGAGAAAGGTGAGTGTTGGTATAGAAAATGGTGTAATTTCTCGCATCAGTGATAAGCCTTTGAATGGTAAAATAGTGATCAATGCGCGTGAGAAGTTTTTAACTCCGGGGCTCATAGATTGTCACTGTCATATTGAGAGTTCATACCTTGTTCCTGCTAATTTTTCAAAAGTAGTGGCGTCGTTTGGGACGCTTCACGTTGTTGCAGATCCGCACGAGATTTCCAATGTTAGAGGTAAAGAGGGATTTCTATTCTTTGTTGAGAATGCTAAACATGGTGTTGCCAATATTAAATTTGCGGTTTCTTCATGTGTTCCCGCTACAGAATTCAATACAAGTGGTGGTAGGCTTGGAAAAGAAGAGATTTTTGAACTTCTAGAGTTGCAGGAGGTTGTGGCTTTAGGTGAGCTCATGAATGTTCCGGGAGTTGTCCAGGGATTAAGTTTTTATCCAGATATTATAAAGAGAGCGAAAGAGTTGGGAAAGAGAGTTAATGGGCATGCACCTCATTTGGATGATGAAATTTTGAAGAGATACGTTGCTGCAGGGGCGGAAGATGATCACGAGAGTTATTCTTACGAAGAATTGAAAAAAAAGATAGAACTTGGAATGAAGGTTTTTATAAGAGAGGGAAGTCCTGAAAAAACAAGGCCTGATGCCTATAGAATTTTGAGAGAGTATCCTGATGATGTGATGTTTTGCACGGATGATAAAACAATCGAGGATATTTTAAAGAAAGGCCATATAAACTACAACGTTAAAAAAGCTATTAGAAATGGTATACCTGAGATTTTAGCTGTAAAAGCGGCCACTTACAATGGGCTTAAGTACTATGGGCTTGAAGAGTATGCAGAGATAAAAGTTGGGAATAAAGCATGGGTGGTTTTGTTTGATGAGGATTTTGATCCTGTTGAGGTAGTTGTTGATGGGAAATTTATGAGGCAGATGAGCGTTGGATTTGATATACCGGCTGAGTTTCTGAATACATTCAACTTGCCTGAACAAAAGGATGTGCCTACTCCTGATTTGCGCGATGTTGCTATGGTGGCTTCTGATGGTACACTTATAACTCACAAGTTAGATCTTGGAGAAAGTATGAAGGAAGATTACGATTTGGAAAATGATATTCTAAAGATAGTTGTTTATGAGCGTTACGGGCATGGAAGAAAAGCAGCAAGTTTTATAAAAGGGTTTGGTTTGAAAAGGGGAGCGATAGCTACTTCTCTTTCACATGATTGTCATAACATTTTGGCTGTTGGAACCTCGGATGAGGCTATTTTGAAAGTGATTAATGCAGTAATTGATATGCAGGGGGGGCAGGCTCTGTTTGATGGTGAGAAAATTTACGAGTTGCCTCTACGTGTTGGAGGAGTTGTTTCCGAAAAGGAGCCGGTTATTGTGGCAAGCGAAGTTAGAAACTTGAAAGATCACGCTCGTCTGCTTGGAAGTAGTTTAACTGATCCATTTTCAACTTTGACTTTCATGGCTTTGGAGGTCATCCCTCATCTTAAATTGACAGATAGAGGTTTGTTTGATGTTGATAAGTTTGAGTACTTGAAATAGAGTTTTTGAGGTGAATTTTATGGAGAAAGTGGAAAAGATAGTAATTATTCCTGCACGTCTTGAATCTAAAAGGCTTCCTAGGAAGATGCTTCTAGAAGTGAAGGGAAAACCACTTTTGTATTATACATGGAAGAGTGCTGTAAAAAGTGGATTTAGAGTGGTCATAGCAACTGATAGTGGGTTGATAAAGGAAGAGCTTGAAAAGTTTGGGGCAGAGGTTGTTATCACTGGTCCTGCAGGCTGTGGAACAGATAGAGTTGCTCAGGCTGTAGATATGTTGGGAGTAGGTGATGAAGTGATCGTAGTAAATCTTCAAGGGGACGAGCCTTTTATTGATTCAGAATTGGTAAAGGATGTAGCAGAAGAGGTTGCAGGGCTAGAAGATAAAGTTATAGCTACGGCTGCCACCTACCTTTCAGAGGATGAGGCTCAGAACCCTGCTAAAGTAAAAGTTGTTTTGAATAAAGATGGGTACGCTATGTACTTTTCGCGTGCAGCGATCCCTTTTGCAAGGGAAGAGAGAAAAGAGGGTTTTTTGCTTCATGTTGGGATATATGCTTACAGAGTTTCAACGTTACGAGCAATTTCAAGACTTGAGGTTTGTGATCTGGAAGAAACTGAAAAGCTAGAGCAGCTAAGATGGATGTGGCATGGTTATCCTGTAAAGGTTGTTTATACAAGTTATAAACCGTTTGGTGTTGATACTCTTGAGGATTTTGAGCATTTTAAAATGTTTGTAGAGAAGAACCAGAAATGAGAGTTTAAACAGGAGGGTGATAGTATGGAAGTTAATTTAAAAATAGCTTGGAGTGCGTCGCATCAAGAGTTTATAATTTCTGATTATTACTATTTTGGTTGGTTTGATAAAAAGCTAAGAGAAAAAGGGATAGTAATTGATGAAGTTGATGAATTTGAGAGGCTTGAAAATTACGATGTGATAGTGTTCAACTATCCAGAGATTTGGTTTTCGGATGAAGAGAAAAATATGATAGATAAGTGGCTAAATTATGGTAAAAAGATAATGTTTCTCGCTTACTACAAGAATGAAGATAGGGTAGCAGAACTTATAAATGACGTTGTTGCTAAATATGGGTTGAAGTTTAACTACGATCATGTTAAGGATGATAAGAGCAATTGGCAAGGAGATCCATATTATGTGGTTACCAGTGAGTTGAGAGAATACAGTGAGGGTGTCAGTAAGATATGTTTTCCTTGTACTGCTAGTATAGAATTAAGTGATGGTTATGTGATAGCTAAGACAGAAGATGAACGTGTAATAGCAGCTGGTAAAAAAGTGGGCAAAGGTTTGCTTGAGATATACGGAACATGTGTATTTTGGGATTCTTTTAGTGCGAAAATATTGGATAATTTTCAATTTTCGTGTAACATTTTGACACAGAGAGCTAAATAGAGGTATATTGAGCCAAAATTTTTAAAGGGGGTGTCTTGAGTGTTTGAAAAATTAGTGGAAAAAGTGCATCAAAAGGGTGTTGAAAGGATTTACTGGAAAAACATAGAGAGAGTGTTGGCTGGTTTGTTTGACACAAGTAATTTTTGGAGGCTTGTAGATCATGCTGATATGCCAGTTCCTTATTTGAAAGTTGTGTTGGAAGTTTTGTCGGATGAGGGACTTGTAAGGGTAGAGGCTGATGGTATTTACCTTACTGATAAAGGAAAAGAATTTGCTAAGGAAGCAGGAGTGGCTCCTCACGTGGAGTATAAGTGTCCTGCTTGTGAAGGCAGGGGAGTTGCTTTTTGGCAGGATAAAGAGTTTTATAGAAAGTTTGTTGAAATTGCAAAAGATAGGCCAGGTGCAATCCAGGATTTTGATCAAGGAGCAGTTACTCCTGAAACTACAATTTCTCGTGTTCTTCACATGCACAGCCGTGGTGATATTGAGGGTAAAGAGATAATTGTCATGGGAGCAGAAGATGATTTGACAGGGCTTGCTATTGCGTTGACTCAGAAGGCTAAAAAAGTTTTGATTATTGATATAGATGAGCGCTTAATAGAATTTGACAACAAGTGGATTAAAGAGCTTGGTTTGAAAAATGCTGAAGCTCGCGTTTGGGATTTGAGAAATCCTTACACAGAAGAGTTTTTGGGCAAGTTTGATGTGTTTGTAACTGATCCTCCGGAGACTCCAGCTGCTTTTAAAGCTTTTATTGGGCGTGGTATAGCGACTATTAAAGATAGAGGAGGAGTGGGATACTTTGGTCTTACTCTTCGTGACTCTTCTATTTACAGGTGGAAACAATTCCAGAAGGAGTTAGTTGAATTTTACGGTGCAGTAATTACTGATATAATTCAGGACTTCAATCACTACATGAACTGGGATTACCACGGGAATACCGTTGCAGCTCGTGTGGCTTTGACCGAGCAAAAGGTTCCAGATTTTATTTGGTATAAGTCTGCATGGTATAGGATTGAGCTATTGCCGGGATTCAAAAGAGTGAATGATCCAATTTCTGATGAAGTGTTCTATTTGGATGAGGAAGGTAGCACTACTTAATTTAGAAGAGAACGCTACTTACTCGAGTAGTAATAATAGAAGATTTTACCCCCCGCTTGCAAGCGGGGGGTTTTTTAGTTGACCTAAACTGTAATATTTAAATACTGACCTACTAAATAGCTGGTTCCTGCGGTTTGAGTGTTAACTGTATCCTGAGTATTGCCAGCCTTTTGAATTGTTTGATTTTGTACTTCTTGATTTGCTCTTACGTGCATCCGTCTCCTGACTTGAGTGTCTATTTGAGGTTGATTTTGTGCATTATCTCGCTGCATTTGCTGATTTTGTAGGCGATTTTGCTGTGTTGGTTGAGTTTTTTGGGGTGGTTGCGATTTGATTTGATAGTAATTACCTGTCCCACTTACAGCTCCAATTTTTACCATATCAATCGACCCCTTTCTTATATTTAATTTTAACTCCTCTTCTCCCCACTGCTCCAAGACTCCTTCTTGTAGTTTATCCAACTCCGCCAACAAGAAGCTTGGCTATCTTTATTGTTGGTTGTCCCTGAGAAACTGGTGCTCCCTGGCCTTCCTTACCGCACATGCCTCCACCAGAATCCATCTCAAAGTCATCTCCAAATGCTACAATACTCTTCAAAACTTCGGGACCATTTCCCGCAATTGTTCCGCCTCTTATTGGATGCGTTATCTTACCATTTTCTATCATGTAAGCTTCGCGCATGGAGAAAACAAAGTCACCTGTTATAACATCAACTTGTCCGCCTCCTAGGTACTTTACGTATATACCTTTTTTGACAGAGGCTATTATGTCCTCTGCGCTTCCGTCCGGTTTTGTTGGGGTAATTATGGTGTTTCTCATTCTTGGAATTGGAAAGTGCTTGTAAGTTTGTCTACGACCATTGCCTGTGGGCTTCATGCCCAGTTGAAGAGATGATTTTAGGTCTAACATGTATCCAACTAAGATTCCATTTTCAATGAGAGGAGTTTTTTGTGAGGGGATGCCTTCATCGTCGAAATTGTAACTTCCATAAGATAAAGGAACGGTTCCATCGTCTATTAAGTTTAAATTTTCAACAGCGATTTTTTCTCCTAATTTTTTGGAAAAGACGGAGGTTTCGTTGGCAATTGAGTCTCCTTCAAGTGCATGGCCGCACGCTTCGTGAAAGACTATGGCGCCTTGTCCATGAGCAACAACTATTGGAAAGTTTCCTGCAGGTGTGGGACGTGCAGAGAAGTTTACCTCGGCAATTCTTATAGCATCTTCTACTAGTTCGACGAGGTCAAGCTCTGATGCCGGTTTTGAAAATGCCCGAGTTTTATAAGAAAAGTCTGTATATCCATCTTTTGTGGCAATAATTTTAACGAAGGATCCTGTTTTTACATAATCATCCTCTGCTGTTACTCCGAGTGAGTTCTTGATGAATATGCTCCTTGCACTTTCTCTTACCAAGCCCATAAATGACTGTGTGTAAGAGTAAGAGAAAGCTTTGTCTATGGCTTCTCTTAGTTTGCTGACTTTAATCTCCGGAGATGATATTACTGCTTCATGAGTAAATTTTTCTTCAGCAGGGGAGGTAAGTTCTATTCCTATCTTCGATGTTGAATAGTTACGAACCATACTCTTTACGAATTCAACAAGTTCATCAATTCCACGCTTTGATAGATCGGTTGTATAAGCGTGAAAAATTGAACCTTTATTAAATACTCTTATGGCTACGCCACGTCTTAAGGAGGAGGTTGCTGCAGTTATGCTCTTGTTTTCTGCGGTTATACTTTCCTCGCTTGCCTCTTCGAAGAAAAACTCAGCAAATTCAAAATCTTCAAGTGACTTTAAAGCATTGGAGGCAAGCTCTTCAAGATTGTACTTTTCTTTTAGTTCTTTGATCTTCATATTGATCCCTCCAATTAAGATTATTGTTTGCTTTTTGGTGAAGTTTTAGAAGGAGGAAATTCAGCAGCAAGTTCACCGTAAGCTTCTCGCCACTTTTCTCCTCCATCTAACCATATTCTTCTCTTACAACTCCAACTAGTTCGTGGGATAGGGTTTAAAAATGCTACTAAATTTTTGACAAACGAAGCGTTTTCAAAGCATGGCCAAAATCTCCAAAAAGCTTTTCCAACTATCAACTTTTTAGGTACTGTTCCCCAGAATCTGCTATCTAAACTGTTGGGGCGATTGTCTCCCATAACAAAGAAAGAGTTAGCTGGGACGACAAATTCGCTTCTACCAGGCGGAAATACCTCTGAGGAACGAAACTTTACATACGGTTCATTAAGTTTTTTCCCGTTTATGAAAACTTGGCCGTTTACTATTTTAATGTGATCTCCGGGAAGTCCGATAACTCGCTTTATAAATTCTTTGCTAGGATCTTTCGGGAATTTAAATACTATTATGTCACCGCGTTTGATTGGCTTAAAGTGGTAGACAAACTTATTAACTAAAATCCTGTCTCCATCCTTCAACAAAGGAAGCATACATTCACCAACAACTAGAGATGTCTGAGTTACGAATTTTATTATTAAGAATGCTATCAACAGAGTTTGAAGTATCTCCCAGATAAATTTGGAAGTTCCTTGGGGAGTTTTAGTTTTGTTATCAGTAGAAACGTCTTGCTGTTCTTGTTTGTCTTCGAGGTTTGACAAAACAATCACTCCTTTTCCACGATGCCTAACAAGATCCAGCCTCTTGAGTCTGTTATCTTAACGCTGATTTTATCAGATGGAGCGATTTTATCCAATTGTAGGTTGTGGCTTTTGTTTATAACAACAACTTTATTATTGAACATTCTAGCTTGCCATCCGCCTTTTTTAGCTTTCTTTTCAATAATTACTTCGAATGAACGATTGAGAAAACGCTTGCTCTGTTGTTTAGAAAGTGTCATTACAGTTTCTACGAGTTTTTCGAGGCGTTTTTTTCTCAGCTCAATAGGAAGTTGAGGAAGGCGCGTTGCGAATGTGCCTGCCCTTTCTTGATAGTAGTAGGTATAAGCTCCATCGAATCCTATAATTTTTACTGCTTCCAAGGTTTTTGTGAAGTCGTCTTCTGTTTCTGTTGGGAAACCAACCATCAAGTCTGTGGTTATAGTTGCAAAGTTGTTTTTATCCAGCTCCTTTATATAATTTACAATCTCTAAGTACTTTTCAAAAGTATAGGGGCGATTCATCTTGGAGAGAATTCTATTGCTTGCGCTTTGAAGAGGGAGATGGAACCAGCGTCCGATCTTTCTAGAATTCATTACAAAATCTACAACTTCTAGAGATAGGTCTTTGGGATGAGATGTTGTAAAAAAACACCAAAAATTTTGGGGTATGGAGTCAATGTCTTTTAACAATTTAAGAAATGAATAGCCTATGTCTTTTCCGTAAGAATTGACGTTTTGACCAATTATTGTTATGAGCTTGTACCCGCTAGAAGCGAGTTTTTCGATGAATTTGCAAATTTCGTCAGGCTTAACACTGCGCTCACGGCTCCTTGCAAAAGGAACGGCACAGTATGAGCAGAAATTATTGCATCCTTCAGAAATTGCTACAAAAGCTGAAGGAAATTCTTCTGGAGTGTAGATATTTAGCTTTGGTTCAGTCAAAGATTCTGTGTTTAGGAGAAAAGCACTGTTATCTAGATTTTCACTTTTCATATAATATGTGCGAATTAAATTTGGTATTTTGTACATCTCGGTTATGGGAACAAGGATAATGTTACTGTCGGGCGAAATTCTGTCTTTTACAAAGTGTGGAGCGCAGCCAGTTAATATGGCTAATTTGCCGGAAGAGGCAAGCTTTTGAGCAGTTGCTAGTGCTATATCTTCTGGTTTTTTACGGACAGCACAAGATATGACTATTCCCACGTTAGCTATTTGTTCGTCCACAATTTCGAATCCTGAGCTTAAGAGAAGTGTTTTCAATTGTGAGGCGTTAAAGACATTTGCTTGGCAACCAAAAGTTATTATTGCTACTTTAATGCTATGGAACTTGTTTTGATTCACTTGCTACCCTCCTTTTTCTTACAAAAATATTTTACACCTAACCCTTTAAATTTTGCTTGGGTGTTTGGTAATCTATAAACTATGAAAAAGGTGGCTGTTTTTGGAGCAACTGGTAGCATAGGAAAGCAGGCTTTGGATGTCATAGATAAACTTGGTTGGCAGGTTGTTGCTGCAACAGCTGGGAGTAATTTACATCTTTTACAAGAGTTGGCTTATAAATATTCTATTCCGCAAATAGCTGTTAGAAGTTTAAAAAATGAGCTGGCTGATGATTTGGTAAAAAGAAATAAGCTCATAAGTTTTGCAGAGGCTATTGAAGTAGCAAAAGAAAAAGCTGATGTTGTTGTAAATGCTGTTTCGGGATTTGCGGGCTTGGAGATAACAATTGCTTTTTCTAATACTTCAAAGAGGATAGCCTTGGCTAACAAAGAAAGTGTTGTTTGTGGGGGAAAATTGCTTAAAGGAGTTAAGGCTGAAATTGTTCCTATAGATAGTGAGCACACATCCCTACTTATGCTTTCTGAATTTGTGAAGAGGCCATACATAGCAAGGTTTGGGATAACGGCTTCGGGTGGAGCTATAAGAGATGTTGATAATCCTAGGGATTTGAGTGCAGAGGAAGTATTAAGGCATCCAAATTGGAATATGGGAGCTAAAATAACAGTTGATTCTGCGACAATGTTTAATAAAGCTTTGGAAGTGGTAGAGGCTTGTTGGTATTTTGATGTAGATGTGGAGGATGTTGAGGTTGTTTTGCATAGGCAGAGTTACGTTCACTCATTTTTAAGGTTGGTTGATGGATCTTTGATTTTTGCTGTTTCTGATCCGGATATGAGGTTTGCTATAAACTATGCTCTTACATATCCAGAAGTTAGGGGTAGTTTTAGAAAAGAGTTCAATGTGAATGGAGATATGGAGTTTTGCCGTATAGATGAGGAAAAATATCCTTTGTTTTTTTATGCGCTTGATAAGTTTAAAAGTTACGGAGAAAGTGCTATGGTAGCTTTGAATGCGGCTGATGAGTGTGCAGTTGAGGATTTCTTGAGGGGGAGTATAAGATTTGGGGAAGTGATTGATCGAATTATAGATGTGGTTGAAAGAGTAGAGTTAAAACAGGAATTTACCACTATCCGCGAGATAGAGGAGTTTGACAAATATGTTAGGGAAAGATATAAGGAGACTTTTGGTAAGTGAAATAAATGCTGGCTCCGTAGATTTGGATGAGCTTAAGGGAAAAAGGATTGAGTTAGTTGTTGATACCGATTTCTACATTTATTCTAAACCTGTGAAAGAGTTAAAGAAATTAGATGAGGATTTTTTGGAGAGGAATAAGCAGCTTATATTTGGAACAAAGGAAAATTTAATATATACCATATTCAAACTGAAAAATAATTGGGTTGCAGTAGCTCATATAGAAAGTAGCATTAAAAATTTGATAAATGACTTGGGGAAAAAAGAGATAAAAGTTAAAAAAGTGTCTTCTTTACCTGCCACATTTTTGAAAAGTCTTGATTATAAGAAGAATAATGTAGGATATGTTTTAAAGGCCGTTCCAATTGTTTATGTGGAGTTAAATGAGGATAATGTTAAAATAACTACCATTCCTATAATATCCTCAACTGAGTTTATACTTAGGTTACCTCAAATAGTTGTTTTAGCTAGAAACAGCGGAATCTCTAGTATAACAATATACTCTGATACTGAAGTTGAGGGTTACGAGTGTTTAAACATTTGGAATTTGAATTTTATTGGGATATTAGAAGATGAGTTTTCTGTATCACGGGATATTTTGTTGATTATGTTCTTTTTGATTTCCTTAGTGGGTGCCTATCTGTTGATGAATAAAGCTTTGGTGGTTAGGAAAATCATGTACGATGAATTGATTAGGATGAAAGGGGCTTTTCCCATTTTTAAAAAAGTAGAGGATGATTTGAAAAAAGAAGCAGAGCTTTACAAAGAGTTAGTTAGTATGACAAAATTTTCTAATGTTAGTGCTATTATGATGGTTATGAAAAAAGTTTTTAAAAATCTTCCACTTAATTCATGGGTGAAAAAAGTTGAATTTTCAGGAGGAAAGTTTACTTTTGTGGTTATGACTAAAGGTTTTAAAGCTTACAGAGGGTTGAGTGATTGGTTGAGTGAGGAGGGATACAAGATATTGTCGGCTAATTATGATGGGGACAATGGAGAGATAATGTTTGAGATTGATGTTAAGAGGTGAGCTGTTTGAGTAGAGAAGATATAGATAAAGTTGTGCTAACATTATTGATAGTTATTTCATTGATTTATGGAAGATTTTTTATCGAGTGGTTTAAGAAGTACAACAGCTTAGGAAAAGAAGTGGAAGATTTGAAAACTGAGTTTGAGTTGATAAAACTTAAGTACTCTTCACCAGTCTTGAAGGAAATTTTTACCGAGTTATCAAAGAGAAAGAATAAGTTGGAAAATAAGACAAGGGAGTACTTTGACTTTTCCAATGGGGTTTCGGATGTCAAGGAGCGTATGGATTACGAATTGAGGAGTAATTTGGGTAATGTTGTAGAGGGACTTTCTTTAAAAGTAGCTTGGAAAGGGTTAAGAGTTAGGAGAGTTAAAAAGTTTGGAATATCAGAGTTTGTATTTTTGCCATTTGAGCTGAGTTTTGAAAGTGAGACTGACTTTGTATGGTTAAAACTTCTAAAATTACTTAGGGGAAGAGTAAATATAGAGGAGTTTAAGATATTGTCAAATGGAGAAAAAATTGCTTTATGGCTAAAGGGCGTTTGGCGTTTTGCGGTGAGAGAAAAGCCCAATGTGGTTAATAGGTCAACTGCAGGTAAATAAGTGGAGTTGTTTAGTATGAAGATGAAACACTTGAAGGTGGCAGTTGGGATATTATTCGGAGTTTTGTTTGTAGTGTGGGCTTATGTGTGTTATTTTAGCGCGGTAAGGGTTTATGCTAGGAAGGTTAATTTTTCGCCTGAAGAGTGGTTGAAATATATTCCTAAAGAAGAAGTGATAATTTCTAACGACGGTGATGAAGATAAGGATCGAATCATTGATTTTTTTAAAAGACCTTTGTGGTGGACGTGGTATTTGAGAGGAGTGTTCAACAAAGCAGGGAAAAGAATGGCTGTTTTGATTAACTCTAGTTTAGAGGTAGAATTATTTGAAGTGCCGTATAGCTATAGAGGAGGAACTTTCGAAGGGGAATACGTATTAGAACGAGGAGAGAAGATTTTGTTAAAAGATTGGAGAGATTTAGTGAGGGAGCTTAGGGAGAGAAGGTAAACGTGGTGGTGATAGAGTTAGAATGAGGATGAATGTTAGATTGCTGGCATTGTTTTTTGTTTTTGTTGTGCTATTAGTGGTTAACGCTGCCAAAACTATGTATTTGCCAGATGTTTTGGATATGTTGTCAGCTGATAGTAAGGTAAAGTATAAGATTGAAGATAAGACTCTTTATGCTTTAAAGGTGCCGTCTAGCTTGTTATTAAGTAAGAGTTTTGAAGAAGCACTGTATAAATTGGCGGATAAGCTTGATTGGAAGAAAAAAGATGGTGTCTATTTTATATATTCTCGCCAGAAAAAAAATGCAGCTGGCATTAGTGGTTTTAAAACTCTGATATACTCTATGGATTACAAAGTTTACAGAAAGGTTTTGAGTGCAGTAAAAACTTTTGGTTGGAAGGGAAAGGTGGTTTTGAAGTACGATAAAGCCAGCGGAATAGCCTTTGCTACATTGGAGGCTAAGTTGGTGAGAGAATTTGACAGAGTCGTCAATCTTGTTTTGAAAAAAGAGGAGAAAGAGAGGAATAAACAAAAGAAAGAGCCTAAGACTAAAATGACTGATAAAGTTATGATAAAGGCTTACATTGTAGCAATAGACATAAGTAAAATGAAAGAAGAAGGATTTGATTGGAATTTTGAAGCGCTTTATCAAGCGCCTTCTAGAATTGATACTTTCTGGCCATTTAAAAAGTTTGAGAGAGATACTTCTTTGTCTTCATCGCCAGGAGAATTGAATTTTGAAAATTTTGGAACGTTGTTGAGGTTACTAGAGGATAAGAGTATAGCTAAAACTTATTCTGAGCCTAGTGTGGTTGTATCTTCTGGGAGAAGTGCTAAGTTGGAGGTTGGTAAGAGAGTACCTTATCTCAAGTCAACAATTGTTAACAATGGAGTTTCCTCAACAGATGTTGAGTACATGGATGTTGGAATAAAGTTGAATGTTACTCCGATTGTTGAGGGAGATAAGATAAATCTTGATCTAGCGTTGGAGGTTAGTGAGGTAGTTGGAGAGGGAGTAAATTCCTCTCCCATAGTGTCCTCGAGAAAGGCAGAGACAACTTTATGGTTGAAAGATGGAGAGGGAATTGTTATAGGGGGATTATTCAAAAAAGTGGCTACACTTTATACCAAAAAGGTTCCATTTTTTGGAGATTTACCACTAATTTCTAATGCTTTTAGAAAAAAGAAAAAAAGCTATAGTTGGACTAATCTTTACTTGTTTTTATTTGTAAAAAGGGTTGGAGGAGAAGGTAAAAAGGAGACAGCGAAAAAATTGAATCATAAGTCTAAAGTTGTGGTTAAAAGGGTTTCTTCTAAAAAGTTAAATTTAAGAGTTGGTCCTATTGTTGATGAGAGAGATATGAAAAGTTTGAAGTTAAAGGGAAAATAAGTTAAGACTTGAATGCTTGTAAAAAGGTTGCTTTCTATTGTGTAGGTGATGGCATTAAATGGTTGTTTTGAGGTTGGGAGAACTGCTGGTTAAAGCTGGTAAGTTAACTCCTGAAACTTTGGAGAAGGCTTTGAAAGAAGCTAAGCGAGAAGGCTTAAAGTTAGGAGATTATCTTGTAAAAGCTGGTTATATAGATAAAAATGATTTGTATGAAACTCTTGCTTCTCAAATAGGAGTACCTTATCTTAGAAAGGTTGAAGAGGTATCTTCGCAGTTGATTCAAAGATTTCCTAAAAAGAAACTTAAAGAGTGGGGATTGGTTCCATTACTTGAGGATTCAAGGAGCGTGTGGGTTGGTTTTTACGATCCTACCAGTCTTTTGAATTTGAATGAGATTTCGAATGCTTTTGATAAACCTATTCAACTGTTTTTAATAGATGAAGACACGTTTAATGAAATTGTTTCTAAAGCTTCTGCTGTTGATATAGCAGATGAAGACGATATAGCAGTTTTATTGCAGGAGATACTTGAAGCAGCTGTAGAGAATACTGCAAGTGATATCCACTTTGAAAGAGATAAAGGAGGAGATATACGAGTAAGATTTAGAATAAATGGTGTTTTAACTACTGTTAAAAGTTTAAAACAGCCCACGGCGGATAATGTTATAAGACGTGTTAAAGTTGTTGGAGGAATGGATGTCACCGATGATAGGATTCCGCAAGATGGTAGTTTTGTATTTAATTTTGGCAAGATTGCCACATATGAGGTTAGAGTTGTTACGATACCTACGGTTTATGGAGAAGAGGCTGTGTTGAGGATTCTTGGAATGCAAAATGTTGAATTTGATCTGGAAGTGTTGGGATTTAACAAAGATGATGCTAAGTTGCTTGAAATTTACAGTGGTAGAAATGCTGGAATGATAGTTGTGGCAGGTCCAACAGGATCTGGAAAGACTACTACTCTTTACACAATTTTACAGAAGTTAATAGGAGTTACTAAGAGAAAAGTGATAAGCATAGAAGATCCCGTAGAATACAGATTTGATTGGTTAACTCAGATTCAGGTTAATAAAGCGGTTGGTTTGGATTTTGCAAAAGCTTTGCGTAGTGTTTTGAGAGCAGATCCGGATGTCATAATGGTTGGCGAGATAAGGGATTCTGAGACGGCACATCTTGCTTGTGAAGCAGCTCTCACCGGCCACTTGGTTTTGACTACAATTCACACTTATGATGTTGCAGAAATTCCTATAAGGCTTATTCAAATGGGGGTTCCATCATACATAGTTGCGGGAAGCCTTGATGTTTTAATAGCTCAAAGACTTCTGAAAAGATTGTGTCCGTATTGTAAGAGGAGGGTAGAGGATCCACAAATTGTTGAGATGTATGGAGATGGAGAGTGGAGTGAGGCTGTAGGATGTGATAAATGTGGGCATACAGGAGTTGCGGGAAGAATTTTGGTTTACCAAATGTTGCAGGTTGATGCAGCTCTTAGGGAAGCTATAGAAAATACGGGATCCAAAGTGGAATTTGAGAAAAGAGCCCAAATTGGGACTTTGAGAAGTAAGGCTTTAGAGCTTGCGCGTAAGGGTGAGATATCCATTAAGGAGGTATTAACTCTTAAGTGAAGTTTAAATATGTGGGTTTGCAAGGTGATAAAGAGGTTGAGGGTCTTGTTGTAGCTTCCAGTAAAGATGAAGCTATAGCTGAGTTGAATAGGCGAGGGATTGCTGTTTTAAAATGTTCTCGGGTGTTTGATTTGAATATTGTGGTGATAGGTGATGAAAGGTTAGCAGAGCTTTTAGAGGATTTGGCTCTTCTTGTTAGGAGTGGGGTTACCTTAATTCAGGCGGTTAGAATTGTTGCTAGCTCTTCCAAGGAAGCAAAGTACTTATTTGAGGATGTTTTGAAGTTGTTAGAAGAGGGAAGAGAGCCAGCAGAGGCATTTAGAGTTATAAGTAATTATCTTGGTGATTTGGCTATAGAAGTTATGGCGGTTCAGTTTGCAACTGGAAATATGGAGGGGGCTTTTGAATTTGCAGCCCAAATTGTGAAGATGAGAGCTCAGGTTAAGAGTTCTCTTTTCAAGAATGTTTCTTATCCTTTGTTTTTGTACTACGTTGCATTGAGTTTGGTTTACTTTCTTTCGAAATTTGCAATTCCGCGTTTAAAAAGTGTGGTAATAAGAATTGCTGCTTCAAAAATTCCTAAAATAGCGCTTGTGTCGTTCAAGATTTTTGATGTTTTAAGAGTTAATACGTGGATTTTTTTATTAGCAGCTTTATTGCCGTTACTTTTAATTGCAGCATTGCTTTCTAGAAAGTTGGCTGCTTTTCTAACTAGGATCCTCAACAAGCTTCCATTGGTAGGAAGAATAATAGATTATTACGTTTTGTATCAGTTGTCTGCTACTTTTTACATATCTTTGAAAAGTGGTGTTCTTGTTACCAATGTTCTTTCTAATGCGGAGCGAATGAGTGTGGGAGTGTGGAGGGATAGAATAAAAAAAGTTAGAGAGCTTGTTATGGAAGGAAAGAGTTTATCTGATGCCTTCAAAGAAGTTGGGTTTCCGTTTGAGTTTACAAACTTTGTAGAGATAGGAGAGAGAAGTGGAAATTTGGACGAGAGTTTTTTAGCGATGAAGATGTATTATGAAAGGCGTTTTAATCAAATGTTAGCTTTTATGTTAAAATTTGTAGAAACTGCGTTTATTTTAGGAATAGCTTTTATGATAGGGTTCATAGCTCTTATGGTTGTTACTCCTATGATGGCCATGTACAGTGGTGTGGGGAAATAGTGTTTTTAAAGCAGAAATTCGGTGATAGTTATGAGATGTAAGGATTTTGTGGAGTTATTTAAGGGGTATGCTTTTTTTAAAAAGTATTCCTCAAATACTGTAAGATCTTATATTGCGGATTTGAATGATTTCTGCAAGTATTTAGAAAAGAGAAAAATTGACTTGAAAGAAGTAAATTTGCGTGTGTTGCGAGATTACGTTTATCTCCTTATGGAGAGAGGATATGAGAAGAGAACAGTGGCAAGGAGAATCTCTGCTTTGAAGACTTTTTTTTCTTTTCTGAGGAAGAGGGAAGTAATTAATAAAAATTGGGCTTTGAAGTTGAAACAGCCTAGAGGAATAGATTATCTTCCTAAAGCGGTCAAATTAGAAGAAATGAAAAATTTTATTGACAGGTTAAAAAACAGCCTGAAAAAAGAATTTTGGGCTGTTTTTAATTTGGAAGAAAAAGATGGTAAAAGTAGAAGAATAAAAAAAGCATTTTTAAAAATTAGGAATTATGTGATGTTTAGGTTCTTGTTTGAGACAGGGGTGAGAGTGTCTGAGCTGGTGAGTTTGAAGTGGAGTGATGTTAATATTGATAAATGTGAAGTGAGAGTTTTTGGGAAAGGGAGAAAAGAACGTGTTGTTTTCTTCACTTGTGAGTTAGCTGAAATGTTCAGAAAATACAAAGAACTTCAAAAGGGAATATTTGGAGGTAAGAAAGTTGTGTTTGTAAATGTAAGGGGAGATAGTTTAAGTAGCAGAGGAGTTCGATTTATTTTATCGCAGTTGTTGAAGGAATTTGCAACGAAATTTAAGATTACGCCGCATGTTTTCAGGCATACATTGGCAACGGTTTTGTTGGAAAGGGGAATGTCTTTGAGGGCTATTCAAGAGCTTCTTGGGCACTCAAATGTGGCAACAACTCAGGTTTATACAAAGGTTAGTCCTCAAAGGTTGATAGAGGAATATAGAAGATTTGAGAAGGGGATGATGTGAATTTGAGGGAGGTAATTTGTAGGTTAATGAAGTTGCTGGTGATTTTAGTGGGTACAATTGCAATATTTACCTATTCTGAGAGTTGGGATAATGAGTGGAGTAATAAAAAAAATTTGACTTGGAAAGATTTGGATTGGGAGGATGTTGAACCTTTTGTAGAAAAAATGAGGTTTGCTACTTACGAACTTGTTGAGCTGCCTGTAGCTACTTTTGAAGTTCAAGATTTTCAGGTGTTTGATTCTACAAAAGAACTTTATTTACTACTCCTTACTAAGGGGGGCTCGTTTGAAATTTGGAAAATAAATCCGTTTTCTAGAGAGGCTACGAGGGAAAGAGTGTTAAATTTTAATCAAATCTTTAATAATGAAAAAGCTGTTTGTTTTGATTATGTTTATCCGAAGTTAGCTGTTGGTTTTGAAGATGCTTCAGTTAGGATTTTGGAATTTGATGTATTTGCTAAAGACCTAGAGCTAAAAGAAGTTTATACTCAAGATCCTGTTACTGCTGTGGTAAGTGATATTGTTTTGACTCCTTATGGAGTGGCAATTGCGGATAAAGTTGGAGATGAGGTATGGTGGAGGAGAAAGTATGTTTGGTTTGGAAGGGAGCCATATGTTTTGAGGTGGGCGTTCGGCAAGTTGTGGATTTTGAACTGGTATGCTGCTGAACTTGTGGCGTTGGAGTTTGATACACATGAGATGATAGATTTGGCTGAGTTTTCTAGAATTTATGATTTTGAAGTTTTAAAATTTCACAATGGTGATGTAGAAGATGCTATATATTCGTTGCCGTTTGAAGATAAGATAGTTGTTTATAGAAAAGGGAAGAAAAACATTTTGGTTAAAGTGAATTATCCTTTTAAGATTAGTTACTCCCCTAAGTGGGAAATACTGGCCTTTGATTCTGATGCAGGATTTAAGTTGGCTTATTTCATGCCAGAAGAAAGGGTATTTTGGTATTTAAAAAATGGTTTTATTGCAAGTTGTGAAACATATTTTAAAATAGAAAATAAGGACAATCTTGCGTGGTTTATATTTGAAGCATGGAGAAGTTTCGAAAAGGAAGATTGGAGTAGCGAGCTTAAATATCTGAGAGAGATTGAGAAAATGTTGCCGGTTGATGCTGATAAGGTGAGAAGAGTTGTTGATAATAGGTATAAAAAGATAAGAGGTTGGTGATTTAAGTTGGCGCAAATGGGAAGAAAAAAGCTGAGAATTGGAGATGCACTCATAAAAGAGGGATTGATAAATGAAGACCAGTTGAGAAAAGCGTTGATGTTGCAGAAAAAAACAGGTAAGCGTTTGGGTGAAATACTGATAGAAATGGGAGCTGTTACAGAAAAGGACATAGTAATGGTGTTGGCAAAACAGCTTAATGTGCCTTTTGTCAATTTGAAAAACTACATGGTTGAGCCTGAGGTTGCCAAATTAATTCCTGAAAATGTTGCGAAACAATATAAGGTGGTTCCTTTGAACAAGGTTGGAAATAAGCTTACAGTTGCTATGGCAGATCCACTTAATGTTATAGCCATAGATGATATACAACACCTGACAGGATTGGTTGTGAAGCCTGTAATAGCTCTCCCTTCAGAAATTGAGGCAGCAATAGAGTCGATTTACGGTGGCAGCAAAGCTGATGAGATAATGGAAGAGATAGGTGATGTTGGAGGAACTCCAGAAGAGGCAGCAGGAAGTTTGGAAGATGCAGAGTTTGGTGAAAATGATGCTCCTATTATAAGATTGGTTAACTTAATCCTTACCCAAGCTGTGCAGGAGAAAGTAAGTGATATTCACATTGAGGCTTTTGAGCATGAGGTCCGTGTGCGTTATAGAAAAGATGGAGTTTTGCATGTTGTTATGAAGCCTCCAAAGAAAGCATACAACGCCATAGTTTCTCGTATAAAGATTATGTCAAAACTTGATATTGCAGAGAAAAGATTGCCCCAAGATGGACGTATCAAGATAAAAGTTGCAGGGCGTCCTGTGGATTTGCGTGTTAGCACATTGCCCTGTGTGTGGGGCGAAAAGGTTGTTATGAGAATTCTTGACCAGAGTAACCTCAAATTAGACCTTAAGGATTTGGGATTTGAACCTGAGTCTCTTGAGAGATTTGTAGAAGCAATTCAAAGTCCAAATGGGATAGTTTTGGTTACGGGACCGACTGGATCTGGAAAGACGACAACTCTTTACTCTGCTATGCACTTATTGAATAAGCCTGAGGTTAATATAATGACTGCAGAAGATCCTGTTGAGTATCAGTTATATGGAATAAATCAGGTTCAGTGTAAGCCAGAGATAGGTTTGACGTTTGCAGCAGCTTTGCGTTCGTTCCTGCGACAAGATCCAGATATTATAATGGTTGGAGAGATACGAGATTTTGAGACTGCGGATATTGCAATTAAGGCTTCACTTACTGGTCACTTGGTTTTGTCAACCTTACATACCAATGATGCTCCTTCTACTGTTGGGCGACTTTTGAACATGGGAATTGAGCCGTTCATGCTTGCCACAAGTTTGAGGCTTGTTCAAGCTCAACGTCTTGTGAGAACTATATGTAAACATTGCAAAACTGAGTATCGTCCTAAGCCGGAGCTATTGAAGAGTTTGGGGATAACACCTGAATTGTTGGTACGTTTGGGATTGGGACATATGAATATTAAGAATATTGTCTTCTACAAAGGTAGAGGTTGTGATAAGTGTGGTGGAACTGGTTACAAAGGGAGGATTGGTGTTTACGAGGTTATGAAGGTTACGGAGACTATTTCGGATATGATAACAACTGCTAAAACTACAGCTGAGATAAGAGAGCAGGCTAAAAAGGAAGGAATGCTTACACTGCGTGAAAGCGCGATAAGAAAGTTGCTTTTAGGCTTGACAACTGTGGAGGAAGTAGTGAGAGTTACCGCAGGGCATTAGTTAAGGCAAAATGATTAAGTATAAATGATTTGATAAAGGGGTGTTGAGAATGATTGTTCTTAATGACTTGCTCCAATTGGTTATTGACTCAGATGCCTCTGATTTGCACATAACTGTTGGTGTTCCCCCGATTCTTAGAATAGATGGGCAACTTTATCCTACAGATATGGATGTTTTAACTCCTATGGATACGCGCAGTCTTATATACAGTATTCTTACAGCTGAACAACAAAAAATGTTTGAAGAGACTAATGAGCTTGATTTTTCATACAGTTTGCATGGTTTTGGACGTTTCAGAGTTAATGTTTACAAACAGCGTGGCTGTGTTGCAGCGGCTTTTCGTGTTATCCCTTCTAAAATTCCAGCAATTGAGGATTTAAATTTGCCTCCTAAAATAAAAGATTTTGCTAAACTTCCTAAGGGATTGGTACTGGTTACAGGTCCAACAGGATCTGGAAAATCAACGACCTTGGCTTCTATAATAGACATGATAAATCAAAGTTTTAGAAAGCATATAATTACTATAGAGGATCCAATTGAGTATCTACATCATCACAAAAAGTCTGTTGTTAATCAGCGTGAATTGGGGACAGATACGAGAAGTTATACTGATGCTTTGAAGTATGTGTTGCGTCAAGATCCGGATGTCATTCTAATAGGAGAGATGCGTGATCTTGAAACGATTGAAGCTGCTTTGACCATTGCAGAGACTGGACACCTTGTTTTCTCAACTCTACATACCAATGATGCTGTTCAGGCTATCAACCGTATAATTGACGTATTTCCTCCCCACCAGCAACAGCAGGTTAGAACGCAGCTTTCCTTTGTTCTCCAAGGAGTTGTAGCTCAGCAGCTTATACCGATGGCTTCTGGAAAGGGAAGAGTTCCATGTTGTGAGGTTTTGGTTTCAAATCCAGCTGTGAAGAACTTGATTCGTGAGAATAAGATTCACCAACTTTACTCTGTTATGCAAACGTCAACTAATCTTGGAATGCAAACGTTTGAGCAGTCACTTGCTGATCTTTACAAGCGTGGTTTGATAAGCCTAGAAGAAGCGATGAGTAGAACGTTGCATCCTGAAGAGTTGTCAAGAATGTTGGGAGTTTAGAGTAGATAAGGGGTATGAGTATAAGCTTGAGAGGTGATGGGGAATGCCCACTTATATATGTAAGGTCAGGACTTATCAAGGACAGTCGAAAACTGAAGAGGTTGAGGCAGCTAGCGTTTCAGAAGCTGCCCAAAAGTTGAGAAAAAAGGGCTACATAGTTGTTAATATTCAAGAAAAACGCGGTGGTGGTTTTGATCTTTTTAAACCAAGTGTTAGTAGTAAAGAGGTGGCTGTTTTTGCACGTCAATTTGCCGTTATGATAAACTCGGGTGTTCCCCTTGTAAGATGTTTGCAAATATTGGCAGAGCAGATGGAGAATCCAACTTTTAGAGAGGTTGTTAGTAAGGTCAAGAGTGATGTTGAGGCTGGTTCTTCTTTGTCGGCTGCTATGAAAGCGCATATTAAGGTATTCGGTGATCTATTTGTTAACTTGGTAAAAGCTGGAGAAGCTGGTGGTATCTTGGATAAGATTTTGGAAAGAATTGCAGATTATTTGGAAAATGCAGAGGATTTGAAAGGAAAGGTTAAGGGAGCTTTAACTTATCCGGTTGTTGTTATGTCAATAGCTGTTTTGGTTGTTATATTTATTCTTGCCTTTGTTGTTCCTCAATTCATGCAGATATTCAAAGATATGGGTGGAGAGAATGCTTTACCACTTCCAACACGTATATTGCTTATGCTTTCTCACTTTGTCAGTAATTATATTGCTTTGGTTATACTTGCTTTGGTTGGAATAGTTATTGGTATAAAGGTATTTCTTGAGACAGATTTTGGAAGATATTGGTTTGATAAGGTTATGTTGAATTTGCCAGCTTTTGGAGACATGATTAAGAAGACAGCAATAGCAAAATTTACTAGGACGTTGGGGACCCTCCTTGCATCTGGTGTTCCTATATTGCAAGCTTTGGAAGTTACAGCTGAGGCTGCAGGGAATAAAGTCATAGAAGAAGCTGTTCGAAAAGTTAAAAGTAGTATTTCGGAAGGAGAAAGTATTGCGGACCCCTTGAGAAGAACGGGGGTTTTCCCACCTATGGTTATTCAAATGATTGCAATTGGAGAGGAAACGGGAGAACTTGATAAGATGCTTACTAAGATTGCAGATTTTTATGAAAAAGAAGTTGATGCATCTGTTAAAGCACTTTCAAGTGTTATCGAGCCTATCATGATTTTATTCTTGGGTGGACTTATTGGTGGAATTGTTATGGCAGTCTTCATGCCACTTGTTCAGATGGTTAACGTGGCAGGAAAGTAAGATTGTATAGAAAGTAACTTTATAAAGGTGAGTTTGGAGATAGGGTATGGCAGTAAAAGCTAGAGGAAAGGTGGATTTAGTCTCACCTGAGTGGTACAAGATAAATGAAGATTCTATAATTCTGGCAGCGTTGGCAACAGCTGGTTTCAAGATAAAAACTCTTGATGCTGGTTGTGGTAATGGGATAGTTGGCCTTACATTGTGGCTAAAAGCGCAAGCTGATGTTTATTTTTTAGAGCTACAGTCAGAATTTTTACCTTTTATCAAAAGAAATATTTCAACTTTGGGATATGATGATAAAGTTGTTCTTGCAGATTTTACAAAATCTCCTTTTAAGGAGGAGATTTTTCAGCACATAGTTTTTAATCCACCTTATAGAAAAGGTGATGGAAAAGAGGAACTTAATGATAAACGAAGGGTTTGCATGTTTGAAAAGAGTATAAGTTTGGAGAAAATGCTTGAGGCTGCCTCTACTTTGTTATGCAAGGGTGGTTTATTTGAATTTGTGTATCCTGTGGATAGGTATGAAGAAGTGTTTGATATACATACTAAGTATGGTTTTAATACTGTGAGGGTTGTATATGTGAAGGCTACTTCAAGGGAAGCACCGTATCTTTTCTTTGCTTCTTTAGTAAAAGGAAAAGCACCGCCACCTTTTAAAGAAGAGGTTGTTGTTAAAGAAGGTAAAAGGTATATGCCTTGGATTGCAAGAGTTTATGCACTATACGGATATTGATGGGCTTCAGTTGAAGTAGTTGGAGTGGTTGTTTGTGTTGGGGGGAATTTTGAGGGGGTTAATAAAAAGAATTGCTCCTTTTAGATACAAGATTGTGCGTAGAAATTTGATAGAACTGTTTCCAGATAAGTGGAAAGAAATAGAGTGTAGGTTTTATGAGGAGTTAGTGAATTTCATTGTAGAATTTGCTTTTCCAGTTGAGTTTGATGTTGAGTATTTGAATAGTGGAGCAGATGAGATTTTTTCTTCAGAACCTGTTTTGGTGTTGAGTGCTCACTATGGTAATTGGGAAGTATTGAGTAACTGGTTGGGAAGAAATTTCTCACGGGATTTTATAGTAATTGCCAGAACTGCTAATAGATTGAATTGGATCAATGATTTTATAAGGAAAAAATATGCCAAAGTTGTAGATAAACTAGATGGAAAGGGGATAGTTAAAGGATTTTCAAAGGGGTTGAATATAGGAGTTTTGATTGATCAAAGGGTAAAAAGAGGTAGAGTTGTTAATTTTGCAGGTTTTGATGTATTAGCTCCTGATGCTGTTGAGAAGATGGCAAGGCGCTACGGTTATAATGTGTTTTTTGTAGTTACTAGAAGGAAAAGATTGGGGAAACATACAGTGTTGATAAAAAAAATTAGTAGTGAGAGATTTTTAGAAGAATATTTCTCTACTTTGTGGGATGTTATAAAACAGGAACCTGCTCAGTATTGGTGGTTTCACAATAGATTTGAGTTAGTGAATAAAATCTAATTTTAAGAGTTTAATTTTTCAAATCGTAATTCTTAGATTTTAATTTTTTCTCGTTTGTTTTAGGGGATGATATGTTTATATTTTCGCTATTGCCGGCAATTTTATCGTAAAAACATTTTTTAATGGCAACTGGTAATCTATTAAATTTTTCAGAATAATGACGACTTTTTTAGTGAAGAATGAGACTCCAAGATGTAGGAGCAGAAGGGGTGATAGTAGATGAGGATTACCCACAATCTTTCGTCGATTAATGCTCAGCGTTACTTGTATTCGACTAGTGAGCGAATGAGCAAAATTTATGAGCAGTTGGCCTCTGGTTACAGAATCAACAGTGCTGCAGATGATGCTGCGGGATTATCAATTTCTGAAAAGATGCGTTCTCAGCTGAAAGGTATCAAGATGGCTGAAAAAAACGCCCAAGATGGTATA
>Ga0256838_1000186_pt1 | contig 43895 bp, 44 predicted proteins | sample 4571419metaG_FD_185978 | JGI IMG/M metagenome (GOLD analysis project Ga0256838, IMG submission 185978) | Hydrothermal vent microbial communities from Guaymas Basin, Mexico - 4571-419 | ecosystem: Environmental > Aquatic > Marine > Hydrothermal vents | place: Mexico: Guaymas Basin | collected... | reverse complement strand
GCTTGTACCTCCCTTTCCCCAAACAGCACTGGTTCGAAAAAGTTGACCTCAATCTTCACGACTTCACCCGTTGGCATAAACAGGTGGAAAAAGACAATCTTCCTGTTCTCGTTCCCCTCAAAGTGGACGAAGTTCCGATCATAGGTTTTTCCTTCAAAAGGCCTAAAGTCCAGGCCAAGCTCTTCGGCAGTGTAAGAGAGCTTTTCCGAGAGCCACCTCACCTCAGAGCTTATCAGCTTCCTCCTCTCCGAGCGGGAGAGTCTTCTCCTCAGCGGAAACGTGAAGTCGAGATCAACGCTGAAGCGGTAATAGCCCAGGTAACACTTGACCAGGCACGTTCCCCCTTTGAACAGATACCGCCCGTGGAACTTCTCTTCTCCGTAGAGTTCCCGTAAGATTGCGTGCAGAAGAACGTCTCTTTTCACAAGTAGCGGTTTTTCAATGCTCGTCTTCCGGATTATGAAGCCCGTGAACTCATCACTTGGAAACAATGGCTTCAACCTCCCTTTGAACTGAGTTTGGGTATGCTTTAGAGTATTCTATCAGCTTTTCTTTTCTGGCCTTTGTAATGTATTCTCTTACGACTGCATCTGCATTAAGGCGTTTGTTGTATCGTTTTAAATAAATGAAGTCCAGCAGGGTCTTTTCTAAGTCTGAATACTGGATTTCTCCGTGTTTGATAACTCCAAAGCCCATGAGGGATTCCTTTAGCTTGACGAACTGAGCCTTCTCGCCGAGAATTGTAACCGGTTTTGGTCTGGTTATCACTGGCGTTATCAGAAAAATTCTGGAGTAGTACTCATGAGTTGCTCCGTTCAACCTTAGGGCTGTGTACAGGCCGAAATACCACTTCAGCTTTAACTTGTTCATAGCCTTTGCGATTAGAATCAGTGGGTCAGGAGTTCTCCCGAACTTGTACTCTTCGAAGGTTTTCACATAATAAACCCCACGCAGGATTCTAATAAGGTAGCCCTGGCTTATGTAGTAGTTTACAATGTATTTGGGATCCTGCCCAAATCTCCTACAAACTTCTCTAAGCTCTTCCCGGGTGATTACTTTTCCCCCGTACTTCGAAAGGACGAACTTGGTGACAAGCTTCATGGTCAATGTTATCAATAAACCATTAAAAAAGTTAATGGTTAATTGACAGCATAGGAAGATAGGCATGACTTCCCCTCGCCTTGAAAGATCGGGATGTGGTTGGTTCGTGGAATATTCGTTTGAGGGCTCTGAAGATGTGGGGAGTTTCCGTTCCCCCCGAAAGCCCCGCAATGAAGATGGGAGGAGGGAAGGTCAGCCGTAACGACGTTTACGAACTTTACACAAGTTACGGTTAACCAGAACGGTGACCAAGACAGGGTTAGGAGTGGCTTCTTGAAGTTGTATGTGAAGCAAGCCTGACTTAATACTTTCAGCTGGGGATTGGGACGTTGGAATCATATACGAAGAGTTCAGCAGGCTTCTCGGCAAAGTTCCAGTGCTCTCAATTTATGGCAATCACGAGAACATGCTTGTCATCAAGAGCCTGAGGAATCCTCTGTTAGACAACAGATTGATTTTAATCGGTGGTGGGGAGGTGGTTAGCCTCAGTGAGTTCACCCTTTCTGGAATAAGCGATGTGCTTAGCAAGAGGAGGTAATGGTAAGAGGAGGGTTCCAAGGAAGATGTTGGATTAGTTCATCAACAGTTTAAAACCTGTAACGTTTCTAAACTCATACTAGGATTGTTTATGAGGGACTCTGCAGTATTAAGGGGAGAGTTCACATACTTAAGGGTTAATTCAAGCCAAAAGTACAAAACATACGCTTTAATACCTCCGGAGAAGTGAAAAATTGAAGTGTTTTCCGATAAAGAGAAGCTGGAGGGGTTCAAATACTGATTAATCTAACCTCCCTAAACTCCACACTTACAGTTTTTGTCCCTCTCACCCAGTATTCCACGCTCCTGTGGGTATTGTCCGTGGATTATTAAGTTAACATCGAGCTTGAGGGCAAGTGCCCCCAGCTTTTTGGATCCCATGTAGGCGGCAAAATAATCAATTTCAGGGTTGCCCGTGTACCGAAGGCTCCCCCTGAAAGGTGCAAAGTGCGTAACTAAAACTAAGATGCTGGTATCATCTCGAATCCTCTCAATGAACTCTTCCAGCAGTTCCAAATTCCACTCCAAGAACTCCTCGTCGGAGGAGGGTAGGTTTATGTATTTGGCATCCTCTAATCGTCTGAGTCCAAAAGCCTTCACCCTGTATGCTTCTTTTGGTAGGTTAAGATATTCCGGAGCGAAGGAATAGTCATACCATCCCATGACGCCAACGAAACCAACATCATTGATTATCAATGGTCCCCCCATTAACGTTATTGCGCCGGCCTCTTTCACGGTTTTGTTAAATTTCTCAAGCTTTTTTTAGGCTGTTTTCTCCGTAAAGGTCATGATTCCCAGGGATGACAAGTAAGGGAATAGGGTCAAGCTGGGCAACTAAGTCGAGGATTACTTCACCAACAACGTCAAGCTCACCATAGTTTGAGATGTCCCCAACTTGAACAGCCATGTCCGGGATGCCTTCGATTTTAATACCCTCACCGTGAAGGTCACCGATAATTAGCACTTCCATGGTTGGTCATCGACCAATGGATTCCCTAAGTTTTTAATTCCTTCTGATCCTCAATAACTTCAAGAACTTCAATATCGTAGTCTTCGTTTACATAGGCAAAATACCTCCCACTTGGCGAGAGGACGGGGCCATAGATGCATTCCCCCTTTTCTGGAATGAGGTATGTTTCTCCCGAATTGAGGTTATAAACCTTATACCTGCTCTTCTTTTCAACTAGGAGGCCTAGCCTATCGTATTCGAATCCGAAACCGTACTTCGTGAGAGTATCGAGGACTTCGGGCGGAAAGATACTTAGGTCAAAGGGCTTTATGCTATCCTTAGTTACTATAACCCCTTCTTGCAGGGACAACTGAAAGACAATTCCATTTTTGAGAGTCATTGTATTAGTTGCTTCCGCTGGAACTTCATGTCTAAACAGCCTCTTGCCCTCTCTGGAAAATGCGATGATGCTGTCTCCAGTCCGTGCGTATATCACTTTCCCATCCCCTGATACAAAAACCTCAGAGGCACCTTCAATTTCCCTGGCCCACTTAAGTTCCCCATCTATGACAACACTTACTATATCATCCTTCAAAAAAACAACTGTCCTCCCATCCATTGAGCAGTCAAAGATATCATCGCTCCTTAGTGCCCATCCAATCTCAATAACCTTTCCTCTAAACTCTGCGTACGATTTAAAGCCCCTGCCCCAGAATACAACAGGCTCATCTCCACAGAACTTTATCCCCTTGAAATCTCCATTGTACTTCCTTTCCAAGATTTTCTTTCCATCTCGTAAAAACACTTGGAAAAGGAAGCCTCTGAGAAACTTATACACAATAGCAACCTTCCCATAGTCGGAGACAGCCATTTCGTAAGGGGGTATAGGAACTTTAACTTTTCCATAGACTGCCTCAGGCAGGCTCAACAGTTCGGCAGTCGGCCCCATGGTGAGGATGAAAATCCCATTGCCTATTGCTTTGAGGACTTTTCTCTTCCAAAGGGTTTTCTGAGCATACGGGTAAAAGAGTTCATATCCGTTTTTCGTTTTTAGAAGCAGATAATGGCCTGTGAGTATTTTCCCCTCGCTCGCTCTGGGTGTTGGTATTTTGACTTCAAGGTTCTCCAAGCACTTCTTGGCGAGGTTCTCGGACATGTCCTCAAAGTTTGGAATGTCTGGATAATACCATCTTGCAAACCCGAATTCCCCAAGGGCAAAATCTCCCTTGAAGTCAAGCACCCTCCCGAAAGGGAACTCAAGCCTGCCGAGTTCTTCTCCATCTGCGAACAGGGCGATAAAGCTCTTTCCCTTAGAGGTAGTGTATGCGACGCCGATTTCCCCATCATCCGTTGTTATGACACCATTAACTTCTTCAACGAACTTGGGTTTTTTCATTTTCCATATTGGTTCCCCCTCTTCATCTAAAAGGGCTATGTGCCTGTCTGAAACAACTCCGAAGATGCTAGTTCTTCCGCTGAAAATGGACTTCACGTGGACTCCGAGGATCCTTCCGTATTTCCTCTTCGTCCATACGAGCCCCTCACTCTCGTGGAACATGTATAACCTGTGAGAGCCCCATACTGCCAAATATGAGCAGTCCCCATGGTAGTTGAATCCATCGGTCACTATAGTGGTCAGTTCTGTGAAGTCTTTCGAATCAAGGGTGTAAACGGAGATTCGACTACCGAACAGTTCCTCGAACTCAGGGGACCTTTTGACTAAGACAAAGTATCCAAGGGATGCTTGAACTATGCCGACGTCCTTTATGGTATAGTCTGGATTCTCCTCTTTTACTTCGGCTATTTTGCCTCCAAACGGATCTAGGATAATGGCCTTGGTAGTGTAACTAAGAACAGTGTAGCCGTCAGATGAGACCGCTCCAGCGAGAGGGGTTGGGAGCTTCCACATGGGAACCACCAGTTAGAGGGTTGCCAGGGGCATAGCTTTAGCAATTGCCTCTTTTAACTCAGTAACACTCTGGAAACGTCTTTTCTTCTTGAACTGCAGGCACTTCATTATTATTCCGTCGAAGGGCCAGGCCACTCTGTTTATCTCACTGGGCTTAATAGGCAGAATTTTGTTCTCTATTCTGTATTGTACCTCCTCTATATCATATCCAAAGGGCAGTTCACCAGTTAACATCTCGTACATCAATACGCCAACCTGCCAGATGTCTGTTCTCCGGTCGGTGTGACCATAAGTGTTGGGGGAGAACTGTTCTGGGGCCTTATACTGTGGAGTCCCAGTAATGCTAAGTCCTCCCGAAGATTCTACGACTTTTGCTATTCCCCAGTCACCGAGCTTTGGGGTGTTGCTCTTGAAAAGGATGTTACTGGGCTTAATGTCTCTGTGAATCACGCCCTTAGAGTGAGCGTACTCCAAAACGTCAAGAATTGGTATAATTATTGAAGCCACTTTCTCTGGACTTAATGGGCCGTTTTCAAGTAGGTCATAGAGAGAGTAATCGCAGAGCTCCATCTCGATGTATATCGGGGAGATGCTGTAGTCAAGCAGTTTCACAACGTTTCGGTGGTCGTTTACCAGTTCCCATGCCTTTATTTCCCTGACGAAAAGCTTGCCAACGTACCTGTCAACCTTCTTGGGAACTTTTAGGGCTACCAACTCACCATCCTTCTTTCTTTTAGCCCTGTAGACCTTGGCAAAACCACCCTCACCAATAGAATATATGAGCTCATAGTACCGGTCGAGGCTTGGGACGTCCCTTTTTACACCTGCCCCCGCAGGGGATGAGACGACCTTGAGGGTTAGAGTTCTCTCAACCCTTCCCTTTCCCGCGATGAGGGTTAGCTTTAAGGGAAAGGTCCCTTTGTATTTTGGCTTGATTGTGAGTTCTTCCTCCAGAGTGACTCCAGGAAGGAGTGGTGGGAGCTGGAGCTTTGGTGTTGATAGTTTTTGACCCCTCCAGAGGATGTCGAAGTAGTAGGTTAAGTAACTAAGGTCGAGCTCTGGGTTTTCGACGAGGGAGCTGGAGGTGATTCTAAGCTTGATTAAAGATGATGAGGAGTAGGGCAATTCATTGGGGGACTGGACTTCAAGGATTAACGGAGTCATCTGGCTTACAAGTTCATTGGAAGTTTTAGAAACGTTATTTGACTTAACCTGAGCACTTTCAAGGATTATTTCAGTTTTCTTTTTTTCTTGGGATTTCTTGACATTGGTAATGTGGTTACCAGATTTTGATTCTACATATTTTTTCTCAAAGAAGTACAATATGCCTTTCTTAGATAATGCTACGTAATATCTACCATTGGGTGATATACTAACCTGAGATATTTCATCTCTAAGGTTATGCCTTTCATTTATCTTTCCTTTTGAATTGATTAAATAAATACCCCTATAATCTCCAGCGACGATAAATCCATTTTCTGATACATTGGCTGAGTTCCAGCTCGTAGAATATTCAATAGTCTCTCTATCGTTTCTCCCGAGGATAATCTTTGAGTGAAATGAATCCTCCGTTACAACTATTAGATTACCATCTGGAGAAGCATCAAGCAGTTTACTCTCACCACTCCAAGTAATCTTTCCAGTATTTATGTGGATTGAGTGGTGGGTAATGTAATGGTAACCTATAATTGCAGAGGAATCATTTAGAGTTATTATTTTCATGTCATCTATAATTCCTAGTCTCTCATTTCCCAACCATTCCCATATTAACTTGCCACTGGATGAATAAACTCTAACTACAGGTTTATTTCCTAGAGTTAGAGAGAAAAACCCAACATACTTACCGTTTGCTGAAACAGAGACTCGTCGAAGAGGTTTAGTTTTATCGCTCCCCACAAACCATATTTGCTCCTTCTTTCTAGTGCGATTCATAACAATTTTCCTATTTACTACAATGACATCTGATGTATCAGCCGAGAGATTAACACCAGTAATCCCTAAAACAGTTCCATCGTTAGAAATTGATATGTCTAGACCTTTTAACCAGAACCATTCTTTCCATTTCTCATTCCCATATGCATCCAACACTTCAATACTACCATCTTTCAAAAGCAGGTAGATCCATCCTACACTACCTGCAACTTCGAGGTCTCGATATTCCCCTACTTTTGTCCAAAACCGCTTATTTTTGTCCAAGTAAAGAACTAGTGGATCTCCGTTGCACTCTATCAAGGCAAGTACATCCCCGGCATTAGTCACATATAGCTTCTTTGGGATAAATTTATCACAGGCATAAAGATGATCTCTAATTGAGTACTTCCACTTCAGCACCCTTTCACCTCCCAAAGATAAAGCATCCCACAGTCCGTAACGACCCCAATCAACTTAGGACTCAGCGTGCGCAGGAACTTCCACATCGTCCCAACTCTCATTACGTTCCTAACCTTCCCTCTGTCGCTCACGAGCATGAAAGTGTCGGGATTTCCTCCTACTATTCCATACACACCCCTGTCAATTCTCCACGCCGTGAGTATGTCCTTCTCAACGACCCATTCCCTTTCACCGTAGAAGTGCAGTCCATCTGGGAGAACAGCCAAGATATTTTCTCCATCGAGGAAAAACTCCTGAACATCCCCAACTTTCTTCTCCCACAGTATCCTCCCATTGGCAATTTTGAGTAACCTCTTCTTGTCTGCCACTGCAACGACCCCACTTCTACTCACGGCAACCCTTGGCTTATCAATTTTAACTTCAATGCTCCAGAGGGGAATGGTACCCTTGAACAGGCTGACGTTGCCCTTCTCGTCTACAAGGACTACATATCTGCCTGAGACGTCATAGGAGGTTATACCTTCGACTTCCCTCTCTTGGGTGGGCTCCATTATCTTCAGCTTCCCTCCCAACTTGAGGGCCACAACATTTTCCCCAACCTTCCCTTCCTCCGGAACCTCCCTGATTTTTCTCTCCCACTTGATCTTCCCGCTGAAGTCATAGGCTGCTATTAATGCATCACTTACCATCAGTACACCGTCTTCGGAAGCATCTATAACCTCTACTCCCTGAATCTTTGAGAGAATGTTCCCCTTTTCATCGAGAAATACAACTTCCATTTCCCTGTTAAGTTCGAGGTCGTCCTTGATTATTCCAACTACGGCCTTTCCATCTCTCCCTATGACTCCATCAACGAACAGCCCTGTAAGGTTGAGTAACTCATCATCTTCAACCAGCCTGATGGTATAAAGTGGGTGCATAGAGGACACCTACCTAAGCTAGAGCCGTGTTCCAAATTCCTCCGCCCACTCCTCATACCTCTCTATCTCGGCTCTCGTCAGCGGACTCTTAACTTTCTTGAAGGCCTCCTCGAAGTCCTTCATTAGTATTGGTCCCATCTTCAGGAACATCTTCCTCAGCTCTTCAACGGGCCTCTCTGCCAGTCTATCCAGGTTTGGATTTTCTCTGAGTATCATGTTCCATATTACCTTCTGAGCGAGAGTCTTCAAATCCCTTCCAGAGTAAAGCCTTGAAACGCACTCTTTGGCTATGCTGTCCCAGTCGAGCTTTGACGTGTCTAATCCTTTGAGATGAATCTTCAGTATCTGCTTGGTGGCCTCTTCATCAGGCAGGGGAACATATATCCTTACTTGGAACCTGCTCAGAATGGCCTCGTCGAGGTTCCATGGGGTGTTGGTTGCCGCCAAGGTTAGGATTGTCTTGTCGCTCTTCTTCTCCTGCAACCCGTCCATTTCGGCCAGTAAAGTTGCTAGAACCCTTCTGGAGGCTTCACTTACTTCACCAGTCCTCTTTAAGGCGAGGGAGTCTATTTCGTCTATGAATATAACTGAAGGCGCCTTCTCCCTTGCAACCTCATACAGGGCAGTTATTATTTTGCTAGACTCCCCGAAGTACTTGCTCAGGACTTTTGATGCCGAAACGCTGAAGAAGGTAGCGTTTAAACTTCCTGCGAGGGCTGAAGCCAATAAAGTCTTACCAGTTCCTGGGGGACCGAAGAGGAGTATTCCCTGCCAGGGTTTTATTGTTTCGGGCTTGTTAACTGCGGCTAGAACGTAGTTTATCTTTAGTAATCTCTTTACTTCCTCCAGTCCACCAATATCGTCCCATGTAACATTTGTTTTCGTTATCAGACTCTCTACGTATTTCTTGAACTCAGAGGATTCCTGAGCATTGGCAACCTTCCTTCCTGCCTCTGTGCTTTTATTCCTGAGTCTCGCAACTGGCTTAATTTCTCCCCTTTCAAGCTTCTTCGCTGTTTCAATCCACTCTCTCGCCTTCTCTTGGTAGAACTGCCTCTTGTTAGGCTCGTGCTTGGCGAGTTCACTAAGATAGTTGGCACACTGATAGGCCTTCTTTTTTGCCGTCTCAACGTCTCCTCTTTTCAGGACCTCTTCATACTCCCTCTTGGCTGAGAGGAACATGTCATAGAGGAGGTCTCTGACCTCCATAAGTATCCCTCACTCAAAGAGGACTCCGGTTTCCTCTTCTTCGTATTCTTCAGGTTCTTCCTCTATGGATTGCAATGCAGCCTTTGCAAATTTACTATCTGAGGTGATTATCTCATGAGTCTTCTCCGCCACTTTTGCCTTTAATTTCGACTTTTCCCTTTCCTCCACGATTTCCTTGGCTTCTTCGAGCATTTTCTCCTCGCTCTTTTCTAAGAGTTTGGTGACTTCAGACACTGTCTTACCAGTCTCGTCTCTTCTCCTCTCCTCATTGAGAACCTTTATTGCCTTAGTTATTTCCTCTATGCGGACGGCTATTGACTCTATATCCTTTGCAATCTCATCGAGCTCCGACTCAATAAGCTTCCTCTTGAATGGATCCTTGGTCTTTTGGAGCTCCTTTTTCTTCTGGCGATAAAGATCTCTCTGATATTCTAATTGAATAAACAGCTTCTCCTTTTCTTTCATCAGTTCGTTAAGCTTCTTTTCATGTTTCTTCTCTCTATCTCTCTTGAATAAATTAATCATAGGAACCACCTACTTAAAAAATTTGAGATATTAAGCGGATTCTTCCTTCTCTAGGAGCTTACCGTAGGATAGCTCCTCTTCGATTTTCTCTGGGCTAATCTCTTTCGCCTCAACTGAATCCCAGAGCTTCAATATATCACCCTGCTCGGCCATTACCCCTGACTTGCTCATGATTTTCTTCAGAAGATCCCTGTGGAACTTTATGGTCTTCCAGATGGTGGTGTTTTCGTTTATCTTGTTTAGCAGAGAATCAAAGACGTAGTCTGTTCCCTTTCCCTCAAGGAGGGCATTCTTTATCTCGCTCCAAACTTCAAGGTTCAGCGTTGTGTCGAATTTTGTGGCTATCATTATGTCCAGCATCGCATACGCATTGTAAAGCTCCTGCCACTGAAGAAGGAGAAGTTGTTGCTTGTGCTCAATTGCCGCTATCTTTGCCGCCAGTCTCATTTTCTTCAGTTTGCTTGCCCCAATTCCCTGTTTGAAGAGCTCTTTCTTCTCCTCATCGAGTTTGTCTAGTTTGTTCTCGATGTTCTCAAGCTCGGTTTCTATCTTCATGTGCTCCATCTCAAGCTTCTCAACTGGGATTTTTGAGATGTCTGCTTTTCCGAATTTGTCCACCAGGCTTTTCAACACGTTCATTCAGACACACCCCCTAATAGACAGATGGGGAAGTAAAAGAAACTTCAAGCAATGCGAGTAAATTTCTAATGGATTCCTTTTCTCTTCTTATTTCCACCCCCTCCCTTATAATTTTCTCTTGAATTGTTTTCATTTTCGTTGGATCGTTCAGAACATTCATTACACTTTTCGCGTGCTCCGGTCCGTAAACGTAAGTAATATAATTGAGGTACCGCTTTAATTTGAGGTACATTTGAAGGTCATTGATTACTTCATCCCTAGATCCCATGACATTACCCCTATCGATTTCAATAACCGCCCTTTGGAGTCTCTTTATTCTATCATCAAGAGTTTTCGGGGAGATGTTGGGAGATTTTCCCTTTGTTGCCTCGTAGATGTAAAAGCCTGCCACTATTAGTGCTGAAACAGCACCCTTAACGAAGTCGCTTCCGGGAATTACCCAGGGTATGAATTCCCCAACGGCCTCGGCTATTGCCATATGGTAGTAAACGTTCCCCATTCCTCACACCTCCGCGTAGTGTCTAAGTGTAACGCTACTCTCCCTTAAAGCAGTAATAAAACCGATTGCAATCTCGAGGTTTTCCTTAATTCCCTCCTCCTTGAAATTCCTGCCTCCAAGAACTCTAAGAATGAAATCAAAAGCACGTTCATATGACTCATAAGTCTGCTTGACGAACCATCCACTTGAATAAAGTCGTTCGTTTACTTTTTTGAGGATACCAATCCAATATATGACCTGAGAGGCCGTCTCAGCATAGATTTCCTCGTGTTTGATAAACTCATCCTTGGCTTTTCTTAGTATGTTCTCAATGGCTTCCAGCTTGAGGGGTTTGGCATTCTGCTTCTTAACGTCACCCCCAACCACTTCAACGTTCTTAACTTCCCTTCTCTCGTCAAGTTTATATATGACGGTCATTGTAATCGGCTTCACTTCACGCTTGTTCATGCCTATTTCAAAAATCGTTCCGTCCACTGAAAGTGACAGTGATTGCCCTCCTCTTATGATGTCTTTGGAGAACTCGACTCCGTCTAAGTACGCCTGCTTCCCTCCCTGCTTGGCCTCGACTTTTATTTGGCCGTCTTCCACGATTAATTTGAACTGATACCTGCTTACCCGTCTGTAATTCCCGCTTTTTACGATATCAATGACCTTCTTCTGCCCGTTCTCCTCCTTAAAGAGGTATATAGAGTAAGCGTTGTTCATGCCGAACCTTGATATAACCTCGTCTATGGTGTCATAGTCAGCCCTGCCCAGATAGTAGGTTCCACTTGAAACTGGGATAGTTTTCCGTTCACCGTCAACCGAAAGTGTTAGCACGACCTTGGGATATTCAGTTTGAAGATTCATATTCTCACCCCAAACACGAGCACGTCATCAAGCTCAAGTAGCTCTCCCTTTCCGGACTCCTCAAGACTCCTGAAGAATTTCAACGCGTCCTCAAGGCTTATTTTGGCATCTTTTGCAAAATCTTCCACTATTACATAGGTATCATAGGGTGGGAGTGTTAGGCCTTTCTTCATTCTCTCCTTGACGATGTCCTCGAACTTTCTATAGAGGTCATCCATGGACTTTATTCTTATCCTCTCAAGAAACGTTGGAGGCAACTCGTTCTCCCTGAGACCATTGTAGAACATCTCTCCGCTTTCCAAGTCATAGAGTACAAGAATTGTATTTATCGTCGTGTCTCTCTTGGCGAACTCAATCGCGTCCTTCGTGAACCCTGTCGGCGAGGCTATTATCAGGATAGTTTTCTCGTTCTCACCCGCTTTTTCCCTTTCGACTATGCTCTTTACCGTTAGTTCACTGACCGCGGTAAGGTAATAGCCATACCGTTTCAGGTCGCTGTTGTCCATGACCACGAACGCTTTGATGTACGCTTTGTGCTTCTTCCACACACCTTTTTTACCCTCCAAAACTACCGAATTAGTGCTCTCCTGACTCTTCCGGCTTATCGTTACGTCCCCAACCTTGATACCGATAAGCCCCTTAACGGCTTCCTTGAACATGTGAGCCAGAACCTCTGCCCTTCCCCTTGGTACTGGCCTCCCCTCCTTTCTGCCCTCAATTCTCTCCCTGGTTTCAGCCAGTACAGACTTCAGAGATTCGTTCTCCGAGATAAGCCTCTCCCTTTCCTCCCGCAGGGTTCTTATTGCTTCCTCGTACTTTGAAAGCTTCTCGCTGAGGTCGCTTATCTGGGCCCTTAAGCTTGCAATTATCATCTTGTCCTCTGAAGCCCTCTCTTCTGCTTCTTTCAGTTTCCCTATCTGCTCCTTTATGGTATTTCTCATATTCTCAAGTTCTCTTTCTCTCTTGGCGAGCTCTTGTATCAGCCTGTTTCTTTCAGCCTCAAGCTCCTTTAGTTTTGATTCAAGTAGATTTGCCCGCTCCCTGTATGACAATGCCTCACTCTGGGCCTCCTCAAGCCTCTTGGAGAACTCCGCATGCATAGCCTCAACCCTGTCCAAAAGCTCGGCGTACTTTTCTTCCTTCAGCTCGCTTTCTGCTTTTCTGCTGAGCTCTTGGGACTCAATTATCAGCTTTTCATAGTCGCTCATTAGTCTAATGAACAGTATTGGATTGCCTTCAATTATCAGTTTAATGGCCTCTGAGATTGCTTCCTTTCCGCTCTCCTCCCAGTAGGCCACCACACCCGTCTCAAGGAACGCCTTGAACTCGCTCTTTCTGGAGATGTCGAGAACCTTGTAGAAGGTTTTCACCGCATCGTAAAACCTACCAACGTCTCCAGCCTCTATCCTTGTTTTTATAGCATCTGAGCCTACTGGCAGCTCCCTTATGGCCTCCACAAACTCCGCGACAGCCCTCTGCTCTTCATCCGTGAACATTTTGTTTTTGACATTACCATTGAGGAGATACTCCACATAGGCAGTAAACACGTAGAGCTTGCCGAGGAGCTTTTTCAGTTCCCGCTCGTTGCTGTATGCTTTTCTCCACTCGGAGATTGTTACCTCCGGCATGAGAATTGTATCAACCAGCTTGTTGTACACGTCGAGTAAAGCTGCGGGTCTTACTTTCGCTATCCTGTGAACCTCCCCCAAGTTTTGTATGGAGGCCATTTTCTTTGCTTCAAGGTAATCTATCGGTCTAACACTCAACACCTGCCCGTCCCCCCGTAGCGTGTTTGGATTTTCTCAACGAAGTCAATTATCCCCTCTACATCCAACAGCAATTCACCTAAAGCCCTGTCATTGAGGTTTTTATCCGCGAGCAAATTCTTTAGCATGTTCAAAATCCGGACATCCAATAGGTACACGTCCTCAGGTATCAAGCCGTTATTGTAGAGGTCATCCAGCACCTTAGAAAACATACCAACAGCGTGAAGCAGAACCTTTGAGGTCTTGAAAGAAATCCTCCCGCTTTCCAAGTATTCAGTCTTAGCCTTTTGAATGCTTTCTCTCAACGAGGAAATAACACTGCTATAATCATTACTACGCAGGATACTGGGGATTATCCCTCCTTTAATGCCATACCTTGCTTCGCCATATCTCGCACTCCCGTACTCCATTCGCTCACCTCACACACTTCAAGTGCACAGGCTCGAAAATTACACCTCTCTGATGTTTCTTAGCTCTAAAAACCACTATGTCGCCGTCCTTTATTTCCTCACCACATACAGCGCACCTTCCAGAAACGATTATTTTGCCCCTAATGAGAACATCTCCCTCAACCCTCACCCCACGCTGAATCCAAACGTCGGCGTTGGTAATCTCAAGAACGCCGTTGGTTTCATTATCGTTTTCATCTATTAGACTCACGTGAACGTGCTTATCCGTTGGCTTCTCCGTGAATATGTTGAAGTAATCATCAGTGGCCTGATAAACTCTGAGCCGAATCCAGCTCTTGTTTCCAATCACAACGGAATTTCCCTGTATCTCGGTGCCTCCTTCGAAATCGCCGTTATAGTTTATTATCAGCCTGTCAGGATTGTTCACCACGACAAGGGCCCGCTTGAACCTCTCATCACCATTGACAACCCTGGCCATTGCGAGGTCAAAACCAAGGAACAAGGCCCTCTTGACTTCTATGTCTCCCTCAACTAGAAGACTCTCTCCATGCGTGTCAACGGCCTTCGCAAGTTCCCTCAAAGCATCGTTAACCTCATTTTTATCCTCGGGAAGAATCGAATCCCCCGCTTTAACGTCCCTGAGCTTCAGGGCTTTCTCCCGAAAGCCCCCCATCAACACACCTCAAAAATACTCTGATACCAAAAAAATATTTAAGATTTTCTGAAGTTTAGAGGGTTTCAAGACTTACCTTCCCTGTTATCGCAACTTTCAGCTTGCTGACATTCTGGAACCTCTTCTCCTTTTTGAATCGGAGGCACCTCATTATTATCCCGTCGAGCCTCCTTGCCTCGGGGTTAATGTTGCTTGGTTTCTTGGGCTGAATGCCTCTCCTTATCCTCCCCTGAACTTCATCTAAGTCGTAGCCGAAGGGCAGTTCTCCAGTTAGCATCTCGTACATCAGAACTCCAACCTGCCAGATGTCGGTTCTAGCATCGGTGTGCCCAAACCTCTCAGGGAAGAACTGCTCCGGAGCCTTGTACTGCGGGGTTCCGAGATAGCTAAACCCTCCCGAGGACTCAACGACCTTCGCTATTCCCCAGTCGCTGAGCTTTGGGATGTCATTCTTGAAGAGTATGTTGACCGGTTTGATGTCCCTGTGGATTATCCCCTTCGAGTGAGCGTGCTCCAAAGCATCAAGTATTGGAAGGATTATTGAAACAGTCTCCTCAACGCTCAGTGTACCTTTCTCATCCAACAACTCAGACAGGGAATAATCACACAGTTCCATCTCGATGTAGTGAGGCATCGTGTTAAAGTCTAATAATTTAACAACGTGGGGGTGATCGTTCACCTGCTTCCACGCTTCTATTTCTCTGAAGAAGAGCCTTCCGATGTGCCTGTCAACCTTCTTGGGGACTTTCAAAGCAACGAGCAGGTTATCCCTCTTCCTCCTTGCCCTGTAAACCTTAGCGAACCCGCCCTCACCGATCAAGCCGAGGATGTCGTAGTACTTCTCCAAGCCCGTGAATTCTCCCGAAGGGGTTACGAGGGACTCGACGACCCTCAGCTCGATGGCTTTTGCAATTTTGGACTCCTTGGCCTTAAGAACGAACTTCAATGGAAAAACACCCGTGTACTTTGGCTTGAGCTGGAGCTTCTCCTCCAGTGTGACCCCGGGGAGGAGTGGTGGGAGCTGGAGTTTTGGGCTTGTTAGCTTTTCACCCCTCCAGAATATGTCGAAGTAGTAGGTTAAGTATGTTAAGTCGAGCTCCGGGTTTTCGACGAAAGAGTTCGAGGAGACTTTGAGCCTAATTAGAGAAGGTGAAGAGTAGGGTAACTCGTTGGGGGACTGGACTTCAAGACCAAGGACGGGAGTTGAAGGACTAACTTCTTCCTCCCTAACCTCCTCCTTCTCCCCGGCCTTCAGTATCGCCTCTCTAACTACCCTGCCTTCATCTTTCACGCTCATCTTCAACACGGCCACTGTTACATTATCTCCACTCCTCTCTAAGGCCTTCTTTATTAGCCTCTCGGCAACCTCACACGCCCCTCCGTAGAATTCCTCTTCGATCTCCTTACCGGTTAGGTGGTCATGCAACCCATCACTGCTCAACATTAGGTAATCCCCAAGCTCCCACTCCTCGTAATCCACCTTCAGCTTTATTCCAACCGCGTTGCTCACTATGTGCCTCATTGGATGCCTCATGGTTTCTTCCTCTGTTATCTCTCCGGCATCAACCATTCTCTGGACGGGGGAGTGGTCTTTGGTCCTCCTGACTATCCTGCCGTCCTTTATTAGGTAGGCCCTACTATCTCCACACCAAACCACGTGCACTTTGTCTTTGATGTACGCGGCAACAAGAGTAGTTCCCATATCGCCGTACTCGGGGTTGAGCTCTTTGTATTCGAGTATCTCCTCGTGGGCAAACTTCAGGGCCTCTCTCATGATCTCTTCAATGCCCTTCTTTCCAAACTGGTGCTTGAAATAGTCCATGAATGAGGGAACGGCAATCTTGCTCGCTAGCTCACCGCCGACATGACCCCCAAGGCCGTCTGCCACTATAATAAGATATCCCTCACCAACCTTCTCTACTGCCCCAAAGTCCTCGTTGTTTTCCCTTGGCCCTTTATCCGTTATAAGGCAACAGTTCTCGTCCCTATAAATGATGTCCACGCCTCAACCCTCCACTGTTTCTAAATCAATGTGCCGGTATTCGGTGGTGAGGTCGAGGCTCGAGATAGTTCCGAGGGGGTATTATATCCTTCCCGAATCAGGCGGAGAATAAGCTCCTTTTGCCCTTCTTCGGTGGCTAAAATTTGGTCTCTCTTAAGACTAATATTTAAGGTCTCTATCTGCTGAGTAAGAGCGTCTAAGGTCTTCATAAGCGAGTTAAGTCTCAGTCTCACGTCTTCGAGGTCGGGCTTATCTGCCTTCCTGTCGAGGGCTTTGAGGACCTCAAGGAGTTCGGCCCTGAGCTTCTCCTCAGTGAGGCCGAGCTTAACTCTCAGCTTCTCGACTTGCTCAACCCTCGCCCTGAGGTCCTCAACTTCGGCCTTGAGGGCCTTAACCTCATTAGGGTCGAAACCGAGAAGCCAGCGTCGGAGGCTCAAATTATCCCACCTATTCATTAAAATATCATATCCAGTATAATAGGCTTTCTGGATACTGCCATCCTTCCCGCCCTGAAGGGTGATACTTTCATAAAGAAAAAGGGTGGGTTAAGATAAAGAGGGGTCAAAGGATCCCAATTTCCTCCAATTCATCCAAAAACTCTCTTGGTGTCAAAATCTTGAATCTGCACACTTCATTTCCGTCTTCATCTTCGATGACTACCTCTTTTGTTTCAGGATCTCTCAATGATAGGAGATCATCTTGATCTTGAGTGATAAGGTACTCAACACCTGCATCACAGGCAACTGACAAAACTTCATTATCCTCATCATCCTCACTCGCATCCACCCAACTCTCTGGATTGATTATCACCGACTTTTTCTCAAACGCTGTCATGATTACAAATGGTTTGTACCGTAGTAATTCCCGAAGGGATTCATCGGGAACCTTGGAGGCTTTCTTGGCCAAGTACTTTTGAACATGCCGGCTACTCAACTTGGCCCGAAGCCTCTCAAGCATCAACTCTGAAGCGAAATTCACAATCTTACACTCAATCATCAGACGAACCACGGTTGCTGGTGCTGCTGCCGGCCCTCCTAACGCGGAGGACACGGCGACGTTCAGGTCTATTACTACCAAAATTGGCCCGAACTTCCTTCTCGACATTCTTTATCACCTCATCAATCTCTTCATCGCTTGAATCCGGCCTGAGGGCCATAATCTCTAAGAGAGTATCATCAGAGATGGGCAACTTCACAGTCGAGAGCTCAAATAGAGTTTTTTGGATTGCATAATTAATGAAGTCGCTTCTACTCGCAAACATTCCCAAATCCACGAGGGCCTCTATCTGCTCATCTATGAACTCAGGAATCCGCACGCTAACCAGCTTAGTCTTAGGTCTCCGATTCTGTGCTTTGGGGCTTAACACTACAGAGTACACCATACCAGCACCCCCCACATGGGTTTTTTCATAATACTATTGTATTACAACATTTAAAAACTTTTTGGTTGAGAATTTATCAATCTATACTCAGATGTTTAGGTAAGACTTAGAAGGATATATGAGCTTGGCTTAGATATGTTCGGACTTTTCTTTCTTCGGAGAATGTTGGTGTGTGGGCCGGGTTACCCGCTACCATTCGGGAGTATATTAGCATTGCTCATATTAGCGAGTCATGAAAAATCACCGAGGCCCTTGGGGTTTCTGGAGTGTATATCAAGTTAACTAATACTGTATGAGAAAGAGTTATATACTCTAAACGCGAGAGAGGGATTAGATGATCAAAATGGGTAGGCCCTACCCACGAAAGGTTAAGATCGTAGTACCCCGGTACCCGCCGGACAGGCTTGAAGGCCTTCTTGAGCTCATATTTCCAGACCACCCGCTAAGGCAGGAGCTAGCCAAAGTCTTCCTTGAAGAAGTGAGGGAGAGGAGGAAAGAGGGGCTTTCCGAAGAGGAGTGGATCCCCTTCATCATCCGCTTCATAGGCCGGGAGCACCCCAAAGAGGCCAGGGCCCTAGCGGAGCTCTATGACAGCCTTGAGGGCAGGGTCTCAAGGACCCGGCTACAGGAGGAGATAGTCAGGAAGGCCAAAGAGCTCGGCCTAGTAGAAGACGGCTCTAACCTCTTCAACGTGATTAGGGGGCAGTACGTTATAGTAGTCAAGGTGCTCCGGAAGCTTGGAATGGTCTACAAAAAAGAAGGCTTCTACTACACCAGCCCGCACTTCGGTGATGTCTTGGAGTCCATCGGGAGGCTCTGGAAGGACTGGAGGGCTGGTTTAGTTGATTGAGAGGGGGTAACTAGAGATATTGAGCCTCTGCAAATTCTTAATCCTGATTGAGCGGTCGACAAAATTTGTATCACAACTTGTGGCAATCAGGAGAAAGACAAGGCGCTGTTAGTGAGCTTAACGTATTTGTCAACAATATGTTCCCACACCTGGGCTTTATATGGAGACGAAGGCCCTGTTGGGGTTTTGGATATGAAGGAATTAAGAGAAAATGAATATCAAAGTCCACTTTGGAGGCTTCCTACCTCTTGAACTTGGGAAACGCCGTCAACGTTTCTAACGAGGTATAGGGTATCAGCAACTGCTTCAAGTTCTGGATGGTGGGTGACTATTACTACTTGGGGAATGGCTTCCCCTGACTTAAAGAACCTATCGAGTATCTCCACGAGGTCTTTTCTACGCTCTTCGTCCAGATGGGTGGTGGGTTCGTCCATTATGACTATAGATAGATTTCTTGAGAGGGCATGGGCTATTGCTAGCCTTAGGGCCAAGGCAACGGTGACTTTCTCACCACCGCTCAGGGTAGATATTGGGACTTCAATGGAGTTCTTTACAACGGTTACATCGAAGTCTTCGCTCAGGTAGATATCTGTGATGTCCATATTGAAGTTCTCAATGTACTGTGTTGCAAGTTCGGAAATAATTGGAGCTATTTTCTTCCGTAGAAGTCTCTGAACGCCATCTTTGTGGTATGCAGCCCGGATTTTCTCGAGGTCTAAGACCAGCTTTTGAAGTTGCTCGACTCTTTTGAGTTCCTTCTCAAGGGTCTTGATCCTTTCTCTGATCTCTTCTGCCTTGTTGGTTTTTTCCATGAGGTTATTTTCTTTAGCGACCTTTTCTCCCTCAATCCTCGTAATCTCGTTCTCAATGCTGTGCACTTTCTCTTGCATACTCTTTAGTTCTTCTTCTGAGAATTCCAGTGAGACCAACTCCCGTTTCTTGGACTCAATAACTCTTTTTAGGGATTCAACTTCGGCTTTGTGCTGGGAGACCTGCTCTTGTAGTGACCCGACTTTTTTAGCTTCTTCGCTGGCGCGGATGTATTCCTCTTTGAGGTTTCTGAGGCGAGATATCTCGCCATCAATGTCTTCTGGTACCTCCTCAACGGCCCTTATCAGCTCGGCTTTCTTTCTTTCCAATTCAGACAACTGTTTTGAAATGTTTTCAATGTCCATAAGGACTTCATTCTTAGGCCGCTCCTTTTTTAGGGCCTCAACATTTCCGAGATATTTTTCGTGGGCAGGCCTAAGTTCTTCCAGCTTAGACCTAAGCTCTTCTCTCTTGATCCTGAGCTCTTCAAGTTGCTTGACGTCTTTCTTCGTGGACTCGATTTTGTTATTGACTTCTTCCAACTTTTCTTTCAGTATTTTGGTCTCCTGTTCTAGAACCATTTTCCTTGCAATAAGTCTAGACGGTATTTTGATGGTGCTTATTCTTTCGTTTTCAGCTTCGATCCTAGCAATTTGCTCTTTTATTTGCTCTAGTTTCTCTGCTTTTGCCTTAAAGCTTAAGTACTCTGCATTAATGTCTTCTAACTTGCTTATCTCTGCGTCTATGTTCTGAGGAGCACCCCCTAACGTTGAAGTAAGTTGAGATACCCTGTCTCTAAGCTGAGAAACTTGAGCTTCGAATTGGGATAATTGTTTTTGGAGTTTAGCCTCAGGGTTTTCCCTCAAAATTTTCTCGAGTTGTTCTTGTACCATAGAATAGCGGTGGTAGTCTCTCTCAATGTTTTTCTTGCGCTCTTCTTTCTTGGTGATCTCTCTCTGGAGGTCAATAAATTTTCTCTCAAGCTCATTGCGTTTGGATATTTGCTCTTTGAGCTCTGAAACACTAGTTACAAGTTCTTCTAATTCTTTCTTCATTTTCTGGTATCTCTCAACATCGAGCAATTCAATGGATCTTCTAAGGGCTTCAAGTTCGTCAAGCCTCTTTTGGAGGGTGTCACGTAGGCCCCTCAGGCTATGTATTTCGCTCTCAATCTGAGCAATTTCTTCTAGGAATTCTCTTTTAACACGTGCTTTGTGTTCTTCGTCCATTTCACGGTGACAGACCGGGCAAATACTGGATCCCTCCAAGAGGCTGAAGTATTCTTTGATTTCGTTAATCCGACTCATTAGTGCGCCTATTTTATTCTGGTGTTCTTTCAGTTCCTCTTTCATCCTATTAATTTCTTTGACGAGCTCCTCTAGTCTCTCCTCCTTTGCATCGGGGGTGGGGTTAGGCAAGAGCTTGAGGATTTGGTTTTCAAGCTTTCTTACTTCCTCATCGATCCTGCGGAGTTGAGCTTCCTTTTCGTGGAGTTTGGCTTCAAAAAGGTTTAATCTCTCAAGTTCGCCTCGGATTTTGTCGAGTTCTTCGTGTAGTTTCTCAAGTTCCTCTGTCACCTGCTGGTATTCTTCATGAATCGGCTGGAGCTCTTGGAGGGATCTTCTCAATTCTTCAATGTTTGATAAGATGTCTTTCACACGTTCGATCTCCCTCTTTACCTCTGCAATCTCAGAGTTTAGAGCCTTCAGTTCCTTGAGAACAGGAAGACGTGCCACTATGGGCTCGAGCTCTTCCATCTTGTCTTTAGCGTTCTTTATTTCTTCGAGCTCTTCTCTAAGACCATTAAGTACAGATAAGTTGCCTCCAAGCTTGGTTTTCAGTTCCGTGATTTCTTTTTCGAGTTCTTCCGGGGTTTTGGAGAGTAAGGACTCGTTGACTTTCTCGGGAAAAATGGGGTATTCTTTCAACTGTTCTAATGTCTCTTGAAGTTTGTGGTGAAGACTGTCTAGGTCTCTAAGAAGATTCTCTTTTTCGTTTTCTAGGCGGGCTAAAGATTCTCTGCTAGTCTGGAGTTCGGCAATCCTTTTTTCTAAAGACTTGATTTCGGTTTCTGTTCTTAAGTATTCCTTGTGGAATGAGATAGTTTTGTTGATTGTGTTTTCTATTCCTTCAATTCTCGCTAACTCTTTTAGAAGAGCTGATTTCTTTTCCTCCTGCTGAAGGATGTTTCTCATGATCTCCCTCAGGTTTTCAAGCGGTTCTAATTTCTGTACTTGGGGAAAGAGATCCTCAGCCTTTCTACTTGCCTGAAGTGCCTTTGTAAGTTCCTCCGTAGTCCGCTGTAAGTTAGCTTCAGCCACTTCTAACTGCATGGTGAGCCTGTCTATTTCGTTTGAAACTTGTGTGTATCTTTCCTTTTTCTCTTCTAGAATGCGGAGTGATCTAGTAGCGTCCGCCAACTCGGCCTCCTTTGTCCTGATCTTTTGGCTGAGCTCTTGTATCTCAGCTTCTACCTGTTTACGCTCAAGTTCTAATTCCTCTAACTGTTTGACAAGGAAGTCGTACTCAGCTTGGAGTCTCTCGTACTCTCTAATTTTGTCTTTGAAGTACCGGATTACGTTCTCCATGTTTCTCCATGCAGTCTCAAGCTTGTCTAGCCCTATTAGACGTCCAATTATCTTTTTTCTATCTGCGGGTGTTTTGTCCAAGAGGGATGTTATTTCTCCCTGCCTGATCAGGATGGAGTTGATTGCTGAGTCCCTATCAAGCCCGGTTATCGCTTCGAGCTGTGCTTGGACTTCATGGACTCCCTCAGCTATTAGAGTCCCGCTATCGGCCCGATAGAGCTTGTATGTAGGGGCCCCTGTTTTACGTCTTTCCCAAACTATGTGGTAGGGAACACCGCCTTCTTCGAAGTCTAGCTCAATTCTGGCACTTGTACTACCCCTGTGGATTATATCGCTCCAATTTTCACCACGTGGCCGGTGGTTAAACAATGCCACAAAAATCCCATCAATTATTGATGTTTTACCGGCTCCGTTGGGGCCGACAAAAACTGTGACCCCTAGGGGGAATTCCACTGTGGTATTCTTGTGAGAAAGAAAATTGTTTAGCGTAATTCGTCTAATTATCATTCATGTCCCTCCCTCAGGTAGTTGTTACAAGCTTCAATACTCCCTTCTATGTCGTTTCTCCAGAGATGAGAATACAGTTCAAAGGCTAGGGTTCCGAGTTCCTCATCTCCGAGATACTCAATGAAGAGGCTCCTGAGGCCTCCAATTTCCTTAATGTCCTCAGGTGTTAAGTTTGTTGGAACGTCGGTTCCAGTAAAATGCACGTCATAGCGTAAGATCTTGCCAGGTACGAGCTCCTCTAGTATCCCGCGTAGTTTCTCAATTATCTCTGCCTTCTGGAGAGCCTCTCCCTGTACGTTTAACCTTAATAGAGGGGCTTTTGCGGGAGGGTTTCCAGTATTAAAGAGGTCATAGAGGAAAGCCCTTAATTCACGGACTATGTCGTCCTCTTGAGTGTAAGACAACTCAAATTGGGGGCGTATTGATTCGAGGTTTATTGTATAGACCTCAGGGAGGTCGCCTTCAAGATCGACAATGTAAAATCCTTTGCCTTTTTCTCTCCATGATGAGATTTCGCTCCTCCTTATTATCTCTGTCGAGCCGGAGTACGCAAGGTAACCCCTCCCAAAGGCCTCTATGGTTCTCGCGTGTATGTGGCCAAATGCGTAGTAGGAGATTTCCCTAGGTAACTCAGTCATTTCAAGCTCATAGGCCCCTTCAAAAGGTAAGAACTTCTTAATTGCCTGGTGGGCAATTAGTACACTCTTGTTGTGCTCCTTGGAGAGGATGTCAACCTTTGAGAGTTCCTCTTTTAGTAGATCAACTCTCTTTCCCTTTAGGTTGGATATTCCAAAGAATGCCACGTCCCCAATCACTACCTTTTGAACCCTTCCAACGCCAAGGACTGGTAAGTCCAAGAGGGGATGAGGAGGCATTGCTCTTCTCCTTGGCGTGTCGTGCTCTCCGAGTACCGTCAATATCTTTATGTTGTGTTCTCTCAGTTTCTTTACCCCCTGTTTTGCCACGTAGAGGGCCTTTATTGGGGGCCGAGGGGAGTCAAAGAAGTCCCCGGCATGGACTAGGACGTCGATTCTCTCCTCTATCATCTTTTCAATGGCCTCGTTGAATGCGTCGTAAACATCATTTTCTCTTTCTTCGAGGTTATATTGCCTGTACCCAAGATGGGTATCGGCTATGTGGGCTATTCTCATAATTTTCAACCTCCTAGTTCAACAAGGCTAGTAATTTCAGATCTGATCTCTCTCATCTTCTTGGCGGGGTCTTCCTGAGAGGCATCTTCCCGCGCTTTCTTTAGAAGGGAAACAACGTCTATGTCCGCTCCACCCTCCATGGTCTCTCTTTCTCGTATCTTGACCATGACTGGCATTTTGGTCATCTCACCAACAATAACAGCCTCACCTACGTTCAATCCAGGCAGGTCCTTGAGAAGTTCCTCACTTACCTGCTCCGCACTGGCCCTAACTGCTTTCTGGTCTTCTGGGTTTGTCATTCTCATAATTATCTGGCTGTTACACTGGCTTAGAACGTCTTGGTCAATTTTCTGAGGGCGCTGGGTGACTAAAACCAAGAATACCCCAAATTTCCTACCTTCTGCAGCGATTCTCTTGGCTATGCGCTTTGATAAAGTGTTTTCTTTCTTAGGAATAAACCTGTGGGCCTCCTCTATTAGAATGAATACGGGGTATTCGTACTTGCCCATCTCTCTCTGAGAATACACTTCTGACAAAATTTTATACGCAATATAATCTGCAACATGGTCACTTAACCCTGAGAGATCCATAACTGATATATGTTGCGGTTTGAGTAGGTTCTCTACTGGCGTCGTCGCTTCCCCAAAGACTTTTAGCCCTTTGAGTTTTTCAATGTACTTTATAGCCCTTAACGCGTCATTGTCCTCCATTGACTCTAGTTTGTCTATTAAGTCCTCAACAGTATACCTTCCAGGCTTTTCCTTCTTCAACTCCTTAATGGCGTCCTTCACGGCTTTCTGGATATTTGACCATTTATCGCTAATCCCTGCCACGGTGAATATTTCGTCTGGGGAAAGGTCTGAGAACCTAATCTCAAAAGTTTCTACGTGTCCGATGTCTTCCTTTGAGTACCTTCCGGTGCTCTCACGGGTTCTGAACACCTCAACTCTAGGCAATACTCTCCGTTTTCCATCTTTGCTCCGGGATATGAACACATAGTCCGCGTGGAGATCCAAGACTATTACCGTGGCGCCTTTTTTGTAGAGCTCCTCGAGCAACACGCCTGCAGTGTAACTCTTGCCGGCTCCAGTTTGTGCAAGAATTGCAAGGTGGCGTCTAAACCCGCGGATTGTCAACTGAACTTTGACACGAGGCCTAGTTATCAAATGACCTATGAATAGGCCTTCTTCGTTGGGATATGAGTAAACCTCAGAGAGTATCTCATCTGGTGCGAGATAGACGTCCGTTCCCGGGTAAATGGTGTGCCTCGGCATTAGGATTCTTCCACCTGCCTGAAAGCCGAGAACCTTGACCTGTGCAAAGTTTCGCGGCTCTATTATCTCGGCGTCTTTGAGCTTTTCAGCCACCGGGTAGGGAGTGTACTCGCTTAAACCTGGGGAGTATGAAGTTATAGAAACTATCTGGCCCAAGACTAGCACATCCCTTTCGATGCTGTCTACGACTTCTTTTGAAGGGACTACTACATAGTCCCATATCTGGGGCGTTTTTGTATCCTCCATGGCAAAATAGAACTCTGAATTGGTCGTTTCTCCCACTACAACGCCAATCTTATCAAACGAGCTTAACCCGTCGGTAGTCTCGGGCATTTAGACTAACCCCCACAAGTTCTTTGAATTTGGAAAAATACATCTCATCGAATTCTTTCCTGTGAAATTTTACCTTCTTATCAACGCTCCATAGCCAGATATTGTGGTACTCTAATCCCCCATACCCTGTGGCCACGACACTCAACACTTTGGAAATGTCCTCTTCTATTGGTTCAGGCCAACCCACGTCTTGGAACTTTGTTGTCAGCCCCACACAAAACGCTGGTACATCAACCCTAAGAGGAGAATCTCTCTTGTCTGGTAGAATGTGAAGTGAAATTATGGCGGGGAGCTCTTTAAGACGGTTTAGAACGACTTTTGCGTAATTAATGAAGTCCCCGTTGTTTGAGAGCACAGGGAAATGGGTTTTCAGATATCTGTCTGGGTCTATTTCTATCTGCCGTAGCCCTCTCAGCCACCGCGAAGAGGGACCAAGGAGCAACGGGACTGTATGGCCCGGCTCCTCAATGAACGCCTCGATTAGTTGATAATCTGGTCTGGGTGTTGTCAATTCCCTCAAGATGTCTTCTAATAGGCCAATGGTTGAATACTTCACCTTTAACTGTTTTACATGCTTAAAAGCTTCGTGTTTTTTATCCAGCGACATTGAAACTAGCCTTCTCGCCTCTTCTTCTGGAACTTCGCCCCGCACCTCTTGTAGAGTTACCAGTTGCTTTATCAAGAAATCACGGAGGAACTGACTCCCACTTTCTTTGCTGATCCCAATTACTAGGACATTATTCTCTTTGGCCAGCCTGAAAAACTTCGTAACTTCTTGGTAATACCTGATGAAAAACTCCCTATCATTGCCTAGGGGGCTTTCTATGATCAGGTGGGATATCCTTCCATACAGCGAACCGTCAATAAGGACAACGCCATTAAACCCATCAGATATTGCCTCTCTTGCAACTTTGATTTCTAGGCACTCCATCTTTCTCTGTATAGTGTTTGTTACCTCATGGGTCGAGCCTTCGGTGTAATCAAAGTCAGCCTCCAGGGCCCGGTATTCGTTTTTCCTGTTTATTCCTAATGCTCGGACTACATAAAAGACACCACCGTTCTTTAGGCGCTCCATTTGGTAACTGCTGTCTATTGCCAACACATTGAAGTCTCTTGGGCTTCTTTCGTAGGTTTTAAGGAAAATTGGAACCCACCACTTTTTGATTTCTTGCTTCATCAAGGGCCCAATGCTCTTAGGTGGCTCATGATACCTGTCTCTCCAGATATTCTGTTTCCCTTTGAATTCTTCTTGGAACAAATCATAAAATTGAGGCATAGAGCATCAAACAAATTTATCACACGAATCATTAATAAATATTTCTCTTTTTAAGGCGAACGGGATTTTCAACTGGCTTGTAGCTTCTAAGCCTTTTTCTTGAGAGTCCAGAGAGATTAAAGACCTACACTAGATCAAAGAACCAATTGTTGTATTATTTTATTATTGTATTATTTTTAAATTTGAAAAAAATAGAAAAATAATCTCAAATCCTTTTGAATACAACCCTAACAACCCTTCCATTCTCAACCCTTGGGTATGCTTTCAGCCTGCAGCGAGCCAACCTCCCCTAGCTTCCACATGACTCTCATGATTGGCCCACCAAGCCGCGTGCTTGTAAGCAGATTTTGGTAAACTAAACTTCTCATCAAGCGTTTTCAGTTTGTTTTCGAGCTCTGCGGGGGAAATTTCTATCATGTCTTTCTCAGCCTGGAGCTGGAGCCAAGCCTTCAACACATCATACTTGCTTTCACGGACGTCTCCCACATCGAGAACACATAAACAGTTGAGGATGAGATGATAACAAATCGGGGGAGTACTCATGGAGATACTATTCACAAGGGAATTCTGGGAGGAGCGGAAAGAGCACAGGGAGAAGATACTGCACACAATTCAGGAGTTTATACAAAACCCTACCAGGGACAAACTGGCCCAGCTCGTCGGGGAGATCTGGGCGCTGAGATTTACATACAAGGACTTGGACTGGTACATAGACAGGAGGATCCTTAGTATATTACTCTAGAAGACCTTGCAAAGGCGTTTAAGATACGAATAGATGAAAGCCTGCCCCTGTCAGAGCGCCTTAAAATTAAAATCCCTGGCTTTGGCTCGGGAGCGGTCTCAGAAATCCTGTTTTCACTAGACCCCGACAAATACCCAGTATACAACCGGAAGTTCATCATAGGAGCTACAAAACTCGGATACAAGGTGGGCCAGCTTGAGCGCATAGTCCGGCTGAGCCCAGAGACTCTGCACGAACTCATCAAGGTTCACGAACAGATGCTCGATGACTTTTCGGGTCTCCGGGACGAGATAATAAAGAGAACCGAGATCGAAGTGCCGAAATTCGACTTCACTGATGGGATGCCGTGGAAGGTCGCCCAAGACGAAGTCCCCGCTGAGGAGCTCCTACAGTGGAAACGGCCCAAGAAGCTAACGGCGCTTAAAGAAATTGATAAGATCTTAAAGGCCTTGGGCAAGGGGCTCTCAAAGTACGCCGAGCTCCTCAACGAGGGCGAACACGAAGAGGCCGCCCTAGAGAAGGCAGCTTTTTACGCGGAGGGAGTGCTCGAGGCCTACGGTGTTGAGCTGGAGGGAGTATCCGACATCCTCCGGACACTGGAGGAGCTGTTGGGTAAGATCGCCAAAAAATAAATCTGGTGGTGGGATGCCAAAATGTTCATGTATTGCGACGTGCAGTAAAAGGAAAATCTGGAGCGTTGACCCAAGCGCTCCAAAATACGTGCCGGCTAATGACGCGTACGTAGGCCCTCTATCAAGGAAAACAATAGTACGCCCAGAGGTTCCACTGTGGGAGCTATGTGATCCTGTCTGCTAAGTACGGATTTCTGCTCCCAGACGAAAAGATCTCGGACTATGACGCCTACTGCAGCAAAAACCCCGAGATAAAGGTTCCAGAGCTGAAAAACAGGCGGCAGAAAAGGAAGTTATCGCTGCTTTAAGCCGCTGGAGCGTTTTGCCCATCGGCAGACCTGCCAACGGGCACTCGACCTTAGCCTCCCCAAAGACCTCTTCGGCCCAGTTGCAGTAACAGCTGCCACCGATGACTATCACATTACCATAGTCTTTCAGCGCAATGCCGTTCACTTCAGGGGAGCCCCTTGTCACTTGCTGAGGCTTCTCACAGTCCTCCTTTTCTCAAATTCTCAAATTTGTAGTTGTCCCGTGAGAAAACGGGTGACAGGTATGGCAGGTACAGCCAGATGAGCCCTGAAGTGGCTGCTGATCATGTTTGTGATCGGCCTCATAATCGGCGGAGTATTCGGCTCGGTAGTGCTGGGGACTGTGATCGCGACTATAGCTGCGCTATTACTGTTGTTCCTTCCACTATACTGGTTCATCACCAATCCAGGGAAATTATTTGGTGACGAGCTGATTGGGACGGCTTGGTTCATTGTAGCGCTGGTGATAATGGGAATATTATTGCTCCCGTTTATACCGGGCCTCATAATAGTGTTGCTGTTAATTGTACTGGTGAAAGGTGTACTGGAGGTACTCGGCGAGTGTTGCAGAAAGTATGATCTACACACGAAAAGAAAATAGTAGATAGATAGTAAAGTTAAACTAAAGAGATTAAGTCAAATGGAGTCGTGCCCACCTATGAGTTCTTTCACCTTGTTTAGGATAAGTATTTTCCTCCTCTCTAAGAACTTGTCATAATTGTTTTCTCTCATCGCACTAATGCACTCAGAGTCAATAAAGTGAGGCTTAAGCACCTTTTCCGGATCACCAGGAATCCACTCAATGTACTCTTTTGGTGACGTTGCTGAAATTTTCCTGTTAGTCTCATCACTAATAAGAGTTCTATTGAGTATAGTATTAGTTTTAGAGCTATCTTTAATTCTCATTCTCTTTTCTAAGAAGTTCTTGGGGAATATATGATGATCTTCTAGATTATGGAATTCTATTGCATCAACTTGGAGAAAGTCTCTTGCATGATTCAGTGCAATTAAATTCATGATACCCCTGTAAACCGCACTTCCCCTCCTTGAAATTGTGTGTAAGTTCAGAGAGGATATCCTTGCTCTGGCCTCATTAATCATTGAAGGTACATATTCAGAGTCATGGAAGGCCCTAATCAGCTCCATAGTGTCACTCAGAGATTTAGATTCAACAGCACTGCTGTATCTCTCAGTGAATACTGAACTCCAATACCATTGCTTTATTAAGGTATATGCCCTGCCCTTTTCGGGTGATGACAACTCCCGAGTTCCCTCTACATAATAAAGAAGTGCTGTTAAAACTGGAAGTATTGGTTTGTACGGAACCCATTTTGGCAGGAACGCTCCAAATCCATCTTGGTTGGTACTCATAACTCTCCCGATGGCCTTATCAAAGTATTCCGCTACAGTCCACCAATCTTCCTCAAAGTTCACAGGAGATAGATTAATTAAAGACCTGTTCTTAACGTCACTAATCTCTTTCTCACCCTTGTCTTTATCCTTGTCCCTGAACACCCTCATAAGCCCTAATGCTCTAAGCATCAACACCTTGAATAGGTCTGGGTTGTCCTCAGATAACTTCCTGATACCATCAAAGGACTCAACAGTATCCCGCCATATTTTATGAAGGTCAATGTTATCCTTGTACAGTCTAGCAGTCAAAAGGTCAAAGACTGATAACTTGACTCCAGTGCTGTTCATTTTCTCAAATATTGTGCAGACCTCACTAAGTTTCTGTTTGTCATTTGGCTCAATCTTTGGCAAGTACAGAACTGGAACTTTGAACTCTAAAAGGTTGTTAATGTACTTTTCCCATTTTTTGACTTTCTCCTCGATCTCATGCTCAATCCTATCAAGTTCTTGCAAAATTGTATCAACATCACTGGTCCTCTGCCTTATTGTTCTCTTTTCTTTATCTCTATGATATTTCTTAAACTGATCAACCCAATTTTTCCACTTTAGCTTACTTGAAAGCTCTGTAAATGGAACTATTTTGTGTTCAAATTGGTATTCCTTATCCAAGTACTTCCTAGCATCATCTTCATTCACACTGAATACAGCCTCTTCAACATTGTCCTTTTCCAATTCTTCAAGCTTTAAAAAGAAGAGATATCTCCTGCTTGTATACTTTGGAGTGACAACATCTCTCGGAGGTGCATAAAACACATAGTGAAGCGATGTTATCCTCTGCTGACCATCAAGAATCATAGCCTCTGGTTCTACAATGTATCCCCCATTCCCGTCAGTAGGCAAGTTGACTCCTTGAATTGGCCTCCATGTGAATGGAGGTTTAGTGGGGTCTGTTCTGAGGAAGAGGAAGGTACCTACAAAGTAACCATTAAGGAGAGACACCAATAAGTCCGCGATATCCTGTCTAGACCACACAAAGTCTCTTTGAAACTGAGGCAATACAAGTTTACCCTCTTGGGCTTGCTTTAATATATCTAAGAGTTCCTCCATCTTTGGATCAAGCTTATCCACGTTTGCCCCCTCCTCCACTCTCTATGTTTGATATGCTAAACTATATTAATTGTCCCCCTCATCTAGGAGTAGCCTGACTACTGCTTCCCTATGATCGTTTATCACAACACGATTCCTGTTAACTTTCAGGAGCCTTAGATCTATGAGGCGCCTGGCGGTCTCATCGAGCTCGACATCCTCACCTTCCAAAACTGCCTGGAGGACTTCTATTGCCTCTGCGTCAAGCATTGGCTCGATCCTCCTCCCGACTTTGAGCAGCAAAGCGCCGTCCCTGAAGACGTAGAGTGTCTTTTTCTCCAGCCTTTCCCAGTTCTCGTCCGTGAGCGGTCTAGTCGCCACTAGGCAGGCATACTCGTCCCGTGCTTTCATATCGCCGAGTGAGACCTCAAAGTCCTTGTCGAGGAGCCGTGCACGACCTCTGTGGGGCGGATGGCGCTCAAGCAGCCACATGCCCTTGCTTAGATAGTGGCTGTATGCGAACAAGTACCTCCCGTTGCTCATCAGGACGTTTAACGTGCCGTAGTCGCTGAGCTCGTCCAGAAGCCGGTAGAGCTTCGTGAAGAGGGCCTTTATAGTCCCCGTCCCCTCGAGGTTCTCCATTATGTAGCAGAACGCAGCCTCGGAGTCCGTTGTCCCGAGTGGCTCGAAACGCTGGGGCAGGTCTTCGACCCCACGTAGGACTCCATTGTGGGCGAAAATCCACTCGTCGTACTGTCTTATGCTCCGGATCCTCCTCACGAACGGGTGGGTGTTGAGGTAGCTGCCTTCGCTGGTAGCGTATCTCACGTGGCTTATGATTACCCGGCTCTGTATGCCAAGCTCTGGGAGTGCGAGTGCTATCTTGGCACTGTAGGCAGGTATGGGCTGTTTATCAGCGAAGCTGATCTCTTTTCGTTGGCGTCGGCTAAATACCAGCCAATTCCCCAGCCGTGCGGATTAAATTCGCCCTTCCTCACGAACCCCCTCCAAGTAAAGTTGATGTTTACTTCCTTGTTCGCATTAACACCAAAGAGTTCACACATATGGTAGACCTCCAACGTAGCTTGAAAACATTATTCCGGCCTCCAAACTTCTCCGTTTTTCAAAATAATGGTCTTTTCGTCCCAGTTCTTCTTAAACCACCACGGGTTCTCAGTGTGGACGGGAATGATATAGTCAGGGTCAACCTCGTCAATGACGTCCCTAAGCTCGTCCTTTGAGATGTGGCCAGAAGCATGCAAGCCCTTCTCAAAGACGGGCCTCCCCTCTTTGGTCACCTTGAACCCGTGGACGTCAAAGCGGAAGTACTTCAGCCAGGTCCAGAGCCTCAAAAAGCTGAACTCCTGCTCCTCCCCAAAGGCCTCGCTTGAAGAGTAAATGTAAGTCCCGCCGTCGGGCATTATGTCGAGCAAGTGCGGCATGTCGTAGAACGAGAAACAAAGAATGTAGTTTTCTGGGTTTTTCCTGATCTCGAAGGGAGAGACGTAGTAGTCAGAGTACTTTATCTCAACCACAAGTTCCTCCCACTTTTGCCGGTTGGCCTTGAAGTTCCCGTAGATCCTCAGGCCCTTGAGCCTGTCGGTGCCATCAACGACTTTCAGAGCGTGCAGGAAGTAGGCATCTTTTGCCGTGACGACTAACTCCCTCCCTGTCTTCTCCACAATTTCCTTGAAGCTCTCAAGCCTCTCAAAGTTCCTAGCCGAGAAGTCCGCTATCACGAGCCCTTTGGCTTCCTCAACGATCTTTAGGGCATTCTCGTAGACTTCTCGCTCCGAAACGTTCTCGTGCTCTTCCCTGCCGACCCTCGTGCCTTCAGTAATCAGGACGCTCGCACTCTTTGCCGCCTTGATGAATTTCTCCGTTTCGTCGCCATTTTTCCCGTGGAGCCTAAAATCGCCAGTGTAGGCCAGAGTAACGTCGCCCTCCACTATGTAGGCCGTGGCGCCGTAGATTGAGTGGTCAACGCTGAAAGCTTTGACCTCAAAGCCGAGCTCCTCCTCGTCGAGGGCTCTCACTTCGTTTGGAACAATCCGTTTGGCCCTGGCTGATGATTCTTGTCCGGGTCTGTAGAAAAGGAAGTCGTTGAGGCTTTGGGCACGCTCCGTGAGGATAATCTTCCTTGAAGGATAGTCAGCTCTTCTGTCGGCTTCTGTCGGCTTCGAGGATGTAGCCTTCTGAGTCCTTCATCTTTCTGATTTTGTGGTAGGGGAGCTCGATTCCGAAGTGGCCTCCTCCGCTGGAAGTGTCGTTCAGGGCCTTGAGGATTACCATCGTTGTGGGAGAGCCGACGATTGGGATGCTCTCCTCAAGGAGTGCGACGTTGCCCACGTGGTCGAGGTGGGCGTGGCTTATTAGGACCACGTTAACGGGGATTTTTGGATACCTAGCGACATCGCCCGCAAGGTCTGCGGGTATTAAATCCGCCCGGTAAATGTTGAGCTTTGGGATCAGGTTGAGGCGCCAGAGGTCGTAAATTCCTCTCGCAGTCCGCTCGCTTATGAACTCCTCATAGTACAGGGAGTATTTTGCGAAGTTCATTCCAAAATCCAAGAAAAGCCCGTTCCTGTTCTCCTCGATGTGGATTTTTGAGCCACCAATCGTATCGGCACCATCATAGATGGTTATCTTCATCAGGAAACCCTCCAACCCGCTCAATATGATATCTCAATCGCTAGGCTGACTTCTTTTCCGCCCTGAAGGGCGAGATTTGGAAAAAAGGAAAATCACATCTTGATGTCGCCCGTTTCACTTTACCGGTAGCGTGTTCCTCTATCTATGGCATAATACCAACAGTAACCTCTTACTGGGCATTCGTAGCACTTTGGCACGTTCGTGCATATTCCCTCTTTGATAGCGAGATCTCCGTGTCCATTCTCCATGCAAAATGCCACCAGCACAATGTCCACAACCCTTATCCAGAGGTTGAGACTATCGGCGATCTCTTTGCAGATTTTTACGGTCCTGTCTATGTTCTCCTTAGTGGCTTCAGAGGAGTCAAGCCACCCAATGCGATAGAAGAGCCTGAGGATATTCCTGTCCGGCTTCATCACTCCAAACCCTAAGTCCATGAGATAGTGGTATGCGGTTACCGGCCCAATCCACTTAAACCTCCTGATGAGCTCAGGCCTTATCTTATTCTTAATACCCTCATAATCGTCGAAGCTAACGCCAAACGAATCCAAGTAATTGGCGAATGAGCCGTATTTTTGGACTATTTTCACGAATTCTTTCGCGTTGTGGATGCATGCAAATATCTTCCCCCCGTGTTTGATCATGTTTTTGTCCTTCATAATTCTCCCCACGTCGGCTTCCGTGTATTTCGCCACTTTCCAAAAGTCGCCGAGATACTTCAGTATTGTCGGCATTTTTTCTCCAACAGTTTTGGCGTTCATCCCGGCAAAGAAAACTACTTGCACGAGGGTAGCATACATTTCCTCATCACTCATCCTTTTGTATCTGCCAGCATATTCGCTGAGCTTTTTCAGGTGCTCCTCAAACTTTTTCTTGTCCGTGCTAATATCTCTCAACTTGTCAAGGATTTCCTGGAAGGCCCGCATATATTCTTCCCTTTTTGAAACTGGCATATTGAGGGAGTACCACAAATCTCCATATCCATTCAGGGCTCCGAGCTGGCGGAGTATCGTGCTGTCCTCTAACGGGACGATTACGAGGCCAATGTCATACTTCTGCAGAACCTTCCTGGCTACTTTCCTGAGCTTCTCGAGCCTTTTTCCAGCTTTGTGCATTTCAATCTCGCTGTCCAACGGCTGTTTGAAAATTTCTCGGGCAAGTTTCCGAAGCTCTTCATCTTTAGCAACGTGGACGCCGATCATTACCAAAGCGTCCTCAAGCATCCCGCTAATGGTGGGGATCCATATTATCGGTTTTTCCTTTAGTTCTGGATAGAGCGGCACTAGTTCCCATGAGGGAGCGTCGTTCTCGTAGAGCATCAGAAGGTATCCCGGATTGGGCAGGCCGTAGGTGATGTGGGGCCGGCTTCCAACGATAATAAACGCCGTGGCACCCATCGAAATCATCCCCCACACTTAAAGGAATGTTTACCACTCCTTGAAATCTACCTCATCAAAGTCTCCGCTCTCAATTTTCTCCCCGCTCGGCTCGTATGCCCACTCCCAGAGAACAGCCCTACCAAACTTCGTGTCGACTTCAACAGGCCTATAGCCGGCATTCACTTCCATACGGTCAATCGCTTCAAAAGTTTCATCGTCGACCTCATAAACCTCAACTTTCAGCTTCCCCTCGCCCCTGACAGTGTAGGGAAGGGCATCCACATAGAGGTCGTAGCCCTCGATCCAGTCTTCGCCAAGGAACCTGCTGTCCCCTAAATAGCCGTGGAGTGGTTTGCCCTTTCTTAGAGTGCCGTAGACTGCAATCTTCATCACGATTCCCCCATATAGCTAATCAATATATCCTCCTCTTTTAGGGATCTGAACCCAAAAATGAAAGTTCAGCTGAAGCTCGCGAAGCCTATTCCGTAGGGCTGGCGGATAGAGTTTATCCCATCTATAAATGCCCAATAGCCGTCCTTAGTTGAAAATATCCCCAGCCATCGATCGTTTCACCATCAACGCACTCCATAGTTGCACCAAAAAGTTACTTGTTTCCAAAGCTAATAAGAATTTTGGAAAAATACTGCCTCAAAATTGAGCTCACTTCAACGCTCTTGCTTGTTTAATTGGCTAAAGGGATTATTGTATGAATTTATCATTTTATTATTTTGATATTGTGTCTTTACGAGAGAACACTAAGACATCAGTCACTGAGGCCTATATTGTAGATTTTTCAATCCCATTGGCGACTAAGAAAGGCTTATATTGTTCTGAGGGGGATATAATTTGTTTGTCTGAAGAAAAGGGTGATTTCGATGAATTTCCCACCTCTCGATCAGATTATTGTAGTTTGGGACGGCAGTTTAGCGAGCCAGTACAACCTTATGGAAGCAAAAAAGTACCACCCAACCAAGCTCATCGTCTATGCAATGGGCCACTTCCCTAAAGATGACCCAGACGTGCACTTTGTAATCGAAGACTATGAGCAGGTTCCCATTTCACGCAAGTACAGGAACCTGGCAAAGTTCGTAAGGGAAAACTTTGAGCCTAAAAAAGTAATGGTGCTGTTGCCATACACTTGGGAGGAAGTCGAGAAGTTCAGAGAAATGACACGTCGGTACGGGGGCATCTGGTGGGAGGACTTTGCAAAATCATACACGGAGGATGGTCTGCGGAAACGCATTGAGAAAGGTACGAAATCTTCGTAGAACAGGGTTGTGTAAAAACTGGAGTTTTCCCGCGGGATTCCGAGATAGGCTGGGCTTTGTTACTTTTGCCTCCCAAGTGACAGGAGATACTCAAAACAGTTATATACGAATACCTTCATGTATCAATTAGGCCGGCTACGGTGACCAATGATGAGGCTCAAAGTATCCTTCTACCTAAATGGGGAGCCCGAGTTTAGGCCGAACAAACACGCAGTCCAAGGGTTCATCTACAACATGCTAAAGGGCACCGAGTACGGTGAGAGACACGACGATGCAAGGTTCAAGTTCTTCACGTTCTCCGACTTCTTCAGGGACAAGAAGGGGAGGCCGACGCTCATAGTGTCGTCCCCGGACAAGGGCTTCATAGAGGCTCTCCACGATAATCTCAAGGACAGGGTAAGGGTCTACCTCGGGAAGGAAGAGCTCGTGATAGCCGAGGTCAAGAAGTTCAGGCTCCCCCTGAGGCGCAGGTTTCAGACTGGCTCTCCCATCGTCCTCTATAAGGACTCTGGGGAGAATGAGTACTTCAAGCTCCATGCCCACAGGAACTTGAACTTTTTCTTGAAGAGGCTCGAAGAGAACGCAGAGAAGAAGTATAACGCGTTTTATGGGGACGATTTTCATCTTGAGGGGCCGATATTCGACCGCATGGTACCCAAGCTCAGGAAGAACGGGAAGCTAGACGTCTACGTGAAGATAGTCAAGAACGGGATCCCCTTCCCAGTAATCGGCTCCAACTGGGAGCTTCTGGAGAAGGAGAAGATCAAAGCCGAAGAGAGGCGGTTCTACAGGTTTCTCATGGAAGCTGGCCTCGGAGAAAAGAACAGCCTCGGGTTCGGATTCCTAAACCCCATTAGGAGGTGAGCGGGTGGATATATACGAACTTGTGGCCCTAGGCGGGCTGTTCCACGACGTGGGAAAGCCCGTACAAAGGGCCGGCATATACTCAGGGGATCACTCTACCCAAGGCGCCCTCTTTCTTAAGGAACTAGCAAGGAATGCCGGGAGGCCAGAGTACGAGCTCCTAGCGCTCTTCTCGGAGTTCCACCACGCAGAGCACATGAAAGATGAGGGGCGTATAAGGGCAAGAGTCCGCGAAGTTTCTCCCGAAAGGTTCGGACTCACTGAAGAAGACGCCTTAAGAGCCCTGTGGATAGTCTATGAGGCAGACAACCTTTCTTCAGCCGAGCGCGAAGGGAGTGGAGGAGACTTCTACGTCTTCAGGCCGCTGTCCTCTGTTTTTCGACCAGACCTGAAGTATCCGCTTGATGTTCTGGAGTTCGAGGGGGCGCTCAGCCTCCCGGTACCCACTCAAGACGTCCGCATACCTGGGAACCAGTACAGGGACATCGTGAAAGGCCTAGCCACAGAACTTATGAGTGTCCCACTAAGAGCCGATAGAGTTCTGCCACTCCTTGAGAAATACACGACTTTCGTCAGCTCTGTGACAAGAGAGGGGAACGTGATCTCACTCTACGACCACATGCGCATGACCTCAGCCATAGCGCTGGCGATGGCGCGCGCGGGTTGTACTGCCAAGGACGTGAAGTCTGGGAGATGCAGAAAGGAAAAGAAATTCTTACTCGTGGAGGGTGACTTCTCTGGGATACAGGACTTCATCTACAGCGTGAAGGGCAAGGGGACGCTGAAGTACCTGCGGGCGAGAAGTGCATACTTGGAGCTCATAGGGTGGGACATCGTCCTCGAAATCCTCAGGAGGCTCGGCCTCACACGGGCAAACGTAGTCTTCAACGCCGGCGGACACTTCCTTATTGTTGCCCAGAACACACCTGAGGCCGTGAAGGAGCTAGAAGATATCAGGCGACATGCCGCTGAGTGGCTGTACGAGGAGTTCGAGGGGAGCCTTTACCTCGCACTGGACTGGAAACCGATAAGCGGTGAAGAGTTCGGCAGAAAGGTCGATAAAAACCTCTTTGAAAGTGCACGGAAGCGGTTGAAGAAGAGGCTCACACTGAAGAAGCTCAGGCGTTTTGAAGAGCTTCCCAACCCCTTTGGAGCCACAAAAGGCGGAAGAATGGAAGAGTGCAGCATCTGCGGAAAGGAAGTGCCCGAAAATGAGCTTGAGCCGTTTGCTCTTGACCCCGATCTCAAGGCGTGCCATACGTGCAATGAGCTTATTAGACTCGGGGGGATGCTCCCCAAGGTCAAGGGCTTTATCCTAGACCGGACGGCATGGGAAGGAGAAGGAGTAACAAAAGGACCCTTCAGGTACTTCATACCCTACAATGGTGGAAGCTTCTCGAAGGGGGAGGCCCTCCTCCTAAAGAATACTCTAAAGGCTCCAGAAGGCATGCCAGAAGACACAGAGTTCGTACCATACCTCGTTGCGGACTACTTCAAGCGCGGTGAGGAAGGAATAGCGACATTTGAAGAACTGGCAAACGCCTCCACAGGCGTAAAGAGGATAGGGGTCGTCAAGGGGGACGTTGATCTACTCGGAAACTTCTTCAAGAGCATGGACAGTCCCTCAAAGCTTGCGACTGCGTCCCGCTTTATGGACTACTTCTTTAAAGTGTACCTTAATGACATCATCAAGGGCAAGTTTGGCGAATTGACAGGGGAATCAATGCTCCTCCACAAGTGGCCCACTGAACCAGATATAGTTGTGGTTTACGCCGGTGGTGACGACTTCTTTATCGTTGGAGCATGGGATCAGACCTTTGAGCTGGCGTTCAGGATAAGGGAAGTCTTCCGCGCCTACACCGGGGGCGGGCTTACGCTCTCAATGGGGCTTTGCTACTTTGACCAAAAGATGCCCATATACAGAATAGCAGAGGTCGTGAGCAAGAGGCTTGAGCTCGCAAAGGATGAGGGCCGGAACAGGATCGTAGTCGTCGAAAGGCCCCACCCAGAGGACAACAAGCACCCCCTTTCCTACGGATGGGAACAGTACCAGGAGCTGTGGAAGAAATACGGTACCAAGGTCTACGCGGGAAACGGAAAGCTCAAGGAGCCCTTCAGCTCAAAGAAGGGTCTGTTGATGAGGCTCCTCCAGCTCAGGGAGCTCTATGTAAGGAACCCGGACGACGTCAGGTGGGCTTACCTTACCGCCTACCTCTTGGGAAGGCACGGCCTCTCGGACTTCTTCCCCGAACTGGTCGGGATAGACGCAGGCGCCGTCGAAAGGGGTGAACCCCAGCCAATTTACTGGATCGACGGTGTCTTGAAAATCGTGCTTATGGCGGTTAGGAGGTGAAAGTTGTGAATTACCATAGTGGATATAGTAGAGTAAGGCACTCCGGGAGAGATTTCTCCCGGACAGATGCTTCAAGCCTTTTTGGGGAGTCTCCGGATGTTTTAGGCATAAAGACCGCACTGGAAAAAAGAACCCTAGACAGGAATAGTATAAACCCCTACTTCACCCGTGTGGCTAGTGAGGCAGGGAAGTTCAAGGAGTGGAGCCCCGAGAAGAGGCTGGCCAACGCCATCACTGTGGCGGCGTACCTCGTCGCCCAAGGATTGAAGACCAACCAAGTGAGAAAAATCCTCGAAATGGCAAGAACTACAGAGCTGAAAATCAAGAGAGGGGAAGGGGACGTAAAGGACGACATCGTCAAGATGCGTTACCTGCTTGCTTACACCGTTGGAAAAGCGAGTGGACAGTCAAGGTACCCCCTTGAAGCGTTTCACAGCGTCCTTGACCCGATGCTCGAGGTTCTCATGAGAGAGCCCACCAGCGAGAACTTCGGCAAGTTTTACGACTTCCTTCAAGCAGTTGTCGCATACCACAGGTTCTTTGGGGGTAGAGAATGATGAATAGGGAATTTTATGGAAAACTCGTCATAACGGGCAAGATTAAGACCCTGACCGGCCTCCACATAGGCTCGCAGAGGGACATCTCAGAAATCGGTGGAATAGACAATCCCGTCATAAAAGACCCCCATACCGGACTGCCGTACATCCCTGGCTCTTCCCTTAAGGGGCGCTTGAGGAGCCTCTTCGAGATCTTTGTCAACTCCCAGCTTGATAAGCTAAAGGCGGAGTACCCGGCCCTCTCAAAGTACTCCCCAGGGAGCTGCAGACCGCTTAACAAAGAAAACTGTGGAAAGTTCTTCAACCGGAGGATCAACAAGGGCTGGATACACGTCTGCCCCGACTATGAGTCAGCCCTAAACTGTCCGGTGTGCAGGCTGTTTGGAGCCAGCGGGAATGAGACCAACTTCCCGTCAAGGGTGATAGTCAGAGACGCTTTCCTGACGAAGGAGTGGGAGGAGAAGTGGCGGGCAGGGGAAGAGCTGACCGAGGCAAAAATCGAGGTTGGCATAGACCGCGTAACTTCCCAGGCAAACCCAAGAACCAACGAGCGCGTTGTAGCAGGTACTGAATTTAAGTTCGAAATAATCTACAACATCGAGAGACTCGATCACTGGGAGAGCGACGTCAAGAACCTGCTGACGGCGATGGCCCTCCTCGAGGACAGCTACCTCGGTGGCTCCGGCTCTAGAGGCTATGGCAAGGTGAAGTTCAAGCTGGACGCCATAGAATTCAGAACGCCTGAGTACTACAGGACAGGTGACAAAGAGAAGAAAGTCATCGTCGATGCAGGGGGTAAAGACATTCCAGACGTCCTGAAGGGCTTTGAGGAGCTCTTCGCGGGGGTGAAGAGCAGGCTGGAGGCCGTATGATGGTGGAATTCAGGGCAGTACTGCTGAGACCAGTAGGGCTCTTCCGAGAAATCCCCCGCGCTGACACGCTGTTTGGAGCCATAGCCAACGCGGTCTCCACCCTAGATGGCACGGGAGCAGTCGAGGAGCTGGTAATGGCGTTCAAAAATGGGGCTAGGATAAGCTCTGCCTTCCCTTACCTCGGGGACACCTTTTACCTCCCAAAACCCCTGACAGCAGAGCTTATGGACTTCAGCGACCCGGCCAAAGCAAAGAAGATCAAAAGGGCCAGATACCTTGACCTGAAGAACTTTGAGAAGGCTCTAAAGCTAGAACCGTTTGAAGTACCGGATGTAGAGCCGTATACTCTCATAGACGTCCCGAAGGTCTCGCTCGACAGGGTGACCCAAGACTCCGACCTCTATTTCTGGGAGGAGATACGATTCAAAGACGGCGCGGGGCTTTACTTCCTCTACAAAGGGCCAGACAGCGTCTTCAAGGAGTTCATAGAACCTGCGGTGCGCTTCCTCAGCGACACCGGGATAGGTGGAAAGGCCACATGGGGATCAGGCCTATTCGAACCGTCCTTCGGCCGCGTCAAAATAAACGCCCCCCAAAGCCCCTACGCCGTGACCCTCTCAAACGCACTGCCCTCAAAACGGCCGGTACTCTGGAACCTGCTCAAAAAGGGTGGGTGGAGCTTCGGAAGGAGAAAGCCCAAGATGCGGTTTATATCAGAGGGTTCCGTCGTGAAGGACGACCCAGGAAGGTTTGAGAGGCTCGACCTCGCGCTGCCCTTCCCAGTATACGTTTACGGCCTGACCTTCCAAGTCCCAGCACTTCTACCGGAGGGTCTGGAATGAGCACCCGGACGCTTAAAGTCCTATCTCCCCTCCACATCGGCAACGGCAGGGAGCTGACGCCCCTCGACATATACCCCGGCGAGGGCGTTGTTTACGTCCTCGACACCGGGAGGCTCACGGACGACCTCCTCGGGATGGGGATAAGCCTCGAGGAGATACTCCACCTCCTCAGGAACCCGCCCGGCGACGCCTACGTCTGGAAGGGCTACATAGACGAGCTCCGCCTTAACCCCTCGGACTATGCCCTTTACACGCTGAAAATCCACGGCGAGGCAGGGAAGAGGAGCATGCAGATAAAGGAGTTCATAAAGACGAACGGAAAGCCCTACGTCCCGGGCTCGAGCGTCAAGGGCGCGCTGAGAACGGCAGTCCTCTACAAGGTGCTGAAGGAATGTAAAGACCCCGGCATGGCCATGAACATTATCTTGAGGATAAAAAACAACAGGGGACAGGTTGAGAAGAAAACAGCGGACCTTGCCCAGGAGATAGGATGGAGCGAGAGCCTCGTGGACTTTTACCTGACAAAGCTCTCTCAGGAGAGACCAAACCCGAAATACGCCGACGACCTGCTTGAAGCAATCGTGTTTGGAATGGAATCCAACCGGCGCTCAGGAGTCCGCTACGAGCCGAAGCGTGACCCTATGAAAGCCCTAACCATCAGGGACAGCAAAGAGATAGGAAAAAAGCACCTCGCAGTTTACCGTGTTGATGTCGTCGGAAACCCCCAACCAATACCCATATGGGTGGAGGCATTAGAGCCCGAAACCACAACCGAGATAGAAGTAAACGTTAATACAGAACTCCTCCGGCTGAACGCCGAATACTTCAACGGGGTGCTATGGGAGTGTCTAAAGGACTGGGGACAACCATGGGAGGCCTTTGAGGGCTTCCTATGGGAAGCCGTGGACGAGTTCTACACTGCAGTCAGGAAAGCCGAGGTGGCCGAGGCCCGGAAGTTCGGGGCCAAGGCACGGAACGTCAAGGCGTTCTACTCCTCGCTGGAGGGCCACGGGGGGCACATCTTGCGCCTCGGCTGGGGGAGCGGGTGGCTGGCCACAACAGTCGGAGTCCTCCTGAGGGAAAACCGGCGTTGGGAGGGCACCAGGAGACGGCTCGGCCTCGGCAAAAACCCCAGAGGAAGGGGCCTCTCAAGGGAGTTCCCCAAGACGAGGAGGCTCGCCAACGGAATGCCCATGGGCTGGGTGGTGCTCCAATGAAGCTCCTCGTCGTCTCGTGGGGCGACTTCGAGAGGTGGAAGGAAACAAAGTACCGCTTCGGTGAAGAGAGCTCAGTCGGCCCCTCCACCCTCCCCATACTTCAGAAGGCCATAAAGCCCGACTGGACGGTCATAGTCCTCTCCGACACACTCGGAAAGGACTTCTCATCCCTTGAAGCCCTCCGGGAAGATATAAGGGGCAGGGTAATGGACTTCCTTGAGAGAATCGGCGCCGGGAGGGAAGTTGACGTCCTGATAGTGCCGGGGATAGGCCAGTTTGCACACGGCATGTTCAAAGGAAACGCCATGGACGCGTACTACTACCTCCTCCACGAGCTAAGTCAGGTGATTCCCCCCAAGGGAGACCTGGAAGTCCACTTTGACTCCACGCACGGGCTCAACTACATAACACTCCTAGCCTACAGGGCGCTGAAGGAGCTCCTCGGCATAGCGGCGATAACCAACAAGGTTAGCTTCACCGCATACAACTCAGACCCCTTCGTTCCAAAGATCACGAAGGAGCTGACGATAAACGTCATTGAAGCGGGCGGGATAAAGCCCGCGCCCCTCCACGAGCCCCTTCCCCCGAGCCCAGGCAACTACATGGGTAACCTCTCCCTCAAAGGGAAGGACTACGGGGACGTACTCAAGTCCCTCAGGGGGCTCCATGAAGTCAGAAAACAGCGCGGCAGGCTCAACGCGTGGATATCTTCCGTCATCAACGGCCTTCCCCTCGTCTTCACCTCGGCGTTTCCGGACATGGAGACGGTCTCCGGAGCAGTCTGGGAGCTCATCGAGGCCTATACCAACGCAGTGGACGTCGCTCCCGGCCACGTCGAGAGGAGGCTCTCGCTGGGGACTGGCTTCGGGGCCCTCGTGAAGCTCTCTTTCCAGGCGAGGGTTCTTGAGATGGAAGGCCTCCCGAACGAAGAGCCCTCCATAGGGGAGCTCCTTGAAATATCGGAGCGCATTTTCAGGGGAAGGGTGCTCGCGTCGACAAAGACCGAGCTCGACAGGCTCGCGAAGTCCGTAAGGCCGGACACCAACGGGTGGATCAGGTATTCCGATTTACTGAGGCTCATGGGCAAAAGCCCCAACCCCCAGGTTGATGACAGAAACTTCCTAGCGCATGCCGGCCTTGAGGCCAACATCACCGAGGTGAAGCGCGAGGGCGAGCTTTACGTCAGGTACACAAAAGACAGGGTAAAATACGGTGGCGCTATGAAAGAACCTTGGGAAGTCATCGAGACAATCCTGGCAAAAACCCTTGAAGGGTAGCACG
>Ga0256838_1000185_pt1 | contig 43991 bp, 42 predicted proteins | sample 4571419metaG_FD_185978 | JGI IMG/M metagenome (GOLD analysis project Ga0256838, IMG submission 185978) | Hydrothermal vent microbial communities from Guaymas Basin, Mexico - 4571-419 | ecosystem: Environmental > Aquatic > Marine > Hydrothermal vents | place: Mexico: Guaymas Basin | collected... | reverse complement strand
AGTAAAAGGAGAAAAAAATAAACAGATAGAAATTGCAAAAAACCTATTAAATGCCAATATGGATATGGAGTTTATATCTCAAACAACAGGATTAACTGTAGCAGAGATAAAATCTATAAGATAACTTCTCTCTGTTTTGACTGGAATATATGAAATTTATATTGTACGCTCTCTATTAGGCTAAATGCCTTCCATCACTTGGGTATGAAAATGTATGAGTGTATCGCCTGAAAATGTAAAGTCCAACTCTATAGGTCGGCAACAAATTTCACAGTCTTCTATATAGTCAGCAGTCTTTTCGCTGTTGTCTAGTACCATAGAGATACGTTCCCAGCAGTAGGGACAGGTAAAAAAATGTTCCATTATTTTTCTTTCTTTTTAAATAAATTATTGAACCAATTTGTCCCAGCACATGTTGACGTGCTACAGCTTTGTTTGTGGTTGCGTACGGCTACAATATTGCGTATGAGTAGGGCTAAAAATCCTAAAGCAATGATAAGTTGTATTGCCCCTGCTTTATATTGTGCTTGTAAAAAGCTTTGAATTGCGAGGGTAAACATAACAAAGGTAACGATGAGGCACATGACGTATATCCTTGAATTTTTATATCATTGTACTATAATTTGTAAAAAAGAAGAGAATGATGTCAAATATTATAGAACACTTTCAAACACTTACGCAAATACCCCATTGTAGTAAAGAAGCCGATAAGCTCTTAGCATTTTTAGTACACTTTGCAAAAGAACGAGGCTATGAGGTAGAGGTAGATGCTATCAAAAATATTTTTATTAGTAAAGGCAACCCTACACTATGTTTACAAGCACACTACGATATGGTCTGTATGGGCAAAGCCCCAAAGATAGAAACTTATATCGAAGAAGGGTGGATGAAGGCAAAAGAGAGTTCATTGGGTGCAGACAATGGTATTGCCATTGCGATGATGATGCAACTGATGGATGAGGGTAAAGCGTTAGAATTTTTGCTTACTTCAGATGAAGAGATAGGCTTAATTGGAGCAAATGAAGTGGCTTTTGATATTCAAAGTAAGGTTATGCTCAATCTTGACAGTGAAGATGAAGCTGAAGTGTATATAGGGTGTGCAGGTGGGGCTGATATTACAGCCATGAAACAAGATACCTATAGTGAGGGCAAAGGTCAATGCTATGAAGTTGCTGTCAAAGGGCTTGTAGGTGGTCACTCTGGTGTGGATATAGACAAGGGTATTGCTTCTGCTATCAAAGTATTGGGTGGGTATTTGCATGAAAATACTGTCACACAATTAGCATCACTCTACGCAGGAGAAAGACGAAACTCTATCCCTGCGAATGCTGTGGCGATTGTTAGAAGTACTAAGCCTTTGGAGAGTCAAGGCGAAGTATCGGTACGTATTTTGAATGAAAGCCCCAAAGTATTGACACATGGCAAAGCAACATTAGAGATGATAGAAGCCTTTAGACATGGGGTTCATGCCATGAATGATGATTTGGGTATTCCTGATGTGAGTATTAATCTAGCGATTATCACAAGCGATGAAAAAGGAGGACTCAAGGTAGAGACTTCTGCTAGAGCCATGGAAGCAGATGCTTTAGAATGCTTGACACAAGAGACAGTACAGATGTTTATATCTTATGGCTTTAGCGTACAAGTAGAAGACAAATACCCAGCATGGAAACCTGATATTAGTGACTTTACCGAGCTAGTAAATACACAAATGAAAAAAGAGTTTGGAACAAGCAAACTCATGGCAATCCACGCAGGGCTAGAGTGTGGCGTGATAGCAGAAAAATACCCACATATCAAATTTGCTTCCATTGGTCCTACGATATGCTATCCACACTCTACTAGAGAAAAAGTGAATGTGGCTTCAGTGGAGCGTATATATAGCGTTTTAGAAGCAATTATCAAAAGAGTATAGTTTTCTGACTTATATCAATATTTTTATAGTTTGTTTGGAGTAAAATAAAGGTATATACTAATTTAAAAGGAAATAAATGAAAACAATATTTGAAGATTTAGAATATTTGAAACAAGAACTTGAAGATGAAAAATCTAAAAAGGTTGTCGAAAATCTTGAAAATAATCTTAAAAAACTAAAAACAAAAAGTGGATTAACACAACTTATGAACAAAAAAAAGATTGCAAAAATTACACGCAATGTTATCTATGAAGAAGAGTTGAAAGATTTACAAGTAGAGCTGATTAAGTTACAAAATTGGGTGTATGACAATAAAAAACGTGTGATGATTATCTTTGAAGGGCGTGATGCAGCAGGTAAAGGGGGGTCTATCAAGCGTTTTACACAGTATCTTAACCCTAGAAAATTTAGAGTCGTTGCCTTACAAAAGCCTACCGAGATTGAGACAGGACAATTTTATTTTCAGCGTTACTTTAAGCATCTTCCTAATGAAGGCGAAATTACATTTTTTGATCGTTCTTGGTATAACCGTGCGATTGTAGAACCTGTATTTGATTTTTGTACACCTGATCAGTATGAAAAATTTATGAAGCAAGTACCAGAGATAGAGCATTCGTTGATTGATGATGGTATTATTCTTATTAAATTTTGGTTTTCTATTAGTAAAGAGACACAGCAAAAACGATTTAAAGAGCGTATGACCAATCCACTCAAACACTGGAAACTTAGCCCTATTGACCAAAAAGCCCAAGAGATGTGGGATAAAGTCACACACTTTAAAGAAGAGATGTTTTCTCGTTCACATACAGGCTATGCCCCATGGATTATAGTAAATAGTAATGATAAAAAACGAGCAAGACTAGAGTCTATACGTTATATTCTTTCTAAGATTCCTTATGAGGGAAGAGAAGATGCCAGTATCAACATACACCATGACCCAGATATAGTAGAGCGTTACCACAGACGTTCACATAGTGAGAGCTAGACCTTTTTATGGTTTTATATATGATAGTAGAGCTACCATGCCTCTACTATCTATTATCTCTATAGACTTCAAACAAAATTTCTTTTAAAATTATTTTTAAAATCATACACTTTAAGGTAAAATAAGGTAAAATTTTAAATGACTGACCGTCGGTCATTTAAAATTTTAGGAGTATTATGGCAATTATAATAGATAAAATACAGAAAAAAAAGGATATTGCTCTTTCTTGTAAGCTATTGATATTAGAAAATGGGATTCATGCCTTAAGTATAGCCGAACTAGCAAAGAGTGCAGGGATAGGTAAAGGTACTTTTTATGAGTATTTTAAAAATAAAGATGAACTCATTTTTGAAATTGTTATTCTTTTGATGGAGAAACATAACCTAAAAAAAGAGTTTGACATCGCTAATGCATCTACTGTTAAAGATAAAATAAAAGTATTTTACAATTTCTTTTATAGTGAAGAAGACCGTGAATTACGTATATTTTATAAAGATTTCATCGCTACATCATTGATAAACCCTCAAGAAGAGAGAAAGATATTTCAGAGCAAATGTTTTGATTACTATTATCAATGGTTAGAACAAATTATAGAAGAATCTATTCGTCGTAATGAAATTATCCCTGAGAGTAAAAAACTGCTCAAAGGTCTCTTTGCTATAGGAGAGGGGATGTTTATCTCTTCTCTTACTACATACAGCATAGATAATTTAGAGAAAGAACTCAATAGGTATATAGATACATTATTTACACTTATTACAATAAAGGAAACAAAATGAGAATTTTATGGATATTACTCTTGCCATTTTTTATGTTTGCAAATAGCTATGGGCTAAAAACATTTATTAATCATGCAGATAAAAACAATGCTTTGATTCAAGCTAAAGAGTTACAAATACAAGCAAAAGCAAAAGGGATAGAAGCAGTTCAAAGTGCATATTGGCCTACTTTAGATGTGGGTGCTAGTTATGCTAAAGTAACACCCAATGCTCTAGTTAGTCCAGGGGAAACGGCTACTTTATTGGCAAGTTTGAGTGTGGACTTGTATGATGGGGGACGTAAAAGTGCTTTGGTAAATGCCAAATCCTTTGAGCATGAAGCTTCTATCTTTGAGAAACGTGCTTTTCAAAAGAGCATTACACTTAAAATTGTACGCCATTACTATATGATACAAGTACATCAAGCCACGTATAATGCTTTGTTAAAAAGGTCAAAAGAATTGAAGGCACAGATAAATCGTGTTAAACAATTTCAAAATACAGGATTGGCAACACAAGAAGATGTAGATAGATTACAAGCAGCCTATGAGAATAATGCCTATACTTTAGCCAATACAGAACTGTCTATTGAAACAAGTCAAGAAAATCTCAAACTTATTTCTGGTCTTTCAGCTAAGAAACTAAAACTTAATCTTTTTAAGACACCTAAGCATATAAAATTTGAATTTTTTGATGCGATTAAAGTCATGCAGTCAAATGCCAAAGCCATAGGTGAAAATTCTAAGGCTATTGATGCAGGATATATGCCACAAGTGAAACTGTCTGATACCTATCATACTTCTGATTTTGATGATTTGGCTTCTGTCCCCAATTTTAGTAGTGATGGATTGTTGATAGACCATCAAAACACACTTTCTATCTCTGTCAATATGAGACTTTTTGACAATAAGAAAATGGCAAAAGAGAGTGAGGTAGTACAATATCAAAAAATGGTACTTCTTTCTGAAATTGAACAGGCTAAAAGAGAACAAAAAATGCATTTTAGATTGGCAAAAAAGAGTCTTGAAACTTCTCTTGCCAAGATACATAGTACAAAAAGTGGACTTAAAGCAGCCAACAGTACTTATGATGTGGTAAAAAAGAAATATGAAGCAGGGTTGGTCGATAATATTAACTTCCTTGATGCTTTGACACAAAAGACATTGGCTATAGCACGAGACAAAGAAACCATGTATCATTATGAAATTTCTAAATCTATTTACTATTATTATGCAGGAAAAGACCCTAAGGAGTTTATAAAATGATAAAAAAAACAATTTTACTGATAATGGCTTTGAGCCTTTATGTAAATGCTGAAGAGATTTATGCTACCTTTAATGTAGAAGCTATGAAGAGTGCCAATTTGGCATTTACAAGTTCAGGTACAATCAATAGTGTCACTGTTGAGATGTCTTCTAAAGTCAAAAAAGGAGATATTTTAGCTACCTTAGAAAACAGTGAAATCAAAGCATCCTTAGCCATCTCTACTATCGCTTTGGCTTTTAGCAAAAAAGAGTATGAACGACAGTTAAAAGTCAAGAAGTTAGTCGATGCGTCTCAATTGGATAGCTATGCCTTTAAATACCAAAATGCAAAAGCACAACTGATTTATAAACAGTCTTTATTTGATAAAACTATTTTGAGAGCACCTTTTGATAGTGTCGTATATGAAAAACTTGTAGAATTAGGGGATGTAGTAAGTGGAGCTATGATTCGTACTATTTTAAAAGTGCAGAGTCCACATGAGCGAAAATTGGTTTTAGAAATCGACCAAAAATATTGGAAAATACTTAAAATAGGGCAAGTGTTTAGATATAACTTAACAGGCGATAAAAAAGAATATACGAGTAAGATTACTAAAATTTATCCTAGTTCAAATATAAAAAATAGAAAAATAAAAGCTGAAGTGTTAGCAAGAGATATCCCTGTAGGACTTTTTGGCGAAGGTACTATCAATATAGTAGAAGTTAGGTAGGGGGTATTGTATGTATAAAACAGCCATAAACCGACCCATTAGTACGCTCATGTTTATCTTTACCCTACTTATCTTTGGGTGGATGAGTTTTAAATCAATGCCTTCAGCACTCTTTCCCAATATTGACTTTCCTATGGTCACTATCAAGACTATCTATGCAGGAGCAGAATCAAGTACCATTGAGTCACAAGTGACAGAAAAGATAGAAGAAGCCGTTTCACGTATTGGTGGGGTCGATGAGATTACCTCTACTTCTAGTGAGGGGGCAAGTGTAGTCATGGTCAAATTTCTTTTAGAACGAGATATCAATGAAGCCACCAATGATGTACGAGATAAAGTCTCAGCTATTATTTTACCTCGTGATTCCAAAACACCATTGGTAAGTAAGCTTGATATCGGTGGGGCTTCTGTTATCAATATTTTTTTAACAGCCAAAAATGATACTTTACAACACCTTATGATGTTTGCTGATAGCAAAGTAAAAACTGCTATTCAGAAACTCAACGGTGTGGGTGCTGTCAATATTATAGGCTATCGAGATAGAGAGATAAAAATCTTTCCTAACCCTGTATCCCTCAATAAATATGGTATAAGCATATTGGAACTCAATGCCATCATTGCTATAGAAAATGTCAAGTTAGGAGGGGGAAAGCTTATTACTACAGACAAAGAATTTACCCTTAAAACCAAAGCCGATGCATTAAGTGTGGAGCAGTTAAAAGAGATTAAAATCAAAGAAAATATCAAGCTTAAAGATTTGGCAAGAGTAGAAGATACGCTAAGTGATGCTAAAAGTTATGCCTCCTATAATGGGGTTGAGGGTGTAATGCTTGAAGTCCAAAAAATTTCAGGTACCAATACCATTGATATTATTCAAAAGGTCAAAGATGTCATTCCTGAATTAAAAAAACTAGCAGGAGAGAAGTATGGTATAGCGATGATTCAAGATACTTCACCTTTTATTATTCATTCATTAGAAGATGTACAGTTTGACCTTATCTATGGGGCTATTTTGGCCATTGTTGTTATATTCTTTTTTTTACGAAACTTTACGATTACTTTGGTTTCGGCATTTTCAATTCCTGCGTCTATTATGGGAACTATTGCCCTTATGGATTACATGGGCTTTGACCTCAATAAAATGACGTTGATTGGATTGACTCTATCTATTGGGATTATTGTTGATGATGCCATTGTTGTGCTTGAAAATATTTATAAAAAGATGGAAGATGGATTAGGAGCATTTGAGGCTTCGTATGAGGGAGTCAAAGAGATGTCTTTTACTATTATGGCAATCTCTGCTATGCTTTTAGCCGTCTTTATTCCTGTGGCAAATATGAGTGGTATTGTGGGGAAGTTTTTTGAATCATTTGCTATGACAGTTGGATTTGCTGTGATTATCTCTTATCTTGTGGCTATGAGTTTGATGCCAAGTTTGAGTGCAAGGGTGTTACACAAGGGGGAGAGTTGGTTCTATAATATAACAGAACCATTTTTTAAATTAATAGATAATATTTATGAGTTTATCCTCAAAATAGTGCTACGATTTAAAATCATTACCCTGATTTTGGTCATGGCTGGTTTTGTGGGTTCATTGAGTCTTTTCCCTAAAATAGGCATGGATTTTATCCCAAAAGAGGACAAGGCAGAGTTTGAGATAAAAATGAAAGCCGATACTGGTATCTCTCTTGAAGAGATGATTGTTAAAGCCAAAAAAATAGAAAATCTTGTCAAAAAAGATAAAAATGTTAAATTTACGACGCTTAGTGTAGGGTACAATGCCGTACAAGAGAAAAATAAAGCGATGATTTATGTCAAACTTTTAGCCAAAGATAAAAGAGCCATTAATCAAGAACAGATTATTCAAAATTTTAGAGGGAAATTAAAGCCTTATCAAAAAGAGATGTTTATCACCGCTGCTGCTATTCCCAATATCAAAGGAGCAGGTGTTTCTGTACCGTATCAAATTGTACTTAAATCAGACTCTTTTAGTGATTTGGAACTAGCAACTAAGAAACTAACAGACTACTTAGCAAAGAAAAAAGGATTTGTCGATATTGATACCAACCTTGATGAGGGGAAACCTCAAATAGATATTGTGATTGATAGAGCTAGAGCCAATAACATGGGTATCACAGCCACACAAATTTCACAAACCATAGCTGTGGCATTTTCTAGTGATATTGAGATTTCTTACTTAGAAGAGAATGGAAAACAGTACAATATTACCCTACGTTTGGATGATTCACACCGTACCTCTATAGAAGATATAAAACGGCTTCAAGTCCGTAATGCTTCGGGAGAATTGGTTTATCTTGATGGGTTGCTAATCTTTAAAAATACTAAATCTTTATCATCTATATATCACTACAACAGACAACGACAAGTTAGTATTTATGCTGACCTCTTTGGACTAGATTTAGGAGGTGCTGTAAACTACACTAAAGAGGGTATCGACGCATTGATGCCTCCTAGTGTGAGCTATAAATTTACAGGTTTTGCCGATGAGATGGTCAAAACAGGTCAAGCCTTTGGTACTGCTCTAGGGCTTTCTATTGTCTTGATGTTTATCATCTTAGCTATTCTTTATGAGTCACTTATTCAGCCAATTATTATCATGATAGCTTTACCTATGAGTATTATTGGGGTTATGATAGCACTTTTTTTAACTGAACAACACTTTAGTCTTTTTGTCATGATTGGATTTATGTTACTCATGGGTATGGTGGGAAAAAATGCCGTACTCTTAGTTGACTTTGCCAATGAAGCCATGAAAAAAGGAAAAACAGCAGATGAAGCCCTACTCGAAGCAGGAGAAAAGCGACTTAGACCTATTCTTATGACTACGGTTGCTATGGTATTTGCTATGTTACCTTTAGCGATTAGCACTTCACTAGGAAGCGAAACCAAAGCCCCTATGGCAATTGCTGTCATAGGAGGACTTCTTAGTTCTATGGTTCTAACGCTTTTGGTTGTTCCTGTTATCTATAGATTGATTTATCCTATAGATAACTGGCTGAGAAAATGGTATGAAGTAGGAAAGGTGTAGATAGAAGAACCTATACCTTAAAAGTTTGTGAGGTTTTACATAGTGTTTCCATGAAGCACCCCTCACATTCTGGTTTGATGGCTTTACATCTATAGCGACCAAAAAGCACCATGGCTTGATGTAGTAGATGTAAATCGGTCTTAAATTTCTTCGTCAACTCTTCTTCACATTTTGTGGCTGTTTTGGCATCACTCAATCCCAAACGATGTGCTACTCTATAGACATGCGTATCGACTGCCATGAGGTTGGCTTCTGCGTATTCTATCATTACTACATTGGCTGTTTTTTGTCCTACCCCTGCTAGTGTCATGAGTGCATCTCGGTCTAGGGGGATTTCTCCTTCAAAGTTTTCTATGACAGCTTGTGCCATCTTGATGAGATTTTTGGATTTGTTGTTAAAGAAAGAACAGGTATTTAAGAAAGATTTTACCTCGTCCAAATCGGCATTGGCTAGGGCTATAGGATTGGGATATTTTGCAAAAAGAGCAGGGCTAATGATATTGACACGCTTATCTGTACATTGGGCAGAGAGCATTACAGATATGAGTAGTTCATAAAGATTGTTATAGTTGAGTTCTGTAATAGAGTGAGGATAGTGTTGTAAAAAGAGTTCTTTTATCTCACTAATCTCTTTCTTGGTGGCTTTTTTAACTTTTATCATGATTTATACCTTGTTTTAATAAAATACCAATTAGAATAGTAACACATTAATGAATGATTTACCCAATAGAGTTATACTTTTGGAATAAAATCATATTATCTAAGGAAATTTAAACATGTTAAAACTCGCAAAAACGTCACTACTTACACTTTCACTTATTGCTTCATCAGCACTTGCTTCTGATGTCTTGGTCACTGTTAATGGTAAAAATATTACAAAACAAGATGCACAAACATTTGTAACAGCACAAGTGCCACAAGCAAAATTTGCTGAGCTTAAGCCTGAAGAAAAGAAGATGATTACCGATAGACTAATTGAAAGACAACTTTTCATCGAATTAGCAGACAAAGAAGGCATCGCTGCTAAACCAGAATTTAAAAGAAATATGGATAAAATCAAAGATGAACTTCTGGTAAATATGTGGATGAAAGAGCAGATGGATAGTGCAGTCGTAAGCGATAGCGAGGCGAAAGAATTTTATGATAAAAATATGGATAAATTTATGGATACAGGCTCTATGCATGCGAGACATATTTTGGTAAAAACTGAAAAATCAGCCCAAGAAATAGTCGATACACTCAAAGTACTTCAGGGTGAAGCACTAAAAACAAAATTTATAGAACTTGCCAAAACAAAATCTACAGGACCTTCAGGCCCTAAAGGTGGAGACTTAGGTACATTTAAAAAAGGTCAAATGGTACCAGAGTTTTCAAAAGCTGCATGGGCATTAGAGGATGGAACAGTCACTATAGCACCTGTCAAAACACAGTTTGGTTTTCATGTGATTTATGTAGAGACAAAAACACCTGCAACGACTATCGCCTATGAGAGTGTGAAAGAAAAGATTATCGCATCATTGAAGCAAAAGCAATTTGCCGCTAAAATTTCAGAAGTAGCCAAAGAGCTAAAAAGTAAAGCGAAGATTGTAGATATGAGTACAGAAGTAAATAGTACAAAATAATGAAAAAGTTTCTTTTCTCTATAGCCGTTACAGTACTTGTAGGTATGAATGTTGCCAATGCAGATGCACTTAAAAATAGTTTGAATAGTATGATGCACACAGATGATTCAACACAAATGGTTAATTTGAGTCATCTTAATCTTGATGCCAAGCCTAAAGTACAAAAAAGAACACCTAAGAAGAGGTCGTCAAAAGCAGTGGTTGCGACTATTAATACGCATAAAATTCGTAAAAAAGAAGCAGATACGTATTTAGCACAGCGTACCAAAGGTAAGGTCAAAAATTTTGACCTTTTACCTAAGCCTCAACAAAAACGTCTTATTTATGAGTTTGCTTTACCTATCTTAGCCCATGACGTGGCTAAAAAAGAGTTGAGTGCTATCGAACAAGAGACGGCACTCACACGTGGATGGATGCAAAAAGAAGCCCGTAATATCAAAGTAACAGTAGCAGAAGTAAATAAAGTATATGAAAGCCTTAAGCAAGATGCTTTGGATAGGAATGATACAAGACCTATCCCTCCTTTTGTAGATATTCAAGATAGATTACATATACAAATGGTTGAAAAGTTAATGATGGATAAGCTTATGAAAGACATAAAAATAAAGATTGTAGATAAATAACTACAACATTAAAAAAGGAAAAATATGAAAAAAACACTTACAACACTTGGATTAATTTTAGCTCTTAGTACAACAGCTACAATGGCAAAAACAGCTGCTACGGTAAATGGTAATATTATTACAGTAGAAGAAGCCAATAAAGCATTAGATATTCTTACCAAAGGTAAAAAGAAATGGAAAACTTTACCTACTGAGGGTAAAGAACAATTGATTCAAATGATGGCACCTTCTAAATTGGTAGCAGAAGCGGCAAAGAAAACTTTGTCTAAAAGAGAGAGAGAATCAGCACTTTCAGGATTTTGGATGCAGAAAAAAATGGCTGAAATAAAAATTTCAGATGAACAAGCTAAAAAAGCCTATGAAAATATGAAAAAAGCGGCTGCAAAAGCAAAAAACAAACAAGCTATCCCATCATTTGAAAAAGCAAAAGCAAATATTAAAATGCAAATGGCACAGCAAAAAGTAGTGGGTGAACTCATGAAAAAAGCAAAAATAAAAGTTAAATAATGTCAACAAAAGTCTTAAACGTAATTGACGCAGGAGTAGTAGCAGGTGATGAGCTTCAAAAGTTATTTAAAATAGCCAAGGATGAAGGCTTTGCCTTACCTGCTGTCAATGTAGTGAGTACCTCTTCTATCAATGCTGTGCTTGAATCTGCTAAGAATATAAACTCTCCTGTGATTGTACAGTTTTCTAATGGTGGTGGTATATATTACGCAGGAAAAGGATTGCCTTCTGATAAGGCAGCTATTTTAGGTGCTATTTCAGGGGCACAGCATGTACATACTGTGGCTAAGGCTTATGGTATTCCTGTAGTACTTCATACAGACCACGCTTCAAGAAAACTTTTGCCATGGATAGATGCTTTATTAGATGAAAGTGAAGCACATTTTAAGGTACATGGTATTCCTCTTTTTTCTTCTCACATGATAGATTTATCTGAAGAGCCTATCGAAGAGAATATTGCTACGTGTAAGCTCTATTTGGAGCGTATGGCTAAAATCGGTATGACACTAGAGATAGAACTCGGTGTCACAGGTGGCGAAGAAGATGGTGTAGATAATACAGAGATTGACAATGCACTACTTTATACACAGCCTGAAGAAGTCGCCTATGCGTATGAAGAACTCATGAAAGTGTCTGATAAATTTACAATTGCTGCTTCTTTTGGTAATGTACATGGTGTCTATAAACCAGGCAATGTAAGTCTTACGCCTAAAATATTGGATAATTCACAAAAGTATATAGAAGAAAAATATGCTACTTCTACAAAACCTGTAGATTTTGTCTTTCATGGTGGGTCAGGTTCTGAAATATCAGATATTCGTGAAGCCATCTCTTATGGGGCTATTAAGATGAATATCGATACAGATACCCAATGGGCATTTTGGGATGGTGTCCGAGGGTATGTAGCAGAACATGAAGCATACCTACAAGGTCAAATAGGCAATCCAGATGGTGAAGATAAACCAAATAAAGGGTATTATGACCCACGTAAATGGACACGTGCAGGAGAACTTTCAATGGTAAAAAGATTAGAACAAGCCTTTGATGACTTGAACTGTATAGGACGAAATTAATCTCTTTTTCATCTAGTATCTTCTCTACTTCTCCTATTGAGCATGTCTCTTTTAATCATCACCTTTTTTATATAAAGCGTGATGATTTACTTCATACTGATTTTTCTGGCAATAAAGCACGTAAATTTCATTATTTTCTCCACCATGACTTTCCTTTGGTAGACACACTCATCTCTTATGGTTCGGCACAGTCTAATGCTATGTATTCATTGTCTGTATTGGCAAAAATGAGAGGGTGGAAATTTGAGTATTATGTGAGTCATATTGCTGCGTATCTCAAAGATAATCCTCATGGAAACTATAAGGCTTCTTTAGATAATGGTATGAAAATACATATTGATAAAACACTTCCTATAGTGACAAAAGAGATACTTCTAGTAGAAGAGGGTGGACGACAAAAAGAAGCACAATTTGGTCTAAATATATTAGCCAAAGAGATACTTACATGGCAAAAAGAACATCATATAGAAGCATTAAATATCTTTTTACCCTCAGGTACAGGAAGTACAGCACTTTTTTTGCAAAAGGCATTAGTCCAAAAAGAGATGTTTGATACAAAAGTTTTTACTTGCCCTTGTGTAGGAGATAGTGCTTATCTCAAATTGCAATTTTTAGGCTTAGAGAGCGACCAAAGATACCATCCTACTATTATTACACTAGAAAAAAAACATCATTTTGGAAAACTTTATAAAGAAAACTATAAAATTTGGCTAAAATTACAAGAAGAAACAGGGATACAATTTGACTTACTTTATGATGCGTTAGGATGGCGAACTTTGTTGGCTCATCCTGAAGTATATTCTAAGCCGATACTCTATCTACATCAGGGTGGACTATTGGGTAATGATAGTATGCTCCCTAGATATGAACGAAAATATACACAGGATATAAAATGAAAATATTTTACAGTAACGATGAAACTTTTGAAGCAAATTTTAATACACTTTTAGCACGTGGGAAGATGGATATAGAGGGTGTGACAAGCATAGTCTCAGGTCTTCTTAAAGAGATACAAACAGAGGGTAATGTGGCACTTAAAGCACAGATAGCCAAGTTTGACAGATGGGAACCCAAAGAGGATGCTGAACTATTGGTCTCTACAGAGGATATGGCAAAAGCTTATGCTAACATAGACCCTGCCTTACGTGATGCCTTACACTTAGCCTATAACCGTATCGAAAATTATCACCAAAAACTTATGCCCAAAAGTTGGATGGATACAGAAGCCAATGGCAGTATATTGGGGCAAAAAGTGACAGCTGTTGACCGTGCAGGGCTTTATATCCCTGGAGGAAAAGCAGCCTATCCTAGCTCACTACTGATGAATGTCATTCCTGCCCAAGTTGCAGGTGTAGAAGAAATTGTAATCTGTACTCCATCACCTGATAATGAACTAAACGAACTTTTACTCGCTGCTTGTCACCTTTGTAAAGTAACACAAGTCTATAGGGTAGGGGGTGCTTCAGCGATTGGAGCGATGGCGTATGGTACAGAAACGATACCTAAAGTAGATGTCATCACAGGGCCGGGTAATATCTTTGTAGCAACTGCTAAAAAGCTAGTGTATGGTGAAGTGAACATAGACATGATAGCAGGGCCGTCTGAGATAGGTATCTTAGCCGATGAGACAGCAAGAGAAGACTATGTAGCCATAGATTTACTAAGCCAAGCAGAACACGATGAGATGGCATCCTCTATCCTCATTACTACCGATAGCGAACTAGCGAATAAAGTAAGTGATAAAGTAGAAGAACTTCTCAAAACACTAAGCCGTGAAAGTATAGCAAGGAAGTCTATAGAAGAACGAGGTGCTATCATCGTCACCAATACAATGGAAGAAGCCATAGCCCTCATGAATGAGATAGCCCCTGAACACTTAGAAATTATTACTTCTGACCCCATGTCATTGCTCGATTCTATCAAACACGCAGGTGCTATCTTCTTGGGTGAAAATACCCCAGAGCCTATAGGCGACTATGTAGCAGGCCCTAACCATACCCTCCCTACAGGTGGCACAGCAAAATTTTATTCGCCACTTAGTGTCGATAACTTCTTAAAAAAATCTTCTATTATCTCTATGTCTAAAAAAGGCATGGAAGAAATAGGAGAATCATGTGCATTGATAGCCCATACAGAGGGGTTAACAGCACATGAAGAGAGTGTGAGGATGAGATTGAGGGATTAAATAGTACGATATTTAAACTGATACATCATGATAGAAGCGGCGATACCTACATTGAAGCTTTTGACCCCTTCTATCATCTCTATACTCACTACTTCATCACACATAGCCAATATCTCTGGCGTAAGTCCATGTCCTTCATGCCCCATGAGAATCACCCATTTATCGACTACTTTTACATCACTTAAGGGCGTTGAATCTTCGGTTACTTCTGCTGCATAGATACGGTATCCATGGTCTTTTAGTGTCTCTATGGTCTGGGCTAGATTGCTATAAATATGTGTCTTTAGCATCGCAATATGCCCCATACTCACACGTAAAGCACGGCGAGAATAGGGATGAGGTCCATAGCTAGGCAAGAGATAAGAGTCTATCCCCAAAGCCGCAGCCGAACGAGCGATAGCACCGATATTTTGGGTAGAGCTTATTTCATCTAGCATGAGGATATGATTGCCCAATTTATCTAATGGGGTCTCTTTGGGACGTATGCCATGCATCATGACATTGTGGTGTATCTTATGTCCTACGATATTTTGCATTTGCTCTTTGGTAGCGATATAGAGGGTAGCATCTTGTTGTTGGGCGATAAGTGTAAGATTGCTATCATAGTACTCTTGTGTGGCTAAGATACTACACACTTCTATCTTCTCTTCTAAGAGTAGGTTGACCACTTTAGGGCTGTCTGCTACGAATGAACCATCTGCTTTAAAGGCATGTTCTCTAAATTGATGGTAGATATTAAGTTCTGTGGCGTGTATGTCTGTGATATGTATATAATTCATAGGGTATTGTATCAAAGTTTGATTTGTTAGTCAATTATTTCAGCATTATCAAAACAAATTTTTTGTATAACTAAGCCATCAATCTCTCGGGGTGCTATGTGATGTAGCTGAGATAAGAAACCCGTTGAACTTGAACTGGATAACACCAGCGTAGGGAAGAGACTTTTTAGCTAAATTATTTTTGGTTTTTTATATTTCTCCTTTTCTTACTATCATTAATTTAAGGGAATATTATGACATCTAAACTTTTAAGCATTTCTATTATTGCATCTTCTGTACTTTTGAGTGTAGCAACATTGGCAGAAGAGATAACACTAGACCCCATCGTAGTAGGGGCAGATTTTCGTGAAAAGAAACTCTCAGAGACGACTACTTCACTCACAGTTGTAGGAGAAGAAGAGCTTTATGATAAGGCTTCACACTCTTTTGAAGAAGTTGTAGGGCAAGTACCTAATGTCAATTTCTCTTCAGGAGCATCAAGAGCACACTATATTCAGATTCGTGGGATAGGTGAACGCAGTCAATTTACGACACCTATTAATCCTTCTGTGGGTATCAGTATTGATGGTATTGACTTTTCTCAATCAGCTTTGGGGGTGACACTTTTTGACACGAAGCATATAGAAGTACTTAAAGGTCCACAAGGGACAATGTTTGGTGCCAATGGTATGGCAGGGGTTGTCAATATCCAAAGTAATGAACCTAGCGAAGCCTTTGAAGGGCATATCGAAGCGACTGTGGGTAACTACAATACCCAAGCGTATGGTGTGGCTTTGGGTGGTACACTTATCGAAGATACGTTAGAAGCGAGAGTTTCAATCTATCAAAATAGTTCTGATGGTACGATGGAAAACAGTTTTTTAAAGCGTGATGATACGCAAAATATAGATGAACTTACAGCCAAACTACAATTACGTTGGTATGCCTCTGACAATCATGTGATAGATTTTAATTTTATACACCTCGATGTTGACAATGGCTATGATGCCTTTACTTTTGATAATTCTAGGACTTCTCATGCAGATGAAGTGGGTACGGATGCACAACTGACCAATGCTTTTGCTATTAAGTCTAATTATCAAATCAATAATGGAATGCACCTTATCTCCAAACTCAGTCACAGTCAATCAGATGTGACTTATTCGTATGATGAAGATTGGTCTTATGTGGGTGAATTTGATGAGAGCCTTTATCCTTATAGCTCTTTTGATGAGTACCTAAGAGATAGAACGCAAACAGATATTGATGTACGTTTGGTCTCCGACACAGAAGGGCGTATCTTTTCTTCTACTACAGATTGGACGATTGGGGCATATTACAAAGACTACAGTGAAGACCTTACACGTAACTATACCTACCTTGACACCCCTTTTACAGCTGATTATAAGACGATTAATAAAGCAATCTATGGACAGTTAGATTCGATGATAACGGATAAACTTACGTTAGTATCAGGGCTTAGAATAGAAGCATGGGATGCTGAATATAGAGATTCTGATAGCGTGGCTATTGACACGGATGAGGTCTTAGTCGGTGGTAAATTTGGTATTAATTATCAAGAGACTCCTGATAGATTGTATTATACCTATCTTTCTAAAGGGTACAAACCAGGGGGGGTTAATGCAGACAATAGCCTAAGCCCAAAAGCCAAAGAGTACCAAACTGAAAACTTGTGGAATTTAGAGCTAGGGATGAACTCAAATCACCTTGATAATACACTTATCAACCGTCTTAATGTCTTTTATGGCAAGAGAAAAGACCAACAGGTCAAAAGTTCTGTGGTTACTGAGCGTTCTGATGGGAGTACAAGTTTTGTAGATTATTTAGCCAATGCAGCAGAAAGTACCTATTATGGGATAGAGTCACAAATTGATTGGTATCCTAACGAAAGATTACATATTTTTTCTAGTATAGGATTACTCAAATCAACATTCGATGAATATAAAGACCCTAATCCTTCAGCGATAGATGTCACAGATAGAACACCTGCACAATCACCTGAATATCAGTATAATATTGGCTTTGATGTGACCTTGTGGGATGGTTGGATATTTAAGTCCAATGTAGAGGGAAAAGGCTCTTACTATTTCTCTAATAGACACAATGAAGAATCTGATGCCTATGCACTTATAAACTCTAGTCTTGAATATACCAATGGAAGTTGGAGTGCTGTAATGTGGGTACGAAATATTGCAGATACAGAGTATCAAACCAGAGGATTTGGAAGCTTCGGTAACAATCCATCCAATGGATATGCTACAGAGCTTTACACCCAACAAGGCTCACCACGTACAGTAGGGCTTACGCTCTCTTATGACTTTTAGGGTTTAAGTGATGAAGATTTTTGTGATGTATATTTTTGTAATTTATGGCAAGTAAACAATGATTTCTAAGATGTTTTTTGCTTTGCTTCTTTGTGCATCGTTACTCTTAGGCAATGATAAACCTACCCTTACTATCTATACCTATGATGCCTTTTCAGCTTCATGGGGTGCAGGACCCAAAATCAAAAAAGCGTTTGAATTAGAACATAATTGTACCGTCAAATTTGTAGGGGTCTCTAGCTCTATTGGGGCATTACGCAAGATACAGCTAGAGGGTAAACGTAGCAAAGCCGATATACTTTTAGGACTAGATACAAGCATCGCACAAGTTGCCAAAAAAACCAATCTCTTTGTACCTCATACACTAGATACCAAAGGTTTGGATGTACCTATTGCCTATCATGATGATACCTTTGTGCCTTTTGATTACTCCTATTTTTCCTTTGTCTATGATGCAAATAGACTCAAAAATGTACCTAAATCCTTTGAAGACTTAGCCTCTATGCCCAAAGATTTCAAGATAGTCATCCAAGACCCACGCTCTTCTACAGCAGGATTGGGACTACTACTTTGGGTGAAATCCATTTATGGCGACAAAGCAGGAGACTACTGGCAACGCCTCTCTCCATACATCCTTACCATTACCAAAGGCTGGTCAGAAGCATACGGACTGTTCCTCAAAGGTGAAGCCGATATGGTACTCTCTTTTACCACATCCCCTGCCTACCATATCATAGAAGAGCATAAAACCAATATCAAATCAGCCTTATTTAAAGAAGGACACTACAGCCAAATAGAAGTAGCAGGTATCCTAAAAAGCTCCAAAAACCAAGCCTTAGCCCAAAAGTTTTTACACTTTTTACACAGTAAAACCTTTGCAAACATCATCCCCACAGCCAACTGGGTATACCCAGTAATCAAAGCCAATCCTCTACCAAAAGCCTTTGAAACACTCACCCAACCTAGTAAAACATTTCTTATGGATGGGAAGAAAGTAGAAGCCCAACGGAGGACTATTGTGAGGGAGTGGTTGGATGGGGTGAACTAATTCAATATGTATAAAACTTCTTTTAATTTTTTCTTTTTCAAAACTTCCTTTATTTTGGGTATGCTTTTAACCCTCTCTCTCCTTTCGTTTGCATTTGGCATTTTCTACACCTTATACACCTTTGATGATAGTACTATTTTTACACAGATAGATAAACGTGTTTGGGGGCTTTTGAGGTTTACTTTGTATCAGGCTTTTTTGTCTATGCTTTTGTCTTTGGGGGTAGGGGGTTTGTTGGCTTGGGCTTTGGCTCATCAATCGGCATTTCGGGGGCGTTCTATTTTGGTGGCACTTTTTTCTTCTTCTTTGGTTTTGCCTACCTTGATTGTGGTGTTTGGGATTATCGGTATTTTTGGTCGTCATGGCTATCTTAATCAACTAAGCCTTTTTCTTTTTGATGATTCTTTTGGCTCGTATCTTTATGGTTTGGGTGGTATCTTATTGGCTCATGTCTATCTCAATGCTTCTTTTGCTTCTCGTGCCTTGCTTCATGCCTTTGAGTCTATCCCAAAAGAGAAGTACAAACTTGCCAAGAGTTTGAATTTTACAGTATTTCAACGCTTTATCTATGTAGAATATCCTGCGATTAAATCGACACTTCTTCATATTGGGGCTACGATATTTCTTTTGTGTTTTACCTCGTTTGCTGTGGTACTTCTCTTGGGTGGGTCGCCTAGTTACAATACTTTAGAAGTGGCGATTTATGAGGCAGTGAAGCTAGATTTTGACATCGCTCTGGCACTGAAATTAGCACTCATACAGTTAGGTATCTCTGCGATACTTGTGGTCTTATCTTCACGTTTTAAGATCAATGTCTCTAATCTAAAAACAAGCCATACACAGATACCATGGAAAGAGTATCGCTCTATCCAATGGATACAATGGGCGATTATTATGATTTTTGCACTCTTTTTTATCTCACCTTTAGCAGTCATCATTATAGATGGATTAGGGGCTGATTTTATGCGTATCATGGCTGAACCTTTATTTATCAAATCCTTGTTTACTTCTTTATCTTTGGCATTGGTATCGAGTCTATTGACCGTAGGTATCGCATTGGTGTTGAGCAATACGCTACGTGAATTGAGCCTCAAAACACGCTTAGGCAACAAGCCTTTTGCTAGTATCGTGCAGGGTATCGTGGCATTTTCTGGCAATCTTTATCTAGCGATACCCTCGCTTGTTTTAGGGCTAGGTTTTTTTCTTATCGCTCAATCGTACGAATCGCCTATGTGGATATGGTCAACCATTGCCATACTTACAGCCAATATCTTGATGTCGTTGCCCTTTGCTCTTGCCATCCTTAGCCCTGCTATGCAACATACAGCCCAAAGATATGACAAAGTAGTCTTCTCTTTAGGACTTACCCCATGGCAACGTTGGGTCTATGTGGAGTACCCTTATATCAAATCAGCATTGGGCTATATATTGGCATTGGCATTTTGTTTTTCTTTGGGAGATTTGGGTATCATAGCACTCTTTGGTTCAGATACTTTTACTACGCTACCATGGTACTTATACCAACTCATGGGGTCATACCGTACGAGCGATGCATCAGGGGTAGCACTGATACTTCTTGTGATAGTGTTGTTTGTGTTTGTATCTGTACCGTTACTATTTAGGAGTAAACATGCTTAAGATTACAAATATCATGTACCAATATGCACAAAAAAAGCCCTTTTATCATTACACTATGGAAGTCAAACCTCAAGAAATTGTAGCGATATTGGGTGAGAGTGGCAGTGGTAAATCTACCTTGTTAGACATCATCGCAGGGTTCATCACGCCTAGTGAGGGGACGATTGTTTTGGATGACAAAGAGATAGTATCTTTGCGTGTAGAGCAAAGACCTATGACGATACTTTTTCAAAAGCATAACCTTTTTGAGCATCTAAGCGTACAAAAAAATATCTTGTTAGGGGTCAGTAAAGTCCTCAAAGACAGTATCGAAGAGGTAGAAAAAGTCCAAGCCATCCTCAAAGAAGTAGGCTTAGAAGCCTATGAACACACAATAGCGTCAGAACTATCAGGAGGGCAACAACAGCGAGTGGCATTGGCACGTGTTTTGATAAGAAGAGAGCCTATCTTACTCCTCGATGAACCCTTTGCAGGATTAGACAAGAAGACAAGACTAGAGATGCTCGATCTCGTAGCTAAGATTAGTAAAGAGCATCATCTACACACTATCATGGTCACCCATGAAAAAGAAGATTGTGAACGCATTGCACATCATGTGTATATGATGGAAAATAATAGGCTTGAACTCACATGATAAAGCTACTTAAAAAGCATCCCTTTTTTACAGATAAAACGATAGAATCTTGCGAAAGATTAGCGTATCAAGGCTATTGTAATGAAAACTATCTACTCTTTGCTGATGGTGTCAAATATATAGTGCGTAAACTTTTGAGAGAAGATATAGATAGAGAATTAGAATATCATAGCCATTGTTTGGCATATCAAAAAGAAGTTACTTCAAAGCTTTATTATTATGACAAAGTAGCGAAGTATATGGTGTTTGAGTTTATAGAGGGGTATCATAAAGTAGCATTGGAGCAAGATGAGATAAAACGATTACTCTCACTCCTAAAGACCTTACACAGTATCGAAATATCTCCTACCCAATACCCCTTGAAATCTCTCAAATCATTATTTACTACACCCCATAGCCCAGCCATATCAGAAGCCCTACACACGATAGAATCTTACCCTCCACAGTATGCTCTATGTCATAATGACCTCAATCCTCAAAATATATTGTGGGATAATGAGACGCTAAAATGTATTGATTTTGAATACGCAGGGAGGATGGATGTCTATTTTGATTTAGCGTGTATCAGTATAGAGTTTAAACTATCATCTAAAGAAGATAAAGAAGCCTTAGCATATTATTTTGAAGATAAAAGCTATTTTAAAGAGAAATTAGAAGCCTATAAAATAATCTATAGAGCCTTGTGTGAGGCTTGGTTTTTGGAGAGTTTGGGGTCAATGTCAATTTAGTAAACTTCTTGCAAAACTCGGAAGTGATGCTTTAGCGTCGCCCTTTGACGAGGTTAAAGCCCAATGCCAATGAATTAAGCTTTTTTTGTAGGGTGCTATTGCCATAGCACCTTAAATATTGTGTGAAATAAAGTTACATATATAATGATATGTTAAAAGGTGCGATAGCAATCGCACCCTACAAGTTAGTAAAAAGTGTATATTCAACAACTGACCCTTAATTTAGGTGCTACAATTTTAGTAATAAAGATAAAATAGAAAGAAATATTGTTATAATCGAAGCTATAGAAGATGGATATACACAAGCAGAGGTTGCTAAGTATATTAACCTTCTTGCAAAACTCGGAAGTGATGCTTTAGCGTCGCCCTTTGACGAGGCTACCCCTAAAGGGATACATTCCAATAAAGCCATCGTATCTGATAGATTTTACAAGATGTCTATTCACAAAACATAAGTAGAAAACAAAATGAACAAAAAACTAAAATGGCTATGTATCGCATTAGCAGTACTAAGCACCTATAGCTACGCCACCTGTAGCAAACAAGAGGTGATGAAACTCATAGACAAGGGAGTTAGCAAAGACCTCATAAATAGCATCTGTGAAACACCAAGTAAAACTACTACCACCACAGCTAAGCCCAAAAGCAAGTGGATAACTCCAAGTAACAGCACCTGCCGAAGCAAGGGAGGTAAACTCTACAAAGGTGTATGTGATGCAAAGTGGCAACAAGCCAAAAATATCTGCCGTGCTAGTGGTGGAAGACTGCCTAGTAAAAGTGAACTGCTCTCTGTCATCTCAGACTGTGGTGGTAATACGGCTAATAGTGATAGTGCGCATACTGAAAACAGGGACGACCCCAATTACCAATCTTGCTATAAGCGTAAAGGTTTTGTTGCCTCTAGCAACTATTGGAGTTCGACGAGTTATGCGAGTAGTCCTAGCTATGCTTGGACTGTCTATTTCTACGGTGGCGATACGAGCTACAACGGTAAGAACGGTAGTAGGTATGTGCGTTGTGTGAGAGCAGGACAGTAATTTGTCCCTTTGCTTTTTCCCCTAAGGGGAGAAGTTGGCATTTGCATAGAGTTTTGAATGCAAAATTCTGTGGAGATACCTAGTATCTACCAAAACAATACAAAGGAAAAACGATGAAAAAAGTGTTAGTAGCCGTGATGGCTTTAGGGATGTTGGCGAGTGTAGCGAATGCTGGTATGAAGTATGAGTGTTGGACATATAAAGGTGGTAAACCATGGAAGATGACATACGTTGTAGCAGACAATAAATCTCAAGCAGAGAGTAAAGCAGTAGTAAAGTTTAGAGACTTAGGTCGTAACGGTGACTACATCAAGTGTAAATAACACTTTTTAAGGGGCAGATGCCCCTAAATTCTACGGTACTTTCTAAAGCTATTGTCATCCCCTTAAATACAGCCATAGAAGAGTATAGCTTCAACTACTTTGAGATGCATGAGCACCCTTTAATGATAAACTATAGTTAAAATAATATAATAAAGCCAAATTTAATACATATCAAGAGGGTATGAGGTAAGAAGAGGTTTTTTAATGCGAACATATATACAATTTTTATACAGATTTAGATGGGCGATTGTTTTGTTAGTGCCTTTGTTTGTATTGTTTTTGGCTTCGAGTCTTAAGCATTTGGAGATAGATGGTTCTTATCGTATTTGGTTTGAAAAAGATTCTAAAACGCTAAAAGATTATGATGCGTTTAGAGAAGCATTTTCTAATGATGATGGGGTAACGATTGTCTTTAAAGATGAGAATGGTATCTTCAATAAAAAGGCACTAGGAAGTATACAGCGTATCACTGAAGCCTTATGGGATATGCCACATATTGATAGGGTAGATAGTATTACAAATTATCAGTATGTACATAATGAAGCTTCTAAGCCAGATGATGTGCTTGTGAATGATTTTATCATCGAAGATTTAGCAGAAGCTACAACGACATACTTACAAAACCGTCAAGATATAGCAACACAAGATAGTATGATTAAAGATAGGTTTGTCTCTAAAGATGCTACGACTACGATGATTTTTGCACGACTTGAAGCCCAAGCCAATGAAAATGGAGATATTTCAGCAGAAGTGATGGAAGATATTTACGCTATTATCAACCCTGAGACCCAACGTACAGGCTATAAGTATTGGCTCAATGGTGGGCCGCCGATGACACAAGCTTTTGTAGATATAGCTGGGCATGATGCTATGGTATTTACCCCTTTGGTCTTTTTGATTTCTATGATACTTCTTTTGGTGCTTTTTAGGCGTTTGAGTGGGGCATTTATCCCTCTGGGTGTGGTATTTTTTACTTTTTTATCGGTATTGGCAGTACAAACACTTTTAGGCTACAAACTCAATAACTTTACAGCCAATATCCCTGTATTTATCGTAGCGATTGGTATCGCTGATGCTGTGCATATCTACTCTGTATGGCTTATGGGAAAAAAAGAAGGCTTAGAAAATAAAGAAGCCGTCTTGCATTCTATACAGAAGAATTTTTTGGCAATATTTCTCACGTCACTTACTACGATGGTAGGCTTTGGTACTTTGGCTATTTCCAAGATAGTACCTGTAGCTACACTGGGTATTGCTACAGCTAGTGGGGCAGTATTGGCATTTGTGATTTCTATATTTTGGATGCCTGCTGTATTGTTGTTACTCAAAAAGCCTATTAAAAAAGAAAATAAGAAAGAAAATAATGTAGCAAAAAAAGCATTAAAATCCTTTGGATATGGAGCATTTATCGTCAAAAATGATAAAAAAATTATAGTAATTTCTACGCTGATGATGCTTGTAATGGGGATGGGTCTATTTTTTGTAAAAGTAGACTCTAACACGATTAAGTATTTTGATAAAGAAGTAGAGATACGTCAATCCTCGGAGTTTACCATGGACAATCTCACAGGGTCTATGTCGTATGTCTTGATAGTCGATAGTACTAAAACAGATGGGATTAAAGAGCCTCACTTTTTACTTACGGTAGAAGAATTTTACAAAGATTATACAGCACAGTTTCCTAAAGATGTCCGTCATATCTCTTCTTTGCTCGATATTATCAAGCGTTATAATAAAATTATGGATGACAAAGATGTCGTCCCAACCAATAGAAATCTAGTCGCTCAGTATCTCTTACTCTACTCGATGGGTTTAGCTCAGGGGATGGAGATAACCGACCAAATGGACTTTGACCAACGTAAATTAAGGATTACCGTCCTTACCAATATTGTAGACAATTCTAAAGATATGCAGATGATACACTATGCCAAAGCATGGTGGGCTAAAACCCCTTACGTCCTCACGCTAACAGGGCAAACGTCTATGTATGCTTCTATGGCAAAAGATGTAACAGATACGTTGATATACTCTTTGTCATTGAGTATCTTGATTGTCTCTTTGATGATGTTGCTTATCTTCAAACGCTTCAAGATATTGTGGATACTCATTTTACCCAATATCTTGCCTGTTGTCTTGGTCATTGGGCTTATGGGGTGGCTTGGTATGACTATTGATATGGGGGTGGCTATTGCTGGGGCAATTATCATTGGGGTGGCAGTTGATGACAGTATTCACTTCTTGGTCAAATATTTTGATGCACGTAAACGAGGTCTATCTATGGAAGATACTTTTGATGAGGTGTTACATTACGCAGGACGTGCTATCTTCTTTACTACTGTGGTGCTAAGTTTGTCGTTTTCTATTTTTGCATTTTCAACTTTTACACCCAATCAAAATTTTGGTGTAGTGACAGCTACAGCTCTTATCTTGGCACTGATTATTGATATGCTCTTGTTACCTGCTTTACTTTCTGTGATGGATAGTCAAAAAAGGTACACAAAAATAGAAATAGAGCAATAAATTCATAAACGATATATATACACATGATACAATGTTAAATTAAAATTTCAAAGGATACTTATGCACAAAAAATTAGAAAATCTTATGGGGAGATTTGGAGGGTTTATCCATGATAATCCTTTTAAAGTGATTGTTTTTATCATGCTAATACTTGCCTTTCCTCTTTCTCATGTCCCTCAGATAAAGATGGATACTTCTACAGAAGGATTTATGCATCCTGATGACCCAGTCCTTTTAGCCTATAATGATTTTAGAGCGCAGTTTGGTCGTGATGAGCGTGTGCTTATCGCAATTAAAAGTGACAATATCTTTTCTTTGAAGTTCTTAAATACCCTTAAATCACTCCATGAAGAGCTAGAAAGCAATGTACCTTTTTTAGAAGATATTACCTCACTCTATAACGTAAGAAACACCAGAGGTGAGGGTGATAAGCTTATCACGGATGATTTGTTGGAGCATTTTCCTAAGACTAAAGAAGACGTAGCTATCATCAAACAACAGACTATGGCATCTCATTTTTATAAAGATTTATTTATTTCCCAAGATGGCAAGATGACGACTATTATCATAGAAACAGATGCATATTCTCATGAAGGTTTGGTCGAAGTGTCTGATGAAGATGCCTTTGATGAGGGCTTTGCTGAAGAGTCACCTACTGTAGCGAAAGAAAGAGCATTTCTTAGCGATAAAGAAAATGCAACACTGGTTAATGCTATCCATGAAATCACTCAAAAGTATAAAAGTGATAGTTTTGAAATCTATGTAGCAGGGTCACCTGCTGTAAATCATGCACTCAAATCTCAAATGCAAGCAGATATGCAAAAATTTATGCGTATTACTTTTTTGATTATTGTTGTTTTCTTATTTATCATGTTTAGACGTGCATCAGCAGTATTTTATCCTGTGATTGTGATTGTCCTTGCATTACTAACTACCGTTGGTACGATGGGATGGGCAGGGGTGGCGTTTAAGCTTCCTACGCAGATAGTGCCTTCTTTATTGATGGCTGTTAGTATAGGTGCAACGGTACATATCCTCTCTATCTTTTTTGATAAATTCAATACTATTGGAGACAAAAAAGAAGCCTTGTCTTATACACTAAGGCATTCTGGTTTGGCTATTATCATGACATCTTTTACCACAGCCATTGGGGTAGGGTCATTTTCTGGTTCGGAAGTCGCACCTATCTCTGATTTGGGTATGTATGCTTCTTTGGGTGTACTTATTTCATTGGTCTTAACCTTGACACTTTTACCCGCACTTTTGAGTCTGACTAAACTCAAACAAAAAGTAAAAACAGAATCAGACAAATTAGACCTTATCATGAAACGATTGGCTAGTTTACCGATAAATCATTATAAGAGTATTTTAGTAGGAAGTGCTATTCTTGTAGCCATCTCACTCACAGCTGCCACACAAATAGAGCTTTCTCACAATCCTCTTAAATGGTTTCAGCCAGATAGCTATGACCGTATCTCTACCGAAGTGATAGATGAGAGTCTCAATGGTTCAGTTACGATAGAACTTATCATTGATACCAAAACAGAAAACGGTTGGAATGACCCTGAAAGACTCAATACACTCAATACACTCTCTGAAAATATGGAAAAATATGTAGACACTAATACACATATCGGTAAAGTGATTTCTCTTGCAACAATTATCAAAGAGACAAATAGAGCTTTACATGAAAATGATGAAGCATACTATACGATACCAAATAATGCAGACCTTGTTTCACAAGAGTTACTTCTCTTTGAAAACTCAGGTTCAGATGACTTAGAAGACGTGGTTGATTCTCAATTTTCAAAAGCACGTATCTCTATCAAGCTACCATGGACGGACGCAGTCAAAGCTGTAGAAGTATTGGGATATGTACAAAAAGAAGCACAAAAAGCATTCCCAAAAGACACGATTGTCACTACGGGGATGATACCGTTGCTTATCAATACCTTTTCACAAGCGATTAGCTCCTCGGTCAGTAGTTACCTCATGGCATTTGTGGGTATCTCTTTTATGATGATGCTTATCATGGGTTCTGTTCGTGTAGGACTTTTGACGATGATACCAAACCTTGTACCTATTATCATGGGACTGCTTCTTATGTATATCATGAACATACCATTGGATATGTTTACCCTACTTATTGGAAGCATTGCAATAGGGTTAGCCGTGGATGATACCATTCACTTCATGCACAATTTTAGGAGATACTACCTAGAAAGTGGAGATGCATCGTACGCAATAGAACAGACATTCTTTACAGCAGGTAAAGCCTTGGTGATTACGACTATCGTACTTTCTTTAGGTTTTTATGCCTATCTCTTTGCCAATATGATTTCGGTACAAAACTTCGGACTACTCACAGGAACGGTCATCATCATGGCACTGTTGTCTGATTTATTACTCGCTCCTGCGTTGATGATAGTGGTGGCCAAACGTGGCTGGATAAAATAAATATACACATAATAAAAGGAAATAAAATGACAAAAAAATTACTAATTGGACTGACTTTAGGGCTTTCTCTCATGACAACACATACCATCGCAGATGATGCCAAAGCCAGAGCTATCATGGAAAAGGTAGATGCTAGAGATGATGGAAAAACGATTGAACAAGACATGATGATGGTACTCATCGATAAAAATGGTAAAAAAAGAATCAGAGATATGAAATCATATAGCAAAGATTTTGGAGAAGATGAGCATCAAACAATGTTTTTTAAATCTCCATCAGATGTCAAAAATACAGCATTTTTGACCTATGATTATGATGATGCGTCTAAAGATGATGACCAATGGCTCTATCTTCCTGCGTTGAAAAAAGTCAAGCGTATCCCAAGTGCCGATAAAAGTGGTAGCTTCATGGGTTCAGATTTTTCTTACTATGATATGACAGATAGAGACTTAGAAGATTATAACTTTAAGTTCATCAAAGAGACCAAAGTTCGTGGCAAAGATGCATGGATGATAGAATCTATACCTCGTAACAAAAAGACTATCAAAGAATCAGGATATACCAAAACAGTGGCTATCGTGCGTAAAGATAATTATGTACTCGTAAGAGCGATTAACTACATGAAAAATGGTAAGAAAAAGTATCTTGATATTAAAAAAATGCACAAACAAGGTGGTGTATGGGTCATAGATGAGATGACAATGACTACCAAAAAAGGTAAAACAATGACACATAAAACAGCCTTGAATTTTAAAAATATCAAAGTAAATAAGCCATTAGATGATGCTTTATTTACCACAAGACGTATCGAAAAAGGACTATAAAAGATGCAAAAACGTAGCAAGGTTTTACTCCTAGCCTCTCTTTTTACACTTTTGAATGCCCAAAGTATCGATGCTGATTTAGAAGGCTTTGATGATGCCCCTAGCACAAGTACTCCAAGTGTAAACACAGAAGCCAAAGATGAAATCATGGATGGCTTTGATGATGAACCTTCTTCTACTGAATCTTCTACAGAAGTGGTTGCCCAAGAGACTACGCCTAACGTCCTTTCAGGGTTTACAGGTAAGCTCACAGAACAAGTTGCCTTCTCATGGGATAATGATGCTCCTTATGAGGATGTCACATCGCTGAAGAGTTCATTATTTTTAGACTATGAGCATAAATTTGATAATGGTATCCGTATCAAAATCAATGCCAAAGCCTACTATGATGCTATTTATAGCCTCAAAGATAGAGGAGATTTCGCCTCAGATACATTGAATGAACTCGAATCAGAACTAGAACTCTTTGATGCGTATATAGAAGGTAAAATCACTGATAACTTTGATTATAAAATAGGTCGTCAAGTGGTCGTATGGGGTAGAAGTGATACTATCCGTGTCACAGATATACTTAACCCCTTAGACAATCGTAACCCTGCCATGACAGACATAGAAGACTTGCGTTTACCTGTTACGATGGTAAAGCTTGACTATTTTGTAGGCGATTGGCGTATTACCCCTATTGCTATCGTAGAACAACGCTTTTCTAAAAATCCTCCTTTTGGAGGAGACTTCAATCCTTCGCCTATTGCGATACCCTCAGATGAGAGTTATGATGATGTAACGTATGCTTTGAGTGTGGGTGCAGAGTTTTCGGGTTGGGATATTAATTTTTACGCAGCCAACACACATGATGATGCAGGGTATATAGACAAAAGGTCAGGTATCGCACAAATAAAGCATGACAAAGTAACGATGTTTGGTACAGCCCTCAACATCCTCTCTGGTTCATGGCTTTTTAAAACAGAATTAGCCTATTTTGATGGACTAAAATATACAGCTACAGCAGAAAAAACCTTTAGCCGTACAGATGCACTTTTGGGTGTAGAATATAATGGATTTAGTGATACTTTAATCAGCTACGATATTGTATCACGACAGATAAACAACTATGATAAAAGACTTTTAGAAGAGTTTAATCCCCTTCAAAAACATTATTATCAACATGCCTTTAGAGTAAGTTCAGATTTTTTAAATGCCACACTCACAGCAAACTATCTCCTCTCTCTCTACGGAGAAAAGCTAGACGAAGGAGGCTTCCAAAGAGCATGGGTCAAGTACGAACTAGCAGACGCTATCAATATGAATGTAGGCATAGTAGATTACATCGGAGGAAACATACTCTTTGATGCCATTGAAAATAACGATATGGTATTTATGGATATTTCATATAGCTTTTAGTATCCCAATTATATCTACTTATCTATTTCAATAGGGAGCATAATAGGTAAAAGTTAAAGAATATTACTGTAAATAATCGTTTTTTAATTCAATTTTATATATTATTATTCTATGCGTTTACTCAAAAAATGAAATATTTTTCAAGGGTACTTATAATAATTATAAGATTAAGCTAAAATTTAAGGAGGAAGCATGAAATTAGGTTTTTTAGTTGACCTTAACCTATGTATGGGTTGTAAAGGTTGTGAGATTGCTTGTAAAGTAGAAAATGAAGTACCACTAAGTACTTGGCGTTTACGTGTAAAATATATTGATTTGGGAATATTCCCAGATACAAGTAGAAGTTTTACACCTTTACGTTGTAATCACTGTGAATCTGCACCATGTGAACGTATCTGTCCAGTATCTGCGTTGCATTACCTAGAAAATGGTATTGTCAATATTGATAGTGCTAGATGTATTGGGTGTGCAGGATGTATGATGGCGTGTCCTTATGGAGCGATTTATATGGATCCTGAGACAAATACGGCTGATAAATGTACGTATTGTGCACATAGAATTGAATCTGGTATGATGCCAGCGTGTGTCGTGGCGTGTCCTGTTGAAGCCAATATCTTTGGTGACCTTGAAGATGACCATTCTAATATTTCATTGTATATTATGGAGCATCGTGGTGCTGTTCAAGTACGTAAGCCCGAAAAGCATACTTCTCCAACACATTTCTATGTCGGTGGTGGTAATCAAACGCTTAATCCTTTAGCACATCAAAGAATTGAAGGCTATAACCTCTTTAATAATATTACACATTTAGATCACGTAGGTGATAAAAATCATGGTATTTTAGATAGATTTCTAGCACCATTTGTAGGGCATGATGCACTTGATAATAAAAGTTTAATTGAATCAGCAACATCTGAAGATTCACACGAGCAAGAGGGAGGACACTAATATGGTAGAGAGTACAATTCACGCAACACAAGCTGTTGTAACATTAGATGTGCCTATTCAAGGTATTGTTTGGGGTAGTATTATTACTGTGAACATGTGGGCAAAAAGTATCGGGACAGGTGTTGTGTTTTTAGCATCATTTTTATGGTTTAGACATAGCAAAGAAGATATGCCAAACCTTAAATGGACAATGCCAGTCATTGCATTTTTAGCACTCAATGTTTTCTTATTGTTTACACTGATAGATTTACATCAGCCGTATAGAATGGTAAATATTTTCTTACATCCTCATTGGACTTCATCTATTACTGTGGGTGCATGGTTAGCTTCTATTTTCTTAGGACTGGTTTCTGTACTGATGTTTATTGCTGTTGGTGAGAAATTTCCAGGTGTACCATTCAAAGGATGTTTACTTACTAAGTTTGGTAGAAACAATGCAGGACTGTATGAAAAAATCATGCCTTTTCTTGTATTTTTAGCTATCCCTGTGACAACCTATACAGCGATTATCATGGCTCAAGCTTCAGCACGTGAACTATGGCAAGCACCTACAGAAGTCATGCAAATGATGTGGGCAGCACTTTTAGCAGGTTCAGCAGCACTTATTTTTGTTTCATCTTCGTGGACAAAAGAAGCTAGAAAAGATTTATCTCTTGTCTTAGCACTTTCTACATTCTTCTCATTTGGCATGTATATGTCTGAGTACTTTTTCTCATTCAAATCAGCAGAAGCAGAAGCAATTTTAGCGTATGTTCACGCAGGTGGATCATACAATATCGAATTTTGGATAGGTATGGTTCTAGGATTTATTATCCCATTCTTTATTGCTGTTGGCAATATGAAGAGTGACAACAAAACGCTGCTTAACTTCGCAGCACTTTTAGCATTGGTAGGGTTATTCTTGGTCAAAGATGTATGGCTCAAAATTCCACAAATGCTACCATTAAGTTAAGGAGAAAATATCTATGACAAAATCAATGAAAAACGACAGTAATTTTATCGAAGGTAGAAGAAGCTTCCTAAAAGGTACAGCCTATTCTGTAGCAGGAGCAACACTTGCTACTGGTGTATTTAAAACTGTAGCTACTACAGAAATACAAGCTGAGAGTAAATTTACTCCAACACCAAAAACATTGGCATTTTATCCACCATTAGAAGAATGGGATTCTTTTACAGAATTAGATGGAAATGACTGGAAACGTGGAGGTACAAGTAGAAATGGTGTACAAAGCGAAGAAAATCCAGATGGTATTAAAGCCACTGAATATATGCTTGTACCTACTTCATGTTCAAACTGTGAAGCCTCTTGTGGACTTACAGCATGGGTTGACCTTTCTACGTATAAAGCAGGGGGTCAATTAGCCGTTCGTAAATATATGGGTAACCCTTTACATTCAGGAAGCCGTGGTAGAAACTGTGCCAAAGGGTACGCAGCACAATCACAAATGTATGACCCAGATAGAATACCTTTCCCACTTATGAGAGCCCCTGGTTCTAAAAGAGGTGAGGGTAAATGGGTAAGAACGACATGGGATGAAGCCATGGCAAAAATCGGTAAAAAAATGCACGATACACTTAAAGTGGGTGATGAGATTTCTAAAAAATCAATCATGTACCATGTGGGTCGTCCAAATGAAAACGGTTTTGGTCATAGAGTACCTCACTCAATGGGTCTTGATGGATATGATTCTCATACAAACATCTGTTCAGCAGGGGCTAGACAAGGAACAATCCAATGGTCTAATGATGATAGAAACTCACCAGACTGGGCAAATGCCAAACTGATTTTCTTACAATCTTCTCATGCAGCAGATGCAGGGCATTATTTCCAACAAGCAGCAGGGCGTATCGCTGAAGCACGTAAAAAAGGTGCAAAACTTGTGGTTATGGATCCTAGACTTTCTAACTCTGCTGGTATGGCAGACCTATGGGTACCTTGTTGGCCAGGGACGGAGACAGCACTTTATCTCTACCTTGCAAACCGTATCCTTAATGAAAAAGGTATCAATGGTGAAGACCTTGTAAACCACAATTTTGTAAAAAATTGGGTTAACTGGGATCATCTTATGAAAGACAGAGAGTACCTTCAAGTACTTGTAGATAAAGAATATATCAAAGCAGTACCTGCTGGAGATAGCTATGAAGACTTTATTACAATGATTTCTGAAATGTATTCTCCTTATACACTTGACTTTGTAGCAGAGGAATGTCGTATTGAAAAACGTATTGTAGAAAAACTCTATGATATGTTTATCGATGCAGGTGCTAGAGTAGCCACGTATATCTGGAGAGCAGGTCCTATTGGGCATAAAGGTGGATGGATGATTGCTCGTGCAGGATTCTTACCATTTGTGCTTCGTGGAGCAATGGCTGGAGACAAAGGTGGGGTAGGACTACACCACTGGCATGTTATCTCCGTCAATGGTAAAGGTGATGCTGCCACTCAAAATGGTGCAAGACCTCCAAAAGTAGATGTTTGGAATGAAATTGCTTGGCCGCCTGAGTATCCTCTTTCTTCTTATGAGATGAGTCATATTATGCCTCACTTATTGCTTGATGATGAGTGGAGAAATAAATGGAACTCTAAAGGGCTTAAAGTTCCTGAAAAACTAGCTGTTTGGATTCCTCGTATGTATAACCCTGTTTGGATTAATCCAGATGGATTTAGATGGATAGAATGTCTAAAAAGAGAAGATAAAATTGAGATGAGTTTTAACCTATCTCCTACATGGTCTGAGACAAACTGGTATTGTGACTTTATCTTGCCAGTAGGATTAGCAGGTGAAAGACATGACCAACATTCAGAAGCCACAGAGCCAAAAAGATGGTTGTCATTCCGTAACCCTGCACTTCGTGTAGCACTAGAAAAAATGGGTTGGAAACCAAAAGATCCAACAAGAGCTACGCTTGAAGCACATATCAAAGCAGGTCTTGGTGAAGTATGGGAAGAAGTAGAATTTTGGGCAAATATCATGGTACATCATGTTGACCCAGATGGAAGCTTAGGCGTAAGAAAATATTGGGCTTCAAAAGAAGATCCAACAAGAGCCGTAACGATTCCAGAGTGGTATCAAGCAGCATTTGATAAACTTCCTAATCTTAAAAAAGCAGCCAAAGCAGCTTATCCTGATTCACAGTATCCTAACTATGAGATGATGAGAGATAGAGGAACATGGTTAGAAGAAGATAATATCTTTAAGCCACAAGAAAGACCACTCAAAAAAGTGGGTACAAAATACATTTCTCACGGACATGAGTATGCAGAAGAAAATGTAAGAAAAGATGAATTTGGTGTTATTATGGCAACAGATGCTCATGGTAAAGAAAAAGCCATTGGTGTTGAAGTAGATGGAGAGCTTGTACAAGGTTTCCATACACTTACCAAAAAGCTAGACTTCTACTGTGAGTGGTTCAAAGATTGGAAATGGCCAGAGTATGCTATACCTATCTACCCAACTACAAAAGAAGGTAGAGTGAAGATGACGCATGTTGTGACACAAGTACACCATGACTTTATGAAAACAGACAATGATTTTGCACTCAACACAGTCTTTAGATTGCCGTACAATATTCATACACGTTCTGTAAACTCTAAGCACCTTATGGAGATTTCACAAAACCATAACCCTGTATGGATTTACACTAAAGATGCTGAAAAACTCAACATCAAAAGAGGTGATGCAGTTAAAGTAACGATTCAAGATACTGTTTGTGGACTTGAATCAGGATACTTCATTGCAATGGCTGTACCAACAGAAGCTACTATGCCAGGTGTACTAGCGTGTTCACACCATGCAGGTAGATGGAAACTCAAAAATGCAGTGGACATCCCTGGATTTGAGCATAAATTAGGTATCTTAGGTTTAGGTGCACCTCTATATGAGATGACTATGGATGGTAAAATTGGTACACTCAAACCAACACAAAGTATTATCGATGGATTAAATTCTCGTAAAGAGTCTTGGCAATTTAAAGAGTACAACAAAGACCTTGACAATATTTGGTGGGATGGTTTAAGTGGTTCATGGCAAAATGCTGTAGCTGCTTCTCACCCAGACCCTATTGCAGGACACCATGCATGGCACCAAAAGGTCAGCATGGAACTTGCAGGTAAAGATGATGTTATCGGTGATATTTACGTCAACTACGAGAACAACATGAAGATTTATCAAGCATGGAGAGATGACCTTACACGTCCTCTTGATGAGACAGACACACTTCGTCGTCCTCAACATATTAAGCGTCCTGCTGTGCCTCTTTCGGACAAAGCATACGCAGTTAAAATTACAGGATAATCTTTTATCTTAAAGGACAGACATTTCTGTCTGTCCTACATATTCTATACAATTTCCTAGATAACTCATCTTATTAAGCTTTATTTATCTTGAAAGTAGTATAGTTCACAAAAAGGCAAATAATGGAACAAATGAAAAAAGATATAGAAAATCGTATTGCAATTTATGCACTCATCTCTCGGCTTATGCTAGTAGAAGTTGATGTTGCATTTTTAGAGCAGATAGAAAGCGACCCTGATTTATTGGAATTATTTCCAAACTATATGCACTGGGATAAAAGAAAAACTTTATCTAAAGAATTACTTATTGAGGAGCATTATAATGTAGATTTTACCAATCTCTTTTTGATGCACCTTGTACCGTATGAAAGTTTTTATACACGCGATGACCAAATGATAGAGAGTGGAGGAGATAATCCTGTACTAGAACTCTATAATGAGCTTGATTTCCGTGTAGAATTAGACAAGGCTAGGGTAGTGAGTGCAGACCATATCGGTGTAGAACTTGAGTTTATGTATATGCTTTGTATGGCACTACAAAAAGCACTTGAAGCAGAAGACAAAGATGGTATTTGTGAATTACTTCAAGTACAACGTGCATTTCTTAAAGAACATCTTTTAGAGTGGACCCCACTGTTTCTTATCAATGCAAAGCGTGAGTCACGTACACCACTTTATCATGATGGAGCAGAGCTTAGTTTAGAGTTTTTACTCTCTGATTTTGAATACATTACAGCACAACTTGATAGCCATTGCCAAACACAGGCAGTAGAAAATTAATGTCATTACATCTTGAAATAGCCTCTTGTATTAGGGCTACAAGTAAATTTTCTGATTGTACCAAATGTATAGATGCTTGTCCTGAGTCTATACAACTCGTAGACAATCTACCAAGCTTTGCCAACAATACAGGGGTAGAAGCATCTTCTTGTGTAGGTGCTTGTCCTACAGAAGCTTTTTCTTTATCAGAGTTCTCTACAACAGAATTTTTCTTTACCTTTTTGGAGTCTAAAGTAAGGCTGATTAGTCCTAAGTTTAATGTACCTTGTCTCTCTGTGTTTTCGGTAGAACATCTGATTTCTTTTGCATTGGCAAGTGAGGAAGAGATTACTTTAGATGTTAGCTCTTATGACAGTCAAAGTATATTGTATGATCAAATCAAAGCACGGATAGAAGAGGCAAATTTTGTACTCTCTTCTTTTTCATCCAAACAACTCTCTAGCAATGCTGAAGATATAGAACAAGATGAAGAACAAGAAATAGAAGAAATCTCTTCAAGACGTTCTTTTTTAGGCAATGCCTCTCTCAAAGGGGTGGTCAAACATAAGATGAGTTTTGATGAAGCTGTAGAAGCTGATGAGCTAAAAGTATTTGCACTTAATCCAGATATTATTTCTAAAATAAAAGAAAAAAATCTACCAGATAAACGTAAAATACTTTTGACCACACTCAAACATGCAAACATACCTGATAGTTTTGAGATTTTACCCGAAGAAGAGATTGGCTTTATTTCTCAAAAATTTGTAGAGGAGAGTTGTACCAATTGTCAGATATGTTATCGTATTTGTCCTACAGGAGCATTGAGTAGTACGGCGAAATTTTCGCTAATTCATTTTGATGCGATGCTTTGTGTGAAGTGTCGTCTCTGCCATGATGTCTGTGAACCTGATGCAATACAGTTACAAGCAGGGTTTGAAATCAAAGAATTTTTTGAGCCTAAACAACGCACCTTGGCTACATTTAATATCAAGCGTTGTATGGAATGTGGCAATAGCTTTACCTATATGGGTGGCGAACAAACCTGTCCTCGATGTGCAGTAGAAGAAGAAGAAGCGATGTTTTTGCATAACAACGCCAAACGCATGGAAGCTTTACAAGAAGAAAGTAAAGGTAATAACTAATGCAACCACATGAAATAAAACCAGATACCAAACTCTGTACTATCTTGGGTCACAATGCACAGACAGGATATATGAGACGCTATTTTAATAAAATAATGAAACATAATGCGATGAATGCTACGGCTATTGCTCTAAATATCACAGATGAACATTTTGCTATTACGATGACAAGTGTGGGGAGTTCTAAAGTTGATATGATGATGATAGAGCGTGAGTTTTCAGAAAAAGTAATACAGTATTGTAACAGTCTTGATGCCTGTGCAACTAAAGAAGGGCGTGTAGATTTTGTAGAGATTAAAGAAAGCAAGGTATATGGCTATTGTCTAAGTGATGATGCCAAAGCATTGTTTGATAAACCAGAGTTTCTTGATGACCAAATCCTCTTTGTTGCAAAGATGATGTTATTAGCAAATCGCTGGTTTGACAGTAAAATAGATGTGGATGATATCCCCATACTTATAGGAGAAAATAATGGATAATATAAAAAATTTAAGAGAAGAATTTGCTAACATAAGTCAGCAAAATTTCAATGGTAAACCAGCTTTTGGTCCTGATGGACAATGTGCATCAGATGAAGAAGTAGATTTAAAAGACTACCCATCTTACACAGAGGCACTCTATGCCAAACTCATTGCACCTCATGTATCGGGTATCTACATCTCTCGTTGGGACATCAAAGATATTGCATTGGTAGCAGGTGACTCTATGGCGATACACCCACGTAAACGTATGTTTGAACTTCTTATGAAATATGCCACAAGCAAAGAAAATATGCAGTCTGTTTTAGATGCCCTAGAAGCACACATGGAAAACAAAATATCTATTTATGACGAATTTATCAGAGATTACCCAAATTCAGCAGAAGTCTTTCAACCCAAGATAGACAAAGCGAGAAAAACAATGAAGCTTTTCCCTCAAATTATCAATGAATACTTTGAATAATAATTTCGCATATTGAATAATACTAAAAGAGAGAAAATCATGTATCAGACAATTAAAAATTTTATAGAAGATAATAAATTTCAAAATTTCATTATGGGGCTTATTATCCTTAATGGTATTACAATGGGGTTTGAAACATCCACGATTTTTGCTACGAAGTACTATACTTTATTTGAGTATTTTAACTTTTTTGTAGTGAGTGTTTTTACCATTGAAATTATTTTACGTATTTATATTAATAGAATAGATTTCTTTAAAGATTCATGGTCTGTATTTGATTTTTTGATTGTTTCTATTTCACTTATCCCAAGTAGTGCAGGGTTTGAGATATTTAGGATACTAAGAGTGCTTAGGCTCTTTAGACTTATTACTATTGTCCCACAAATGAAAAAAATTATGACAGCATTATTGAGTGTGATACCTGGTATTGCTTCTATCGCAGGGTTATTGACACTTTTTTTCTATATCTTTGCTATCATGGCAACACAGCTTTATGGCGAAAAATTTCCTGAGTGGTTTGGTACTTTAGGAGAATCTTTTTATACTTTGTTTCAAATTATGACTTTGGAGTCATGGTCTATGGGGATTGTCCGTCCTGTGATGGAAGTGTATCCTCTCGCATGGATATTTTTTGTGCCTTTTATCTTTATGGCTACTTTTATTATCGTCAATCTTATTATTGCTATTGTGGTAGACGCCATGAATGAAATGAACAGTAACCATGAAGAAAAAGAAAAAATAGAAGTACTTTCTATAGAAGAGCTACATCATAAAGAGATAGCACATTTGCGTAATGACATCAAAGAACTCAAAGCATTACTTATCAAAGGACAAGCATGATAGTTGGAATAGAAGGACAAATAGAAAAAAAAGAACCCACATTTGTACATCTGAATGTACAAGGACTTATCCATGAAGTACATATATCTATCAATACTTCTCATGCTATTAGCCAAGATAGGGTCAAACTCGTTGTTACACAAGTGATACGTGAAGATGCCAATCTTCTTTTTGGATTTATAGATAACCATGAAAAGAAAATGTTTGATACCGTACTCAAAATCAACGGTGTAGGTCCTAAAGTAGGATTGGCAATATGCTCAACATTTACGCCAAGTACCTTTGCAAAAGTTATTGCTTCTAAAGATGTGAGTATGCTCAAACGTGTCCCAGGTATAGGCCCTAAGGCTGCTAGTCGTATCTTAGTAGAACTAGCAGACTTTATCGTAGATACGGATATGAATAGCATCAGTAGTACAGAGTTAGCTGATGCTATCATGGCACTAGAAAGTTTAGGTTTCAAAAAAGATGCCATCCAAAAAGCATTACAAGGGGCTTCAGGGGATACAAGTAGCCTCGTCAAAGAAGGATTAAAGAAGTTACAAAGATTGTAATGGCTGAGTATGTTTATATACTTTTATCTACTATTATGTTGAAGTTTGTTATGATTTAAGATAAAAAAGGATATTTACTATGTTAAAAAAGATATTAAAGATGCAAATTCTTGGAGTATTGTTGCTAAGTATGAATGTTGTAGCCAATGTAGAGATTGATTGTAATGATTTGATTGGATGTAACAAGAAAACTTGCCATATTAAGAAAGATTTGCAGATTGCTAAAAAAATGGAAAATAGCTCAAGAGTTAAAGGTTTGAAAATTGCATTAGAAAAAGTTAATAAATATTGTACCGATGATAAATTAGCTAAAAACTTAGAAGAAAAAATTGAAGAGAGCAAAAAAGATTTGCAGGAAGATATGGAAAATTATGAAGAATCTGTGAAAGAGAATAGACCTGAAAAAATAGAAAAATATAAAACCAAAATATCTGAAGAAAATAGAAAAATACAAAAACTTGAAGAAGAGTTAAAGGCCTTACAATAGTCTATAGATTTATAAAAACAATGAAGAAGTACATCCTATAATGCCTCCAAAAATACCACCCCATACCACTAGCCACCCTAAATGCTCTTTGATGAATTCTTGTACTAACTCTTTGACCATTTGGGGAGTGAGGTCATCAAGACGTTCTGTGATAAGGGTATCTACAGAATTTATCATGTCATCAGAAAGTGCTGAATGTTGGATGTGATGGTCTAATTGAGCCTTAAAAGAATCAGAAGAGACAATAGAAATTACAGCCGATTTTAGCTTTTTACCAAAAGGTTCACGTAGTCCTTCTAACGCTTCTTCTCCACCAAACATATTGATAGCCCCTCCAAACTTAGATTCCATGACTGTCTTAGAAAGTGCATCAAAAGCAGGAGAAAAATCAGCCCCCTCTACCAAAGGTGCTAAGTCTATCTTTTGCTCTTCTTTAGTAAAAAAATGAGCCAACTGCTCTTTATTAAAAAACTGTTTCATAATCATAGTATGGATAGAAGATTTAAATGTAGCAAAATTCTTTTCTATTACTCCTGAGCCATACAAAAAAGGCACACGATGAAAGAGCATGTGTATCGCTAGTTGATTGGTAATCGCTCCAGAAAGAGCAAAAAGCCCAGTAAAAAGCAATATATCATGATAGGCAGGAGGCACAGCAAAAGACAAAGCAATCAATAAGATAGAGATAATATCAGTGAATAAAGATTTGGACATGGTACACTTTCTGTAGGTTTTTTAAATATAGAGACAATTATGTAAATTATAATATCATATATGTTAGGATATGCTTTATTAAAGGAATTATCTATGAATATGCAAGAAACTATCGCAAAATATAAAGAGGATTTTGATCTCTTTATTACGGCAAATGAAAAACTAGAATATATCTTTGACTTAGGAGATAGACATACACCCCTTCTTGATACAGAAAAAAATGATGCAACCTTTGTACATGGCTGTGCTTCTCCTGCGTGGCTTGTGGGTGAGTGTAGGGATGGTGTCCTGATATTACGTGGAGAGGGTTCGTCTGCTATGGCAAAAGGGATGCTTATCTTACTATTAGATATATTTGGCAATCGTCCAGCAAAAGAAATACTAGACTTTGATGTAGCCACACTACAATCATTGGGTATTATAGAACTGCTTTCACCTGTACGTCAACAAAGCTTAGAAGCTTTTTTGAAAATGGTCTATACCTATGCACAAAAATGTCAAGAACAAGGAGTTTAAGATGGATATACATAATATTAAAGAAGATGATGTACCTACTACATCAGCCGAACTAGAAGCCTATGAGGCTAAGTTTCCTAAAACAATACAAAGCAACATCAATGCTAAAATGTTAGAGGAACGTCAAAAATTTATAGATAAACAACCCTCCGATGGAGAAATGGAAGAAAAAATTGTAGAACATCTCAAACAAATCTATGACCCAGAACTTCCTGTTAATATCTATGACTTGGGGCTTATCTATCGTATAGAGTGTTGGACAAATGAAGTCTCTATGCTTAAAATGTGTAAAATTACGATGACACTTACTTCTGCTACGTGTTCATTTTCACAAGTCATTGTAGATTTGGTCAAAAGTATCGTCAGTCGACAATCTGGACTTGAAAATATAGATGTAGATATTGTCTTTGACCCACCATGGGGACAAGCAAACATGACCGATGAAGCCAAATTAGCGATGGGCTTACTCTAAGTATCAAACTATTATGGTAAAATTCCACGCATATATAGCATTATATAATAAGGAATTCTCTTGTTTAACATTCAAAATTACTCAAAACAAAACATCAAAAATGATGTACTCTCAGGGGCATTGGTTGCAGTAGCACTTGTGCCTGAAGCTATTGCTTTTTCATTTATCGCTGGGGTCTCTCCCGTGGTTGGTCTCTATGGGGCTTTTATTATTGGTCTTATCACTTCTATCTTAGGTGGTAAACCAGGGATGATTTCTGGTGCTACGGGTGCTGTAGCCGTAGTATTTGTAGGATTAGGTCTCTCTGTAGCCCAGATGTATCCAGACTTAGGCAAAGAAGACCTTTCTATCATGATACTCAATTATATCTTACTCACCTCCATCATCGCAGGACTCATACAAATAAGCATTGGGCTTATGAAAATGGGTAAGTTTATCCGTCTTGTTCCTCAACCTGCTCTTTTTGGCTTTGTCAATGGTTTGGCTATCGTCATCGCTTTAGCACAGCTTCCTTTCCTTGCACCTCAAAATATGGAACAGTATCATGGATGGATAGAGATACTCTTCGCCTCATTGAATGAGAATTATATCATGTATATTATTATCCTTATTACGATGTCAACGATGCACTTTTTGCCTAAGTTTTCTAAAGCCGTACCTGCGGGTCTTGTGGCTATTGTGGTGCTGACATTGCTTACGTATTTTATGCACATAGACACCAAAATAGTAGGCGATTTAGCCGACCTTTCTAATGTCTCTATGCCGTCCTTTATTTTGCCTGTAGGAGCATTGTTTACATGGGCTTCGATGGCTATTATCTTACCTACAGCACTCATCGTGGCTCTTGTAGGTTTGATAGAATCACTGCTTACTCTTTCTGTACTCGATGAAATGGGTGGAGAACGTGGTTCTGGTAACCAAGAGTGTATCGCTTTGGGTGTAGGAAATACCACTTCAGGATTATTTGGAGGAATGGCAGGATGTGCAATGATTGGTCAATCAGTGATTAACTTCACATCAGGAGGCTTAGGTCGTCTCTCCTCTTTTACAGCGGCTGTCTTACTCATCATATTGGTAGTGAGTTTCTCTTCAGTGATTGCTGTCATTCCTGTGGCTGTTCTTGTGGGTATTATGTTTATGGTAAGTATCGGTACCTTTGAATTTTCCTCTATCAAACGTATCAAACACATGCCTCGTTCTGATGCCTTTGTACTCATAATCGTAACCATCATCACCGTACTTGAAGACTTAGCAGTAGCTGTCATCGCAGGTATTATCATCTCTGCTCTTGTCTTTGCATGGGAACATGCCAAAATATTTGCACGTACTTCCACCGATGAATATGGCAAAAAGGTTTATGAGTTAGATGGTCCTCTATTTTTTGCTTCAGTTACTTCGTTTAACGAACAATTCACGGTAGAAGATGACCCCGCAGAAGTTATCATAGATTTCAAAAAAGCAAGAGTCATGGACTCATCAGGCTCAGAAGCTATAGACTCTCTTACCGATAAATATAGAAAATTAGGTAAAAAGCTTACCCTAAGACATCTATCAGAAGATTGTAAAAAGACATTACATTCAGCAGGACCATTCTGTACTTACGAAGAAGATGACCCTACATATAAGGTAGCTACAAATGTGTAATGTATGGCTACATTGGTTGGGGTAGACCACTCCAACTTAGAAAAAGACTCAAAAGTATTCTTGGCTTTCAAGTAATACATACGGTAAGAAGACGAGGGTATAATTTTTCGTATTAGAGTAGATTGAAGAAGATTACGTCCTTGTTATTAGGTCATTTTCATACAATTCTAAGCAATAACAAAGCATAACTATGTTTAAAATAAGCCATGAAAATAGATATAAAAGAATTAATAGATATAGAGATGACCCTAGAGATATTAGAAAAGTTACCAGA
>Ga0256838_1000184_pt1 | contig 43993 bp, 49 predicted proteins | sample 4571419metaG_FD_185978 | JGI IMG/M metagenome (GOLD analysis project Ga0256838, IMG submission 185978) | Hydrothermal vent microbial communities from Guaymas Basin, Mexico - 4571-419 | ecosystem: Environmental > Aquatic > Marine > Hydrothermal vents | place: Mexico: Guaymas Basin | collected... | reverse complement strand
TTTGTACTCTGCACTATATACTTTTCTTTTCTTGCTCATCTTATACCCCTTATATTATGTTCTTATTTTACACTTTTATAATTAAATTATTTTTTTGTTGGTTCTTTTTATGGGGTACATTATACTATGCTAAAACCAACATATCGCCCTGGGGTGAGGCTGTAATCGTTTTCTTTTATCTCGTCTAGTGTGGCAATTTTACAAAGCCCTTCTACATCTTGATACTCTCCATCAGGAAAATAGCTTTCTAGGTCTTCCCAATCTTTTAGTAGTTGTTTAAACTCTTTTATAGGTTCTTCTTTTTGCTCGGTGTAGATATTTTGGGCATATTTTAAAAGTGATAAATCTGATTTAATCTTTTTTAATTCTTCTTTTACCTCTGTTGCTTTAGATGTTTTGGCTTTGATACTTTTGTTTATCGTTTCTATACGGCTTTCTATGGTTGCTATATTTTGTGAAACACTAGGCATAGGATTTTCAAAATGTGTTAATAGTTCTTGCCATTTTTGTTTTTGGGTGTAAATCTCTTTATTATAGATTTTCATCTTGATAGTCTCATCAACTTTTAAAATAGCTGTATGATAGACTTCAACAAAATCATTTAATTCTATGGCTATGATTTGTAAGGCTTCTTGATGTTGTGTTTTGGCTTTGGCTATGGGGTCTTTTTCGTTTCTATAAGATTCTAATATGGCTTTTAAATTGCTTAGTTGTCCTTGTGAGAAATCGTTAATTGTTTGATTGACGACTCTAAAGGTATTTCTAGCATCTATCATCAAAATACTATCTTTGTCTTTTTTGGCTTTGTTGAAAAACCATACATGACAAGGTAAAGAACGCGTATAAAAAAAGTTGTTTCCAACACTTACAATGGCTTCTACATCTCCCGTTTCTATAAGCTTTTGGCGAATGGCTTTTTCTGTATTTCCTGCGTCTGTTGCCGAAGAAGCCATTACAAACCCTGCTCTTCCTTTTTCGTTGAGAAAAGAGTGGAAATATTGAACCCAAAGATAGTTTCCATTGTCATTTTTGGGCAGACCAAAAGGTAGACGCTCATCTATTTTGAGGAATTTATTATTTTTATCTATTTTTTTGACATTAAAAGGAGGATTTGCCATAACAAAATCACATCTGTTTGTGAGATTGTGAGGATTACTATAAAAAGAGTTTGCTTCGATGATTTTGCCCTCTAATCCGTGAATGGCAAGGTTCATCTTGGCTAATTTTGTATTATTGCTTTTTAGCTCTGTTCCATAAACGGTAATCGCTTCATTGACAGATTTGTTTGAATGCTCTTTGACAAAGTGTCCCGTTTGAACAAACATACCACCACTTCCACAAGCAGGGTCGTGGATAATACCGTGGTTTGGTTCTATAAAATTGACAATCAAGCCCACCAAAGAAGGAGGTGTAAAAAACTCTCCCCCCTCTTGAGCTCCTGCTCCACTCATAGAAAACTTCATCAAAAAATATTCATAAATACGACCAAAAGCATCACCTGTAATAGACTTTACAGCTTCTGTATTAAACGCCCTAATCAAATCACGCAAGAGATTGGCATCTAGTTCATGATAATTTCTAGGTAAATTTCCTTCTAAATCTTCATAATCTTCTTCTACCAAACGCATCGCTTCATTTACGGCTTCATTTATATCCTCTCCCTCTGGAAGATTGGCTAAATAATCATATTTGGATTTTTCTTGTAGATAAATAGCCCCCTCACCCAAAAAGTCGTCTTTGCTGATGTCTCTTTTTTTGTTTGTGCGTGGATTAATAGGGAGGTTTTTTTCTATAACCTTGAGTGCTTCATCAAAACGGTTACCTGCAAAACGCAATAAAATCAATCCCAAAACGGGGTCTTTATATTCACTCGCAGTGAGTTTTGAATTGGCTCGTAAATTATCGGCTGTTGCCCATAACTCTTTTTCTAGTGCTTTTATCTGTTGATTGGTCATAGATATATTCCTTGAAAATTTCTAAAACATTATAGTATAAGAAGACTTTACTCCGACTCCATATAACTAAGCTTCAACCCCTCATCTGTCATTATAAATCCTGATATGTTGATTTTGCCTTGATGGACTAAAAAACTAAGTGTTGCAAAACAAGCCCAAAGAACATTAGAACGTGATTATATCAAAATTATCTAATGAGGCTTAGTATCCATCCATTTATAAGTATGAATACACTTATTTAATTTCTTATCAAATGTTAATATTTCATCTTGATGAGAATAAGCACACAATAAACAATCTACAAAATCTAAGTTCTTAGTTTTAAATAGTTCTAATGTATGTGTTATCACTTTCATATTAGATACAGAGATATTATTAAAATTTATCAGTGCTAAGAGTTGGTTTGAAATTTCTATTTTTGAAATTTTATACACTCCAGATAGAACATAAACAACTTCTGCCAATATTTCATTGGAAATAAATACATTTTTTGATATTAAAATTTCTTCAGCAATTTCTGCCATTTCAATATTGTCATTCATAAAATATCTAATAATATAATTTGTATCTATTCTAATCATCTCGTTTAAACTTATCTAAAATATGATTTTTCCAAGCATTATCTTCTAAATGATTTTTTGAATTATCTTGATATTGATTAAAAACACCTCTTAATGATTGATGCTTTTTTTCTTCTACATTTTGAATGGTTTCTTTTTCATCAAGAGGAAACATTATAAATTCAATCTCTCTATCTATATAGCTAGTTGGTATATCAATAGTCAAACTTGTATATTGTGGTCGTATCACTTCTCGTATCATTCAAAATCCTTTATTTTAATTTTATCTCATTTATGATTAATAAAGGTCTAAGTGTGACAAAACAAACCCAAAGAACATTAGAACGTGATTATATCAAAATTATCTAATGAGGCTTAGTATCCATCCATTTATAAGTAGTAAGATAAAGCCAAAAAGTAACATACTCATGACATAATACAATGACATTTTAGACTGTATAATACTCAAAAATTTATCATAGCCTACCTCTTTGACCGTGAGTATAAAGAGTACCCACCCCCCAATGCTACCTGCCAATGCCAATCCCATAGCCCCCATAGAATCCATGAGTAACAAAGATGCCACGATATTGACCACAACCGAAATCGTGGCAATCATCGCAGCCTTTCCTTGACGATACGAAGCATATAAAAAGAGTGAAAAAAGCTTACTCAGTCCCAAGGGCAGAAGTCCTAACATAAACATACTCAACACTTGTGCTGTCTGTGCTGTCTGTATCTGTGTAAATTGACCTCTCTCAAAGAGTAGCCAAATAATAGGCTCGGCTAATATCGCACCTCCGAGTGTCGCCATCGTGAGCAAAAAGCTAAGTAACCAAAAGCCTTTGGAAAGGTTTAAATACGCTTCTTTTTCTTGTCCATTTTTTAATGCTTTAGAGATAGTAGGAAAGAGTGCCGTAGCCGTAGCGATAGCAAAAAGAGCCAAAGGAAGTTGGAAAAGCCTTTGTGCATAGGCAAGATATGATACTGACCCAGTGACCAAAAAAGAAGCCAAAATCGTACCCACAAAGCTATTAATCTGTAAACTAGACCCACCCCACACAGCAGGGATAAACAAAGAAGTAAACTTCTTTTTCTCTGCTTTAATGTCTCGTGTTTTACGGTACTGCCACCCTGCACACAAAAGCCTAGAGAGTTTGAGTCGAAACAGTGCAATCAGATGTACCAACACTTGCAATGCTCCACCTACCAACACAGAGACACTCAAAGCATACGCAATAGTCTTTGGGTCATCTTTCATAAAAAGTAAAAGAGCCACAATCATCGCCATATTCAAAAGTACAGAAGAGAGAGCCGTCGTAGCAAAATGCTCTTTGTATTGTAAAAGTGTGGCAATAAAGGTCACGATAAAGATAAGATACAAGTACCAAAAGTTGATAGCCGTCAAAGGTGCAGTATCGCTAATACGCTGTGCATCCCAACCCATCGCTTGGAGCTTGGTAATCCACTCAGGATAAAAGCTCACCACCAAAGAACCAAATACAATAAAAAGAGAAAACCTCAAAAAGATAGCTGTAGAAAATACACTTTTATTTGCAGATGCCACAAAAGACGGCATAAAAGCCTGAGTAAAAGCCCCCTCAGCAAAAATATTCCTAAACAAATTGGGCAAACGATTGGCAAGGAAAAATATATCACTCCAATACCCAGCCCCCAAAACAGAAGCCATAATAAGGTCACGCAAAAAACCCACAATCCGAGAAAGCAGTATGCCAAAACTATTGGTAAATATTGATTTTAATTTCATATAGAACCACCTTTACTTAGCAATACTCTCTAAATGCTTTGCAAAGTCTTCTGGGGGGATAAATCCTGTGAGGCTTTTTTCTGGTATATATTGATTGTTTGTATCAAAAAAGATGATATTGGGTGTACCAAAGAGGTCAAACTTTTTGAGTAAAGCTTTGTCTTCATCGCTGTTGGCTGTGAGGTCTACTTTGATGAAAGTAAAGTTTTTAAGTTGGGCTTGGACTTTGGCATCTGGGAATGTAATCTCTTCGAGTTCTGTACATGCTGTACATGAATCTTTACCAAAATCTACTACTACAAGCTTATCTGATGCTTTGACTTCTTTCATGAGTCGTTCTATACTATACCCCAGATGGGTACTTTTGTCTGTTTGAGTAGAAGAGGTGTTTACCCGTACGGTTGCTTGGGTAAATTTTTCAAAAGGACGTATAAATGAGGTAGAACCACTAATTGCTCCGATAAATAAAGACGCTCCATAAAGCATAAAGGTCATACCAAGAAGCTTAAACAATCTCATCGCACCTTCACCATCTTTGTGTCCAAATACATCCATATATATGGCTATTCCCATAAAGAGTAATGCCCATAATGCCATAGTAAAACCAGCAGGTAAAATACGAGAAAGCATAAAGATAGCAAGAGCCAACATCATCACCCCAAAGACTTGTGATACACGTGTCATCCATCCACCAGGACGTGGCATAAATTTACCTGCACCTAATCCTACCAAAAGAAGAGGCATACCCATACCCATACTCATCACAAAAAGAGCCGCTCCACCTAGCAGTGCATCCCCTGTATGAGAAATGAATATTACAGCCCCAGAGATAGGAGCAGCCGTACATGGTCCTACAATGAGTGCTGATAATGCACCCATGATAATCGTACCTAACATCCCTCCTTTACCTTGAGCATTATCACTTACTTTGGTAAGTTTAGATTGCCATGAAGAAGGAAGACCTATCTCAAAGTAGCCAAACAAAGACAATGCCAATGCTATAAATACCCCTGAAAAGATAGTCAATACCCATGGGTTTTGCATCGCTGATTGTAAATCTGCACCTAAAAGCCCTGCGATAAGTCCTACAAGTGTATAGGTCAATGCCATTGCCAATACATAGGTCAATGAAGTAAAGAATGCTTGGGACATGCTAGGTTTATCCTGAGTACTTTGCTGAGAGATAATGATAGAAGACAAGATAGGAATCATAGGAAAAATACAAGGGGTTAAAGAGAGCAGTAAACCAAAGATAAAGAAGATAAAAAGAACAAAAAGTGAACTTTCATTGACCAATACATCTACAATTTTTGCAGCATTTCCTTCTTTGATAAGTTGTTTTATCTTATCAAAAGTACCTGCTTCTTTCCCTTTAAAAGTAAAACTCTTTTTAATAGGCTGATAACAAATCCCCGCATCCGAACACCCTTGAAACTCTATTTCTAAAGTATATTCTCCAATGATTGTTTCTTCTATCATCGAGGTAGGAATAGTGACACTTAATGTTTTATCATAGACATTATCTCCATCAAAGGTATGAGGCGTAGGCTTTTCTACTTTCAATAAAAGTATTTGAGGAGAGACAATTTTATAATGTAAAGAATCTTCATAGATATGGATTTTGTCTGCCATAACTATCTTGGTCTCAATCATATCATCTTTTAATACAGCTGTAGTTTGAAATGCTTCATCTGGAGATAAAAACTTTTGTTTTTGTAAGGCACTACTGAACCCAGCAAAGACAAAGGTATGTGCTAAGACCGTCACGAGAAGTAACTTTTTGATTAAATTATTCATTTTTTCTCTTTTCTATAAAAATTTATTGTATTCTATACTACAGTTTGTGTATAAACAGTGTAATAGTAACTTAAAGTGCGTTAGCACTATGTTAATAAAATGATAAAAGGCATCGAAATGGCAAATCATCTCAAAAATGAACACTCCCCTTATTTACAGCAACACGCTGATAATCCTGTTGATTGGTATCCATGGGGAGAAGAAGCCTTTGCAAAAGCACGTAAAGAAAACAAGGCTATCTTTCTCTCTATAGGGTATAGCTCTTGTCACTGGTGTCATGTGATGGAACATGAATCTTTTGAGGATGATGCCACAGCAAAGATACTCAATACCCATTTCATCGCTATCAAAGTCGACCGTGAAGAGCGTCCTGATATAGACAAGCACTTTCAAGCTATCTATCAGCTCATGAACCAACGCCCAGGAGGATGGCCTACATCTATCTTCTTGACACAAGAGCAAAAACCTTTTTATTCTGCTACGTATATACCCGATGAACCACGTTATGGGATGATGTCATTTTCTTCTTTGTTAGAAGTTATCTCAGATAAGTATAGTAAAGAAAAAGATTTACTAACAGAAAAAGCCGATGAAATCTTACGCTTTTTAAACCCAGATGAAGACAAAATACAAGCAACCAAACTTGACCTTAGTATCATTAAACGTCTCTCCGAGCAATCGACTCAACTTTTTGACCATAAATATGGAGGCTTTAACAAAGCACCCAAGTTTCCACAAGCCTCTATGCTAGACTTACTGTTGGATGTCTATCGTCTCACAGGAGAAAAAGAGACACTAAACATGGCACTATTCACGCTCTCTTCCATGGCAAAAGGAGGGTTACGAGACTTGGTTGATGGTGGGTTTTGTCGTTATTCTACCGATGATGAATGGCTTGTACCTCACTTTGAAAAGATGACCTATGACAATGCCCTACTCTCAGAGGTCTATCTCAAAGCATATCATGTCAGTGGAAATGTATTTTATAAAAATGTTGCCTTTGAAACTTTAGACTTTATGTTAGAGAAGATGTATCAAGATGGCTTGTTTTATTCGGCTTCAGATGCTGATACAGAGGGAGTAGAAGGCAAATACTTTATCTACGACTATGACAAAGCCATCAAGTCTTTTGAAAAAGCTGGGATTCCTAGCAACGCCCATAAGGCATTGGCAAAAGCACTTCACATCACAGAAGCAGGAAATTTTGAGTTTAAAAATATTATTCGTTTAGATGACCCTAGCCATATCACTATCCCTTACTACACAGAAGCAATCCAAGCTTTAGCCAAAAGACGAAAAAAGCGTACCTATCCTTTTATAGATAAAAAAGTATTGGTTTCATGGAATGCCATGATGATAAAATCACTTTTCAAAGCCAGTCGTACAGACAAAAAGTATCTCGCCCCTGCGATTAAATCCCTTGATGCTCTTTTGCAAAGTATGTATATCAATTCTGAGCTTTACCACGCTACCCTTATCACGAAAGCCCCTAAAATCAAAGCCTTTTTAGAAGACTATGCCTACCTAGCTGATGCCCTCATAGAAGCCTACCAAAGTACCCTTAATGAAGTCTATCTCATCACAGCTACCAAACTTACCAACACTGCCATAGAAAAATACTTCGACAAAGGCAAATGGAAATTCTCTCGTGGTGAATTTGAAACCAATGCAGACATCTATGATAGCTCCTACCCTTCTTCGGTAGCAACCATACTTAATGTACTCTTTTCTATCTCATCGCTAGTCGATGTGGTATACAAAAAATTTGTCTTCAAGACCTTAGAAGTCTATTCTTATGATGTCATGCGTCAACCTCTCTCTACCCCTCGCATGACTCGCATGGTGATACGCTACCTCAAAGATGATGTCATCATCAAAGCCACAGAAGCAAAACTAAAAGCACACATCACAGACCTAGACACCCTCCCCAACCCTTTTAGCTACCTCAAAAACGATAGCAATGATGGCTATATGTTGTGCAATAGCAGTGCCTGTTTCGGTCATGAAAAAGAGTTTTCTCAAATTGTAGAAATAATGGAAAAACGCCAATAATTTTACGAGTTCGATGGCTTTAGCTGTCGGATACATTTAGTGTATATTAACATAAAATAGCTAAACTAGGATTTTAAAGATTTTCAGAAGTTATATCTTGTGTCATCAAGGATGATAGAAGATATAACCGTAAAAAGTTATGAAATAATACCTAAGGATTTAAAATATGAATAAAATTACTACATTGTCATTATCATCAATGGCTATACTTTTTTTAGCTACAAGTACTGCTAGTTACGCAGAAAATGTGAAGACTCATACTTCTTTGCATAAAGCCCACTGGGGGTATCAAGGTGATGTTGGTCCAAGCCATTGGTCTGCCATAAATGAAAAGTTTTCGATGTGTGGTAAAGGTAAAATGCAAACACCTATCAATATCATCGCCACAGAAGATAAAGACCTCACTCCTTTAGCATTAAGTTATACAACAGCGTCTAACGATGTAATTAATAATGGTCATACGGTTCAAGTCAATATTAAAAGTGGTAGTACATTAACCATTGACAATAATATATATGAATTAAAACAATTTCATTTCCATACGCCAAGTGAAAACAATATCAACGGCACATCGTATCCTCTTGAAGCACACTTTGTACATGCAACAAAAGAAGGTAACCTTGCTGTGGTAGCTGTGATGTTTAAAGAGGGTAAATCCAATCCAATTATAGAAAAAATTTGGAATAAATTTCCACTTGAAGAAAACAAAGCTGTATCTATAGAGTTGAGCAGTGCTGATATACAAGCTATCATGCCATCAGATAAAGACTATTATAAATTTATGGGTTCATTGACCACTCCTCCATGTAGTGAAAATGTTAAATGGAATGTCTATAAAACACAAATGAGTATATCCAAAAATCAAGTTCAAAAATTTTATGATATTTTTGGTCATGCAAACAATAGACCATTACAAGATACGCACAAGAGAACAATCGTAGAATAGATGTACAAAGCAGGAGAGGCTTAAGTATCTTAGTTCCTCTCCTTTATTGCATTGAGTACATAGCTACTAAGAGCTATAAACCCCTAAAGCGATTGCTTGACCCAACTTTGTAATCTACTTGCACTCAATGCTCCACTTAGTCTATCTACCTCTTTGCCATTTTTGAAGAGGATGATGGTGGGGATACTTTCTATACGATACTGTCCTCCTAGTGTTTGTTCCTCTTGGGTATTGACTTTTAGAAATTGGGATTGAAGAGACATCGCTTTTGAGGCTTCTTTAAATGCAGGTGCCATTTGCAAACAAGGACCACACCACGGAGCCCAAAAATCTACCACCACAGGGATGTCAGAATTAGCCAAAAATGTACCTAGTGTATCGCTATTGACTTCGGTAGGGTCAGCATGAAGTAGTGAGTTTTTACACTCTCCACAGTTGGCTTTAGCATAAGACTCTTTTTTGGGAATACGATTTACTTTGAGACAATGTGGGCATACGACGTTAATATTCATAATAAAATTCTCCATTTTAGATTAGTTTTTAGTTTCTTAGGTATTATAGCAAATAAAGTAAATATAAATTAAATAGGAACAATCATGGCAAAACAAGAATTAATCGTAGGTGGTGGGTGTTTTTGGTGTACCGAAGCAGTATTTGAACTACTCAAAGGGGTAAGCGATGTAGAAAGTGGCTATGCAAATGGTCATGTAACTCAGCCAACCTACAGAGATATATGTACAGGAGAATCAGGTCATGCCGAAGTCATTAAAATCACTTATGATGATAGTATCATTACCTCAGACACCCTACTGGACATTTTCTTTGTAGTACACAACCCTACAACTCTCAACCAACAAGGGGCAGATAGAGGCACACAATATCGCTCAACTATCCTTTATACCGATGAAGAGACCTTAGAAGTAGCCCAAGCCTCATTAGAATCAGCACAAAAAGACTATAACGATAAAATCGTCACAACAATAGAACCTTTAGAGTGCTACTACACAGCCGAAGCCTACCATCAAGACTACTACAAGTACAACCAAACCCAAGGCTATTGTCTAGCAGTTATCCCACCAAAACTAGCCAAATTACGTGCTAAATTTGGAAGAGAAATTGCTTAGAATCTCTTTTGCATATCTTCTTTGAGTGTTTCCAAAAACTCCAAGATATGCTCTTGAAAGCGTCTATCGTCTTCATCTTTTGTACACGCATAGAGTTCTCTTAGCATTGGTATATCTATCTTGTTGACATAACGTGGGACTACTTTACTTTCTTTTTCTACAAGCTGGATGAGATGATTGAAATTTAGACCATTGTTGGTAATAATCTTCGTATGATACTCATAAACAGTATCAATAAGAATTTCGGCACGTTCGCTATCATTACCATAAATACTATGGGCTATCTCTTCGAGTTTTTGCTTTTCACATTCACAGATTTCTCCATTGGCAGAGACCATCAATGTCAAGATTTTGGCTCTATATTCCATAGAGCTATGATGATAAACCAAAATCTCTCTAAACATTTTTTTTACAGTACGTTTTATATTTTTAAACACACCCTATCCTTAATTTAAAAATTTTATACTATTACGATATTTTAACAAAAGTATACACTAATTACACCAAAACAACAACATATTGCCTATATAGCAGACTCAAATGCTAGTCTTTATATGTGTAGTCTATCAAGTCTAAAAGAGATAAGGTATACAATACACCATAGTTTTATAAAAATAGTGAATGATTTTATATTTAAATGTTATCATTATCCATGACTTATACAAAACTATCAATACATATAAAAGACAAACCACCCTACTTCATCGGTTCTCAAATCCGTGGTGCATTTGGATATGCACTTAAAAAAGTGACCTGTATCAACCCATCATACAAATGTGAAGGATGCTTTGCACAAGCTACTTGTTTGTATTATGAATTTTATGAAGAAAAAAATAGACCCCATAAATATAGGTTTGACTTTGGATTAGGTAAAGAGTTTTATGACTTTAGTCTATACCTATTTGATGATGCAACTAACAAACTACCCTATGCCATCTCGGCTCTACAGATGATGTTAACTCAAATTGGTTTAGGTAAAGAGAGAAGTACCTACAAGGAGTTTGACATGTATATAGATGACAAGCTTATAAATGCAGACAATAATATTCAAATACCAAAAAACAGCATAAAAACCCTCCAAATAGTCAAAATATGTCAAGATATAAAGCTACACTTCAAAACACCATTAAGAGTAAAGAAAAACAATAGGCTTATACGAGATGACAACATAGAGCTTAAAGATATAGTAAACTCCATATACAAAAGACAGATGCAACTACTTGGGCTTGGCTACAAGAGATTTCCCTATATAATAGAGGGACAGATAGTGAGTAGAAACCTCAAATACAAGGAGCTAACACGCATGAGTAACCGACAAAAAAGCACAATGAACCTAGGAGGCATCATGGGAACGATAGAGATAAGAGGGTTAAATCAAGAGAGTTATAGGCTCTTAAAATTAGGCGAACTCATAGGCGTAGGTAAGCAGACGGTGTTTGGACTTGGGAAGATGGAAGTGGAGGGGTTGGGATGAAAATAGAACATATATTTAACATAGTAAAAACAGGAAATAAAAAATCATTAATAGATACACAACCTTTTGAGATTGATTATTTTACTTTAAAGAATTATAATAATTATGAAGACCATAGTTTAGATAATGATTTTTCAAGAAAATATTATCATTCTTTAGTTCCTTTAGAAGAAAGAAAAATTATTTCTAAATATGATAATGATAAAATTAATAAATTAGGAAATAATTTAGGAAATAATTTACTTTTAATCTCTGGTGATTTTTGGGGTATTCAAAAGTTTATTTTTGATGGTTTAACTTCTTCAAAAGCTTCTAAAATTTTACGAAGTCGTTCTACTATGGTACAGCTTATTACCTATGCAGTGATTGATAGAATTAAAAAAGAGTTTAATGGTAGTGAGGCTCTGCTTTTTGGTGCTGGAAAGTTTATGATTTTGGCTAAAAATGAGAATGCCAATAAGATAAAGGATATTCAAAAAGAGTTGGATAGCTATTTTTTAGAAAATTTCTTTGGTCAAAATGGGTTTATAATCTCTTCTACCACCACAACTAAAAATAAACTTTTAAATCAAAAAAATATGGAAGAAGATTTAGATGCTTTAGGTACTGATAATGATGATAAAAAGTTAAACAAATTTGATTTATTAAATTGTAGTGATGAATATATACTTCAAGACCCTTTTTCTAAGACACAAAAAGATGATGCTATTTGTGAGTTTTGTAGCAAACGAATTAAAACACATAATGTAGATGATACAAAAGCTTGTAAGATTTGTTTTAATGATATAAAGTTAGGTAAACAACTAACAAAAAAAGCCTATATTACTATTTTTTCTTCAGATAAAGAGGAGAGTAAAGATAATATTTATATTATTAAACTTGATAAAATATATTATTATGCAAAATTTGAAGATAAAGTTACAGAAAAAGGAGATACTTTTGATATATCTGCTAACTCATATTATGATTATCCTAAGTGGTCTCTAAACTCTTATGTTCCCAAAGATGAAAATGATGATATTAAAGATTTTTCCACTTTGGCAAAAAATAGCTCAGGACTTATGGCATTAAAAGCAGATATAGATAAACTAGGCGATACCTTTAGAGAACTATATAAAGATGATTTTAGAATATTTAATCGTTTATCTCGTGAGGTTGAATTTTTCTTTTCTGATTATATAACCTCATTGGTAGCAAAAAAAGAGAATATTTATACTGTGTTTGCAGGTGGGGATGACCTATTTTTAATAGGTGAATATAAAGAGATGATGAGTTTAGTCAAAGAAATTAGAGATGAGTTTTATAAGTTTTCTTTGAAAAAAACAACTATCTCTATGGGGCTTGTGATGTTTAACCCCTCTACACCCATTACCTTTATCTCTAAGTTGGCAGATGAAGCAGAAAAAAGAGCAAAAGTAGAGCGAGATAGCATTGATCTTTTTGGTGTATCTATGAAATTTGATACATTTTATAAGATAGAAAATGATTTTAAAGAGATTATTGAGTATTTAGAAAATAATAAAGTAGATACTACAACATTCTATTATAGACTTATAGAGCTTTGTGATATGAGAATAAATATTGAAAAAGATATAAGAAATGCAATGTGGAAATCAAAGCTTAACTATATTATTAGACGAAATATAGATAAGAATAATAATAATAGTGAGATATTTACAAAGATAAGTAATCTAATAGAAGAAGGTGAAAAATTTAAACCCACTATCTTTTTAAAGATATATCAAAATAGAGATAAAAATAAGGAGAAGAAAAATGATTAAAGATATAAAAGATTTTAAGCCAAACTTTGAAGATACTAAAGAGCTGATTGTTCTGTTTGGAGATAAGGCAGAAGAGTTAGCCAAAAGATTAAATGATGGTGGTAAAGAACCTGATATTCATACCACCCAATTTAGACAGTTTTATGAAAAAATATTAGAACTCAATGATAAAGCTCAAGGTTTATCAGAAGATGAATTTAAAATTAAAATCTTACCTTTTGTTAAACTACTTAACTCAAAAGTACAATACTCAAGAGCCAGAAAAAATTGTGGCGAAATATTTGAAAAAATGATGAATCAGTCCATAAAATCTGTAAATTCAGAGATAGAATTAAGAAATTTTAAATATTTTCTTGAAGCAATTATCGGCTATATGCCAAAAAAATAGGAGGAGATGAGATGATAACAATTGATAGTAAATTAACATTGGTAACTGGGCTACATATAGGTGGAGCTGATGATGGCATGAAGATTGGAGGAGTTGATTCTCCTGTGATGAAGAGAGAAATTTTTTGTGATAAAAATGGGATTATTGGTTTTGACAGCAATAATAAAAAGGTAAGAGAACCTTACATTGCAGGGAGTTCTTTGAAGGGTAAAGTTAGAAGTTTACTAGAACACTATTTTAGATTAGTTGACCCTTTAGGTAATGGAGATGTAGTAGATAGTAAATCAGAATTTGGTAAAAAAGAATATAGAGAACTTATTATTAAACTTTTTGGAGAGAGTGCTGGAAATGATGGTATAGATGGAGAAATAAGGATAACAAGGGCTCTTTTTAGAGATTGTTTTATAACTCAAGATATTAGAAAAGCATATCTTGATAACAAAATAGAGTTTTTTGAAGTAAAGTATGAAAATGTTATTGATAGGAAAACAGGTACAACTAAACAAGGTGGACTTAGACAAGTAGAGAGAGTAATATCAGCCATTGAATTTGATTTTAATATGACTATTAGAGTTTTTGAAAATGATAATAAGGAATTATTTGAGAATATTATTATTTTAGGTCTAAAACTGCTTGAACTTGATACTTTGGGAGGAAGTGGAAGCCGTGGTTATGGACGCATTCACTTTGATAATATAGAGAGCAATATTGAAGATTTGAGAAAGAAGATTGATGATGAAATTAATAAAGGTTAAAATAACCCCACATTCATCATTTGTAACTTTCCCTAAAGGTGATACTATTTTTGGGCATTTTGTCTATCACTCATTTTTAAATAGAGAAGAGATTTTTGAAAACTATCTTAACGAGAAGCCAAAGATTATTTTTTCTGATATATTACCTAATGGGCATCTCTATAAACCTACTTTACCTTTAAGTGCTTTTGGTGTTGATGAGAGTCAGAAGAAAGAGTTTAGAAAAAAAGCTTGGATAAGTATTGAAAATTTGCAGGATGGAGAGTTATTAGAGGCAAAAGAGTTGGGCTTTTTTAAAACAGACATAAAAATTAGAAATAGTATTAATAGAGTTACTTTTAGTACTGATGATAGTGGAGTTTTTGCACCTTACTCTATAGAAGAGATAAGCTTTTTAGAACAGCCTATTATTTATGTTTTGTTTGATGAAGAATATTTTGAAAAATCAGAAATATTGGAACAATTAAATCTTATTGGTAAAGTTGGATTTGGTAAAAAAGGGAGCATTGGGAAAGGTCATTTTAAAGCAGAAGTTGATGATAGTTTTAAAGGATTTGATGAGGTAGAAAGTGATTACTATTTAACTCTGTCTCCGACTATCTTAAACAAACAGCCAAATATTAAGAAAGCCTACTATAACACCTTTAACCGTTTTGGTAAGTCTCATAGTAGACAAACACCATTTAAAAAACCTCTTCTTATGGCAGATAGTGGGGCTGTAGTTAAGCTAGAAAAGAATCAAGAGTATATTGGAAGAAGTATAGATAATGGTATCAATAGTAAATCATTTATACAAGGTTATTCTATTGTAGTACCATTTATATTTGATGATAAAGGACTAGATAATGGCTAAAAAAAAGAGTAATAATAAAAAAAATAATGCAAATTTATTTAATGCTTTTGCAAAAACACAATCTAACAAAAATCATAAAATAGAAGCTACTAAAAAAAGAAAAGAGGAAGAAGAAAGAATACAAAAGGAAAAAGAATTAAAAAGAACAGAGGAAGATAGAGTTCAAAGAGAAAAAGAGAAACAAGAGGAGGCTGAGAGACAGAGGAAGAGACTAGAAGAGAGTGATTTAAAAACCTTTAAAATAAAAATCACAACCCTCTCTCCTATACATATAGGAAGTGGTTATGAGTATGAACCTACTAATTATGTAATTAGAGATAATTTTTTATATGCTTTTAACGAGCATCTTGTTGTTGAACAACTATATGAAAGAGATAAAAAGCTACCAACAGAACATCAACTCTCTAACTTAAATACACTTGTAGCTTTTTTTAGAGCAGAAGCTGATTTCATTATTGACAATAGACTTTATAATAAAAAAATTCCAGTAGCCAAAGATATAGTAAGACTCTATAAAAAAGATTTTGGGCTAAGCAATAACAATGATGAGTCAATCAACCAAATGTTAATCAATGAGCATATATCAACAAATAGTAAAGATAATAAAATAGTACCATACATAGCAGGAAGCTCATTTAAAGGTGCATTGCAAACAGTTCTAAATTTATCCGTGAAAGAGAGTCAAAAGTTTAAAATTTCAGATGCCATTCCTTTAAATGTAAAAAATCAGATTGTATGGTCTGTAAGAAAAACTTCAAAAGGTACTATCCCACAAAAATTAGAAGTAATATCAAAGGGTTCAACATTAGAATTTTATTTAACAAAAATAAATAGTTTATCTTTTGAAGATATAAGAAAAAAAATCAATGAACATTATCAAAAAGCAGATAATCAAGGCTTTACAAATTTTAGTAGAGAAATAAAAAATGATAAGCAATTTATTTTAAGAGTAGGTAGATATTGTGGTCAAAAGTTTATGGTTAGTAAGCCTGAAGAGTTTAATCCTAAAACAAAATCTTTATTTAGGGCAGAAGAGAAAAAAGATAAATCTGAGTTGCCTTTTGGGTGGATTTTGTGTGAGATAAGTAAGTAGATATGAAAAATAAAATAGAGATATTTCAATCTTCAAATGGAGAGATAGTATTTAATAGTGATATAAAAACTGAAATTATTAGAGCAATGCAAAACAAAAAATTAGAAAACTTTGAAAATATAAAAGCAGAGCTAGCCCAAGAGATTAAAAAAGAGTTACAAAAAACTCCTAAGGATTGGGATAGAGCCAAACAAAAATCTTTAAAGCGTAAAGAGTATATAGAGAGTCTTTTAAATGAAAAATAAACCCATAAGGAGTAAGAGATGACCAAAACAAGATTAAAAACCTACTTCAAAGAAGCTAAAAAACATATAGATTTGATAGAGGAATCTTTAGAGGTATTGAAGGCTCAAACTCCGATAGAAGATTATGACTCTTTAAATCAGTTAGAACGATTTGCTCTTAATGCTTTGATTTTTAGATTTTCTAAACTTCAAGATTTGATAGGGGTTAAGATTTTTAGAAATTACTTAGATTTTAGTGGCTTTGATGTGGTTGAAAAAAGCTTTTTTGATATACTTAGAGAGGTAGAAAAAGAGGGTATTATAGATATAGATAGTTGGAGTGAGCTAAGAGAGCTTAGAAATAGAATTGCTCACGACTACCCCGAAGAAGCTGATGAGGTGGTTGAGAGTATCAATCTATTTATAGAGGAGAGTTCTAAACTTGTGGATATTTTATATAGATTGGAGAGTAAATATAATGAGATTGAGCAAAAAAGAGCAAAACATTATTAAAGATACGATGGTATCTATCTTTGGCGAAGTTACCATATATCTCTTTGGTAGTCGTATGGATATAAGTAAAAAGGGTGGAGATATTGACCTTTTTGTTGTCTCAAACAATGCAACATTTATCAATAAAATAAAAGCATTATCAAAACTAAAAATGCTTCTACATAAACCTGTAGATATAGTACTACACAAAGACTTTACAAGAGAGATAGAAAAAGAGGGTCTACGAGGCATTAAACTATAAACATAGCAAACTAGACAAAATACGTCTAACTAAACAACTATAATACCCCAAACCAAAAAGGATAAATATGAAAATAGCAACACATAAAGGTATCTTCCACGCTGATGAGGTGACAGCTATAGCACTTCTTAAAGTTTTTACAGATGATGAGATAGAGGTAAGCAGAGTCGCACATGATACTAAAGATTTTAGCTCTTTTGATATGGTTATAGATATTGGTAAAAAGTTTGATGGGGTGAAGCTTTTTGACCATCATCAATATAAAGGTGGCAAGAGTAGTGCTGGGTTGATTTGGGATTATATAGATGTGCAAGAGGATTACCCAAAAATCTCTAAACTCATCAAAATAATAGACGACAACGACACAGGCGTAGCCAAAGCAGAACCTTTTGAGTACTCCTCTTTGCTAAAGTGTTACAACCACAAAGATATTCACGATGAAGCACAAGAAAAGCAGTTTGACAAAGCTGTAAAATTTGCACAGACGATACTCATCTCTATGGCAGAGGCACAAGAAGCCCTAGAAGAAGCCAAAGAGATAGTAGCAAATTCATTTCTCTTTGACCGTAACCCTGCCATACTAGAGCTAGAACAATTTACCCCTCATTGGACAACCTACATCAATGGAGCATTAACCCCTCATATCAAAGCCGTGGTATGGGAAGATGAAATAGACAATAACTACAAAGTCAAAATCCCACCTAAAAAGTTGGGTTCATTTGAGTTAAACGGCAAATCTTTGCCACAAGATGACTCTATGGAGTTTGTGCATAGTGCAGGGTTTTTTGCTATTGCCAAAGATGAAGAGACGATGAAGAGTTACTTAAAAAAGGTTGTATAATTACTAATCCTATCATTTTTGATAGGATTATCTTGGTTAATCGTATCATTTATGATAATATAGTACAAAAAGGGTGCAAAAGTGAAAGAGGCAACTAGATGGATTTGGCAACATAAAGAGTATCCTCACTTTGTATATGATAGCAAAAAGCTAGAAAGGCTCATAGAGTCAATATCGAGAAAACAAGGTGAACTCAAAATTTTAAGTAGCATCATAAGTAACAAAGCTCTAAAACTAAGCCAACTCAATGCTCTTGAATCGGAGATACTCTCTAGCTCTGCTATTGAGGGTGAGATTTTAGATAGAGCTAGTGTAAAATCTTCTATCAAAGAGAGGCTAGAAATAGAGGTATCCTATAGCTACAAAAAAGAGACCAAAGAGAGTAATTTTGTAGATATATTACTCGATGCACAGAGTAACTATGCCGATGGATTAAGCCTAGAAAGACTTTATAGATGGCATCATAAAATGTTTGAAAACCATACGAGTAAACTATGGCAGATAGAGGTAGGTAGATTTAGAAACAGTGGCACTATGCAGATAGTATCAGGTGTAGTAGGGAAACAAAAAGTCTTCTATGAAGCCCCTCCTCCTACGCAACTCACCAAAGAGATGCAACTGTTCTTAGCGTGGTTCAACACTACGCCACCCTCTCTTATGAAGGTGACTATAGCCCATTTGTGGTTTGTCATCATACACCCATTTGATGATGGTAACGGTAGGTTGACTAGGATCATCAGCGATATGGTACTTGCTGAACTAGAAGAGTCACAAACCACGAGACTATACTCCATGTCAAAGAGCATACATAGCTCTAAAAAAGGCTATTACAAAGCCTTGGAGCATACGACAGGATACATCTATAAAGATAGCCCTTTAGACATTGGCTACTGGTGTGAGTGGTTTTTAACGACACTACACAATGCCCTAACAGAAGCCATAGAGTCCATAGAGTATGTCGTCCAAAAAGCTATATTTTGGGACAATCACAAAGAGAGTGCCATCAACAAAAGACAAACCAAAGCCCTCAATGCACTTTTAGATAAAGAGATAGAGACACTCTCCACAAAAAGGTACATAAAAATGGCACAAACCTCATCAGCTACAGCCTCTAGGGATATTAAAAACCTACTCCTCCTTGGGTGCATCAAACAAGTAGAAGGAAGTTCAGGACGAAGCGTGAGGTATGAGGTGGTTTTACATAAAGGAGAAAAAGATGTCATTAAATAAATATAAAATAATCTTAGAAGAGTTTCATACTAGAAAAGTACTAGATAGTTATGATGAGAAATTGCAAAAGCTTTTAGATAATATGTCTGTTAAAAACTTAAGTCTTATACTCAAAGAGTTTGAGAGAGAGTTTGATAATATTGTTTTAGAAAAGAAAGGACGAAAAAATACATATAGACTCATAAAACCTTTAGACATTTTCAAAGAGTCATTCAATAACTCTGATGAGATAGGTTGGTTTTTTAATATGGCTCACGATGGAGACCCTGAACTATTTGCAGAACTAAAGGAGCTTACACAAAAAGACAAAGATATATATTTGTTTCAAAACAACCCTTTTGAAGATACAAACACCATAGAGTCAAGCCAAAAGTTTAGAAGACTAAAAAGAAATATAGAAGCTAGAGAATATACCAAAATAACATTTTTTTATGATGACAAAGAGTATGACAATCTCAAACCAATTAAATTGGTATTTGTAGATAATAACTGGTACATTGCCTATGTTGACTGTGATGATTACCTTAAATTTGGCAGAGTAAGCTTCATAAATAAAGTATATTATGGCTCTAAAAGTGAACACTTTCAACCCTCATCAGTAAAGAAGCATAAAGAATTTTTAAGCAATGATTTACAAAACGCCATGACCCTCTACGGCATAGAAAAAAAGACAGCCACCATCAAAGCCACGCCTCTCATAGCCAAATACTTCAAAGAGGACATGAAAAAGTTTCTTTCAACTCAAAAGTTTAAAGAGGAGTTAGCAGACGGCTCAATCATATTTGAGGTACAATATACCCAAGATTTAGAGATACTCCCCTTTATCCAAAAATGGCTACCAGACCTCATTATCTTAGAACCAAAAGAGCTTAGAGAAGCGTATAAAGTGAAGTTACAAAGTGGTCTAAATAATCATAAGGATAATTCTATATGAGATTAACTAATTATGAAATAAAGATGATAAAAAAAGCTTTTAAAGAGATATTCGATAATGGCAAAATTTATCTATTTGGAAGCCGTGTTGATGATACACAAAAGGGTGGAGATATAGATTTGTACATCGTTAGCGACAAAAATCCTCTTCAATACAAGCAAAAAATACAATTTTTAACGAAATTACAAGAGTACATAGGAGAACAGAAGATAGATATAGTAATATCTAAAGATAAAAATAGGCTGATTGAGAGAGAAGCCCTCAAATATGGAGTAGCGTTATGAGAGATAAAATACAGACCTTTAAAGAGAAGCTATATGAATGTGACCAACACAAAAAAAGGTTACTTAGTGCGAAAAATAATCTCCAAACTATGATGCCTTTGCGTTTAGATGTGTATGAGAAGTTGGATGATATATCTATGAGTATCATCGACCAAATGATTTTTAGATTTTCAAAACTTCAAGATACTATGGGTGAAAAGATTTTTCCTGCTATCTTAGCGTTAAATGGTGAGAGTGTCAAAAAGATGACTTTTATAGATAGGCTCAACCGTCTTGAAGAGCTAGAACTTTTATCTAAAAATGAGTGGATGGAGCTAAGACACGATAGAAATGAGATAGCCCATGAGTATAGTTTTAACCAAGATGAAGTAGTAGACAGCATTAACCTCATCTATACAAAGTTAGATACACTCATAGCGATTTATGATGGTTTACGTAGTTACTGTTATAATCAGTTTGATTTTTTAGGAAGTAAATAAAAAAGGGATATTATGGCAAAAGCAGTGATTACGATTTTAGGAATACAAGGTGGTTATGTTGATAAAAATAAAGCTACATTAAATAATTCAGAACATATAGCAGAGTATTATTTTGAAAATAGTAATGAAAATACTAAAAAAGAATATTTTAATACTTTGCCATTATTAATTGATAAATATAGTGAAGAATATGAAATTATACCAATTTATACTGCTGATTCAAAAATTTTCAATAACGCAGTATTTGATGAATTATATTCTACATTAAAATCAAAATTTTCTTATAAAGAACAGTACGGTATAGAAGATGAAAAAGATTTTAAAGAGGTATTTAAATTATTTAATAATACATTAGAAGAGTTTGATGAAATTATTATTGATGTAACTCATGGATTTAGACATTTACCACTTTTAATGCTAATTGATTTAATGATAATTAACTTTAGAGATACTTCTAAAATAGAAAAAATTCTTTTTGCTAAAGAAGAGATAAAGCATACTCCAAAGGAAAAAGGATTATATGAAATCATAGATTTAAAAGAGTATTTAGAGTTAGCAAATATATCTTTTATTTTGACTACATTTAATAAAAATTATACAGTAGCAAATCATATAGCATCAAAAAAATACAATGATTTAATCATAGCTTTAAATGATTTTTCTAATGATATTATGGCTATTAATTTAAATAATCTTTTTAAACAAAGTTCAAGAAAATTAATTAAAGAGCTAAATAAGTTAGATGATATATCAATTAAATCAATGGCTGAAAAACTAAGAGATGATATAGAACAAAATTTTACTCTAAAAGATGGACAAAAAAGATATGAAATTTATTTGAAATTAGCAATAGATTTATGTAGTAAAAATTATATGCTGTTGTCACTATCACTATTATATGAAAGTAGTAGAATGTATATAAAAACTACAATTAAAAAAGAGCATAAAGAGATAGTAGAAGATATTGAAAAATATTTTGAAGAAGATTGGTATAAAGTTGGTGATTTTTTTAAAAATTTATCTTGGAAAGATTATTGTAAATTAAAATATAAAGAAAAAAAATTGATTACCTATGATAATTATAATAAATTACAAAAATCATATCCAAAAGATTTTAAAGAAAAAATAAAATTTAAGGGCATCCCAAATTTAACACAAGAAGCTACTATTATTGAGCATATTTCTAATACAAGGAATAATTTATCTCATGCTAATTCTAAAGGCAATTTTGCAGATATTAAAAAAAGTGTGAAAAAGTTGATGTTTAAATATAAAAATATTATAGAAAAAAAAATTACAAATACTCCATTAAAGAAAACCACTATCCCAAAATTAAAACCTATACGAATAATTAAAAAAGCTTCAAAATAACTAACCCACCCCTAACTCCCCAAAATCTGTCTACTTAACCTACTATACTTCTCCTATAAAACATAGGAGCAAGTATGAACTACACAAACTTAACATCACTAGAGATATTACAAACCGAAGATATTAGCTCTATGGCTGAGAGAGTGTATATCGCTGATGAAGTTTTTGAGCTTCTTAGGTTGGCTTATGCCAATATTCGGGGTGGGTTGCTTTTTGCTTCTGCTGATGAGCTTGTGATGAATACTTCTAGGTGGAGGGTTATCTATTTTCAATCTACTATTGTGGGGGTGATGATATATAAGGCAAAAAGAGGTCTTAAAATGGTGGCATTGGCACTTTCTAACACGCTTAGTAGCTCTCTCAAACAACATACCAAAACAATGCTCTCTTATCTTTTTAAAGTTACTTTTGCCCATAGTTGGATGGAGGTGAGTGAGGGGGCTGAGAGGTTTATTATCCAAAATGGTGGAGAGAGATATTTGGTATCTAATGCCCTAGCCTCCCAATTGACAGACAAAGATATAGTGGGCTATTGTGCAGATGGCTATCATTATAAAAGAGAGATTAATGGGGTGATTAAAACCAAAGTCATTATCGGTAAACCGAAGCTTTGCAAGACAATTTTTGTCTAGTTTAAACGCTATACTATATTTATCAAATTTAAAAAAGGAGAACTTATGATACCTATTCCACTTTGTGTACAGCTTATCGTTATTGTTGCTGCGGCAATCACTGCGAAAGAAGTCTTGTCTGACGACAAGTAAGGCTTTTTGCCACTTCTTCCACCTTCTGTGTGTCTATTGAGATACTCTTTTGTAGTCGCAAGACTCTATTTACTAAGGACAAAAAATGCAAGATAAAATGATGACCATACAAAGCAACTTACCCACCATATCTAAGGTCTATGCTCCCTTAGATATAGTCGGCAAGACAGTAGGACGCTACTTTGACTACAAAAGAGAGACTGCTATGATAGAGCATGAAACGATAAAAGTAAAACAACAAACCAAGATACTACTAGCAGAGATAGAGCGTAGGCTACAGCTCTCACTAGATGAAAATAAAAAGAACTTCAAACAAGAGATGTACCGTCTAAAAACGATTGCAAAATCGTTAAAAAAGGATTCAAAACATAGAGACTATCACTACAAACAGATAGAAGAGCTTACAAAAATGTTGTCAAACCCAGAGATACCACTCTCTATCAAAGAGACCATCCCTACTCTTATGGCTATAGCACATCAGTCTATTGACAAAGAGAACCATTTAGCGATGCAAAAGTTAGACCTGATGCGTCATGTTCCATCAAATCAAATACTATTAGAAGGGAAATAATATGTTACCATGGATTATAGGAGCAGCAGTCGTAGGTGTAGGTGCGTATCTTTTAGAAGATTCCAAAAGTGAAAATCGTTCAGCTAGAAGAGAGTATAACAATGAGGTCGCACAATCAAAGTCTACACTACAAAGTAGCTTTTACAACGCACAAAGAAAAGACCGATTAGACAAACTCTTTAAAGCCAAAAGAGCCAAACGCAAAATAGCCGATGCTATCTATAGCGAACTAAAAAACAGTCGCCATCACTATAGTAAAGTCAATGCCCAGCTCAAAGCATCTAAATATACACTAGACACGCTTTTTCATCAAAAAAAGTATGCCGACAAAGCAGATATGAAGCGAAGCATCCAACAAAATATCACTATTGTAGTCCATACAAGAAAAGAACTCTTCAAAGTTAAAGACGGTATCTCTAGCAACCTCAATCATCTAAAAGTGCAACTCAAAGAAGCAAACATGGCTACAGTACAAATACAGGAGAGTATCAACCATGAAACCTAGAGACCTACACAAACTAGCCATCATTCGCAAAGAGGCAAGAGGCTACACTACTTCTGTACCCTCTAAAAAAGCCTATACTAGAAAAGCAAAACATACAAAAAAGCCTAGCAAAGCGTCTTTATAATGAAGCATTTTATCATCGCCTATGATATATTTGATACAAAACGAGCCTATCATGTGCGTAAATTGGTGTATGACCATGCTTTAGGTGGGCAAAAGTCTGCATTAGAAGTCCCTTTGAAGAAGAGAGAGTAGGGAATACTTTAGCCATTATTTTACCCTACTCCCTAAAAGCATTCACAAAGGCAAAAGAAGCAGACAACCACCCCTAGACCCTCTCAATGCCATGCTCTCTTTTGTCTATATGATGGTGTATCATCTCATTACTGTGAGACTGCTCTCTTTTGGGTTTGAGCCGAGTATTGGATTTTTGCATAAGCCTTTTCGTTCTCACAATGCTTTGAGTTCGGATTTAATGGAGATTTTTCGTGCAGACATCAACGCATTTGTTTTTACACTCTTTGACCAAGGCTTTCTCACACACAGTGACTTTGCTAAAAAAAATGGCATCTATCTCAAATATTCCTCACGCAAAGAAATATGGGTCAAGTTTAAGGACTTCATGCAAAGCATAGAAAGACCCATAGACCAAGAGATTAGCCACTTAAGGAGTCTATTATAAGCACAAGAAAAAAACATGATTTTTTAATCTGCTACGACATTACAGACAAAAAAAGGCTCTCCAAGATAGCAAGGCTCTTAGAAAAATACACCATGCGTATCCAAAAGTCCGTTTATTTTTACGAACAAGTCAGCCCCTTAGAATTGGACATACTCGTAGCATCTTTGGAAGCCCTCATAGATGAAAAAAGCGATGACATACGCATCTATCGCATCAAAAACAAAGGTATATCTCTAGGCAAAGCCATAGACCTACATAACCCTTTGATATTTAAGTAAAATTAGTGTAAAATAATTTATATATTTAAAAGAGATTTTTAACATTTTACTGTTATTTTGGATTAAAGTTTTTTTTAAGAATAGCCAAGCCCTAGAAATGGGGTGAAAGAGCTATTACAATATGACCCGATTTTTAGGGGATTGAAACTTAGTTTTTGCTTGTAGTACACTTTAGCTTCTAAGATTACAATATGACCCGATTTTTAGGGGATTGAAACCTCTTATTAAACCATGTTTTATGTAATTTGGTTTTATTACAATATGACCCGATTTTTAGGGGATTGAAACAGACCATCCAAATACTGAATAGCAGAAACTTTAGATTACAATATGACCCGATTTTTAGGGGATTGAAACGTATTCGTTCCGTATTTAAGAGCTACACATCTATTATTACAATATGACCCGATTTTTAGGGGATTGAAACCTTCGACGGTGTACTAACAAGCACAACAGGTATAATTACAATATGACCCGATTTTTAGGGGATTGAAACTTTGGTTATTTGATTTCCTACCCTTTCACGGGAATTACAATATGACCCGATTTTTAGGGGATTGAAACGGGTGGTGCGATGGCAATCGCACCCTACGGATGTTTATTACAACATTTGCCGATTTTTTGGATTTTAATACTAATTTAACAAAAATATACTATAGTTTTAAAAATCAACATAATGGATAATTTATATGGGTAATATTGATATTATTATTATTTTAACCACGGCATTTTTAGGGTCTTTTGGACACTGTATTGGGATGTGTGGGGGTATTGTTATGGCGTATTCTTCTACGAAGTTAGACCAGAATGTTTCTTATCTTCAAGAGACTTTTTCTCATTTGGCATATAATTTTGGTCGTGTTACTACCTATACTTTTTTGGGTGGGATATTTGGGTATTTGGGTAAAGTTTTGGCTTTTAGTCCTACGATGAAAGGTATTCTTTTTGCTTTGACTGGTGTTTTGATGTTGCTCTCAGGGTTAAGTCTTTTGGGTAATATCAAGTTTTTAAACTCAGCAGAGTGGTCTGTCTCCAAATATCATTGGTATCAACAAAGCTTTAGAAAGCTCATTGCTTCCAAATCTTATAAAAGTTTTTATTTTTTAGGGATGCTCAATGGGATTATCCCTTGTGGATTGGTGTATACTTTTGCTATTTTTGCTGCGAGTACTGCCAATCCTTTCAGTGGGATGCTTGTGATGGCGACTTTTGGGTTGGCGACTATCCCTGCCCTATTTTTCTTAGGGTTTGTGAGTAAATTTTTGCAAAAAGGGTCGTTACGTCATACGATGATGAAGCTTTCTGCTTTGCTTATCATCGTCTATGGTCTCTTTACTTTAGCCAAAAGTTATCAATTTATCGTCCATCCTGAAGAGATGAAAAGTATGATGGATAAGATGCATAGTGAGGGTATCAATGAAGATGCAGACACGTTTTCGGGTAAATTTAATGGTATGAAATGTGCCCCTGGTAAATGTGGTTAGTATAAAGTTTGGCTATAATGTCGCATGAATCATATAAAAATTTACGCCTATAATCACAGCCCTATTCCCTTTAACTTCCGACAAACCATCGAACGTTTTTTTGTAGAAGAGATACCTATGTATCCTTTTAGTCATAGTGGTAATTATCTTATACTTAAGGTACAAAAGCAAGATATGAGTACATGGAAACTTATCTCTGTTTTGGCAAAAGCCACCGAATTATCTGAACGAGATATAGGATACGCAGGACTCAAAGACAAGAGTGCCACGACTATTCAGTACTTTTCTATACCCAAAAATGCAGAAAGATTACTCAATAAGAACCTCACTACAGAACGTGTACAGATACTTGAACGTACGTACCATAAATCTCCTATTAAAGTAGGTCATTTAAAAGGCAATAAATTTTCGATTGTCTTACATAATATCGAAGAAAAAGATGCCAAATTTTTTAATACTACTGCCAAAAAAATGCAAAAAGAGGGTATCCCTAACTATTATGGCTACCAACGCTTCGGAGAAGATAGCCGTTCTTATATGCAAGGCAAAGAGATAGCCCACTCTGGCAAAAGACTCAAAGGAAGCAAAGAAAAGCTTTTGGTCGCTGCCTACCAAAGCCATCTGTATAACAAATGGCTAGGAGAAAGGGTCAAACTCTCTACGATTATTGCCTCCAATACCCATGAACAAGCTTCTAAAAAATTGGGGTATCCTTTGAAACTTATCAGCGTATTGGCGAAACAAAAAATGTTTTTTAAACTCTTTTTAGGGGATATTGTCACACCTTACCCGTATGGGAAAATGAAGTATGTCAAAGATATGACATTTTCTTCTGCATTGTTTGAGCAACAAAAGATAAGCCCTACAGGTCTTCTTTGTGGTGCAAAAGTAGACCGCTCTGCTAGTGATGCCTATTATTTGGAAGAGCCTTATGATGATACAGAACTCAATGCACTCAAAGGGGATAGAAGGTTTGCATGGATATGGCCAAAAGAGGTAGAAACTAAGTACAATCCTGACAGTAAAAAGCTAACGGTTGATTTTTATTTACCCAAAGGTTCTTATGCTACGACATTTTTGGAAGAGATTGGAAAGTTTTCGTTAAAAGAAAAAGTGTAAAGTCTACTACCAAGCCAAGTGGCTTAGTAGAAAGATAACTAAAATTTGTAACCTACACCGACAGTGACAACATCTACTGTGTCTTCAAGGTCTGTGATAGGTGTTGCTGTAGTATCTTGGTAAAGTACTGTATAGTCTGCAAATACAGAAACGCTATTCCCAAATTCATACGATGCACCTAGACCCCAAGAGAAACCATCTAATGTACCAGAATAATCATTTGTGATTGAATAATCAACAGATGCATATCCAAGAAGTGCATAGACATCTAAGTCTTGTGTCAATGGATACATTGGCTTCGCATAGATACCATACGCATCAATATTTCCTACTGATTGGATTCTATTATCAGAAATAGTTGCCCAACTGTTTTCACTTAATCCTGCCCAGTATCTAGCTTCAACTGCAACATATTTATTGATTTTATATCCTGCTTGAATCATGACTTGGTCATAGTCATCTGTACCTTCTTTATAATTATTGTCCGTACCATACTGATCGATAGCTCTATCAACAGATAGGAAACCATAACCTAAACCAAGATAGAAACCTGAGTCATCTTCTACAACAACTTCAGCAACAACCATAGGCTGTTCAATAATTTCAATTGCTGGTTCAACAGGAGCGATATCTCCACCTGCGATTGCAAATGTACTCATAGCCAAAACTGCTACTAATGAAAGATTTAATTTTTTCATTTTTAATCCTTTTTATGTTTTTTATTACAAGAGAAGTATAGCATAGATTAAATTATAGTTTAGTGATATTAAATGATATTATTTATTTTTAATTAATGAATCATTAACAAATTGTATCAAAACAGGACACTTTATAGTAAAATAGCCCTATTTTCATTAATAAAGCATCATTGTGGTTAATAATTGTTGATTTTACTGCGAAAAGTGAATGATTTTTATATATTTTAATATGAAAGAAAAATAATTTTTTCTTTCATATTTTTATTTTTATTATATTGTCTCAGCCATCATTGCTTCTGAGACTCTTTTAAATCCTGCAATATTTGCACCATCTACATAATTACCCTCTACACCATACTCTTTGGCTGTGGCTGAAACATTTTCACAAATGTCTATCATCACAGCTTCTAATTTGGCATCCACTTCATCACGTGTCCATTTGGACATAGAAGCATTTTGGCTCATCTCAAAAGAGCTTGTAGCCACACCTCCTGCGTTGGCTGCTTTGGCAGGGGCTAGACACATATCACTTTTAAGCATGGTATGTACAGCCTCTGCTGTAGAAGGCATATTTGCCCCTTCACTGACACTGTGACAGCCATTGTCAATCAGCGTATTGGCATCTAAGAGTGTAAGCTCATTTTGTGTAGCACAAGGGAAGGCTGCGTAACAAGGAATAGTCCATACAGCATGTCCCTCTTTAGGATACTGTGATACAGGGATATACTCTGCTTCAGGATGTTCTTCTTTATAGACTTCTAAAGAGACACGTTTTTGAAGTTTTAATTCTTTTAATAGAGGTAAATCCACCCCTCTTGCATCATAGATTGTACCTCTTGAATCACTACACGTCACAGGGATAGCACCAAGCTGTTGTAATTTTTCGATGGCATGAAGTGCTACATTACCTGCTCCACTCACGGTACAAATCTTGCCTTCTAATGATTCTTTCCCTTCGAGTTCTAGCATTCTACGTGTAAAGTAAATGACCCCATAGCCTGTAGCCTCTGGTCTCATCACAGAACCTCCAAAGAAAGAGGGTTTACCCGTCAATACACCCTCAAAAGAAGAAGTCATCTTTTTATACTCTGAAAAAAGATACCCAATCTCACGTCCACCTACCCCAATATCACCAGCAGGGACATCAATACGTGGACCGATATACTTAGAGAGTTCTTTCATGAAAGCTGTACAAAATTTCATAATTTCAAAATCACTTTTACCTCTAGGGTCAAAGTTACTACCTCCCTTCCCTCCACCAATAGGCAAACCAGTCAGTGCATTTTTTAAAATTTGTTCAAATCCTAAAAATTTTAAAATCCCTTCATTTACAGTTGGATGAAAACGTAGCCCACCTTTGTAGGGTCCGAGTGAATTATTAAACTGTACTCTATAGCCCATATTGACTTGTACATTTTGATTGTCATCAAACCATGTGACTTTAAACTTAATAATTCTATCTGGTGTAACCAATCGTTTTAAAATAGAATGACTCTTCATTTTTGTATAAAATTCATCTGATTCAAAAAGTGGTAAAATAGACAAAAGTACCTCTTCCATCGCTTGAAAAAATACATCATCCTCTGCACAATTTAGATTCTTTAGTTTTGCTATCTCTGCTTTTACGTCTATATTATGAATACTCTCTAACATTACTATTGCCTTTTATGATTATTTAGTGTGAAGTGACATTATGACCAAAATATACCAAAATACTGATGACGCTATCCTGCTCTCATAGCCAAAATAGTCAAAACATCTATCTCTTTGTCATAACATACAAATGCCTTAGACTGTTGTGCAATAGCATACATCGTCATCCTGTCTGCCAATTCATTGCCTTCAAATCCTGCATGTGCTTTGATATGAGAGAGATTTACCTCTTTTTTGATACGGGTATATAGAGCGTAAGCTTGTTTGATAATGTCCAGATTTTTAATCTCTCCACCCTTTTTTGTCCATCCCTTTTTCTCCCATGAGATAGCCCATGTTTTGATACAATTGATAGAATACATCGAATCACATTTAATCTCAACACTATTGCCCTGTTGGATTTCTTCTTGGGCAAGAAGCAAAGACTGATACAATGCGCCCAATTCTGCTGTATTGTTCGTACCCATTGGCTCATAGAGTCCATACCAAAGCGATTCTAAACACTCATCTCGATAGAGTGCCACACCAGAACCTGCTTTACCAGGATTTGGCGTACATCCACCATCACAATAAAGAGTGACTTTAGCATGGATTGAAGGTGCTATAATAGGTTTTGGTTTTGCTTTTGGTTGTGGTTTTTTTCTAAATTTTTGTAAGGCTTTATAGTTGGCAATGACTTTCTCTTGTAAGCTCACGTCATCCATACCATTGAGCAAAACAAAAAGCTCTACACGTGCATCGGAGAGCGATTTGCCCAAGGCTTCCTCTCTCCAATGCTCTGTCTGCTCTGCCTTCATATCAAGTAAAAGCAATTGAGATTTATTGATTTCTTTATCACTATCTACACCCAAATCAAGCAAAGCTTCTGTGACTATTTGCATACTGTTCCTTTGACTTAAATAACAGAAAAGACAAGCGAAGCAAAGATACCAAAGAACACTGTACCTAGAAGTAACATGCTCTGAGATAGTATACTAAGCTTTTCATTTGCATATTTACCTGTTTTATGTTTATCTGTTTGCTCTTGTGCAAATAGAGTGCTAGGTTTATCAAAATAGATATGTTTAATTATCCACGCATAATACCCTACAGAAAGAGCAGAATTGAGTAAGGCAATCAATACGATATACCATAACCCAGCATCTACCACGGCATAAAAGACCACTGCTTTGGCTAAAAATCCTGCTAAGAGGGGTATCCCTGCCAAAGAGAAAAGTTGCACCGTAAAGAAAAATGCCAAAACCCTATTGGCTTTACCCAATCCATTGAGGTCATCTAGGGATTTGATATTGTATCTGTGTGCCAACGTATCTAACAATAAAAAAACTGCCGTTTGCATAAAGATATATGCAATCGCCATATAGAGTAATCCTGTAGAAGCATAGCTACTTTTGACCCCTACAAAAGCAAGTAGGATATACCCTGCGTGTGCGATAGAAGAGTAGGCAAGAATACGAGATATTTGTGTTTGAAAGAGTGCCAAGAAGTTACCCAACGTCATCGTAAGCACAGAAAGAAATGCTAGTAACAAAATACCCATCTCTATCTGTACGGCTAAGAATCCTGAAAATATCTTGAAAGTAGCCACGGCTACCACCGTTTTGGCTACCCCTGTCAACAGTCCTGCATGAGAGTGACGTATCAAAGTATAAGTATCCATAGCCCAACCGTGCATCGGTACTATCGTAAGCTTATAAAAAACACCAAACAACATGATAACGATACCCATCGAAGCAAAACCATCAGCATGAATATCTATGGCTTTATCTAACATGCCACCACCCATGAGATAAAATGCTGTACCTAACAAAAGTATCCCTGTAGAGATAGCCCCTGCGATAAACATTTTGATAGCCCCCTCTGCTTGGTCTGGCGTTCTAATCTGACTCACCAAAACCATAGAGATAATACTTAAAGCTTCAAAAGAGATGACAAAGCTTATGAGGGTACTACTTTGAAGTAGAGCAATAGAAGCTGCCCCGATAAAGAGTATTTGTGTGATGCTTGTCTCATTTTTATCATGCAAAACTAGAGCAAAAAGTACCCACTGTAAGATAAACTCAAAAAGGCTTGTGGCTTGAGATGTTTCAAACCCACTTATCCCAATCGCTGTGCCACTAAGACACATACCTATGACTAACGCTATGAGTGTAAAAGGTTTTAACCAAATCGTTCTATGGAACAATAAACTAAGCAATGCCGAAGCAAATAAAATAGAAAAAGCACTTATCATCCGATACCTCCTGCTGTAGATAATGCCACAAAGGCTGTATTAATCGTATCAAATAAAAGCGATGGGAAAAGACCAAAGACCACTATACCCAAAGCAAAGAGTAGGAGTGCCAAAAACTCAATGCGATGCATCTTAAAATCGCTTTTTTCTATCAACGTAGACTGCTCGGCATAAATGACACGTCTAAATGTCCATATTATGTACCCTGCCCCAATCATAGAACCTAAGGCAATGAGTATCATGCCCATACCAAAACGTTCTATCGAAGCGATGAGGATACTTAGCTCTGCGACAAATCCCATCGTAGCAGGTAAGCCCAATGCTGCCAAACCTGCCAAGACAAAAATAGTAGAAAGATAGGGTGCTTTTTGCATCAAACCTCCCATATCTTTAATATACCAACTTCCTGTACGCTGATGTAAAAATCCTGCAATCAAAAAAAGTGGAGAGATGATGAGGGCATGACCTATCATTTCATAGACTCCTGCACTCAATCCTGCGTAACTCGCCGTACCAATAGCCACCGTTACCAATCCCATGTGAGAGATAGAACTATAGGCTACCATCTTTTTGAGATGTGTTTCATACAGTGCCATGAACCCTGCATAAAAGAGTGTAATAAGCCCTAAAGTGAGTATGACCCATGAAAAGGCTTCTGTCTGTTGTGGTAGGAGTAAGACAACCATACGAATCATCGCGTATGCACCCATTTTGAGTAGTACCCCTGCCAATAGTACAGAGATAGGTGCTGGTGCTTGTACGTGGGCATCAGGCAACCATGTATGAAAAGGAAAGATAGGCATCTTCACAGCAAAACCGATAAAAAGTAACCACCATATCAGTACAGGTGAAGCCAACATGGATTCTTTGACTAACGTCATATCAAATGTACCTGTCTCTTTGTAGATAAGAAAAAATGCCAATAATATAAACATAGATGCCACATGTGTATAGAGGAAAAACTTTATAGACGCATAGATACGCCCCTCAGCTCCCCATATACCCACAAGAAAAAACATCGGTACAAGTGTCAATTCCCAAAAGATAAAGAACCAAAGGAAATTGGTACTCATAAAGACCCCAGAGATAGGGCCAGCAAAAAAGATTAAAAGAGAAAAATACCCTACAGAACCTTTCATTGTCCAACTTGAAAGGGTTACGAGTATCAACAGTACAGACGTTAAGATAAGCATAATCACAGACAAATGGTCTACTTGTAAGGAGAGTACAAAATCCCACTTTTCTACTGTGAGCATCTTAGCTAAGTCAAGATAGCCCACCTTGGGTAAAGAGGAGAGAAGCTTGATAGAAAACAGAAGCATAAAGCTAAAAAAGCCTAAGGCTATATATTTGATAATTGGGGTATCTTTTTTTAAGAAGAGTGCTAGGACTCCTGATAATACAATGGGTGCAACAATCATTAACACGGGATTCATACGATACCTCCTAAAAGCATAGCCACGAGTAAGAAGAAGAGTCCAATAGCCATAGCACTTGCATTGTCTCCTACTTTTTGACTATAGGTATATCCAAATACTTTAGACACTTTTTTAGCAAGTGTCACTACGCCATTGATACTTGCGTCTATCAAGTGTTGGTCTATCCAATGCATCGTCTTTGCGATACTTTGAATAATGACATGCTCTATAAACCAATAGATAAGATATTCTACATAATAGCCATTAAAAAGTACAGAATGTATGGCTTTCATCAAAGGGTGTTTGCTCACCTTTGCTGTAAGGTCAAGCCGTCTTATATAAAAATAATAGACAAGCAATGCCAAAATACTCATAGCAAATATCAAACCTAGAACCAAGCCATCGACATGATGCATTTTCACGCTTGTTTCCCCACTTAGCATTTGAGCCAATGGTGTTTGAACAAAGCCCAATAAGAGAGTAACTCCTGCCATGATGGCTAAAGGCAATACAATCCAAAATGTAGAGGGTGTTTTGACCTGTGTAAACAGTGATTTATCTCTAGGTTCTCCCCTAAAGGTAAGTACCCAAAGTCTGCCGATATATGCCATAGAAAGTAATCCTGCAATGGTCACTAAGATAGCAATCAACCCTGTTGTATCAGGATTTATTATTGCAGAAGCAATGACGGCATCTTTAGAATAAAAACCACTAAAAGGAGGGATACCACTCAAAGAAAGTACTGCCATCCCCATAAAAATAGAAATCCATAACATCTTTTTGCTCAATCCACCCAAACGCCACATATCTTTGACATGATGTACCGACATTATGACAGCTCCTGCACCCAAAAACAGCAATGCTTTAAACACAGCATGATTGACAAGGTGTGTCATTCCTGCTACGAGTGACCCTGCTCCCAATCCTACAAAAGCAATAGAGAGATGTGACATAGTTGAGTATGCCAATACCTTTTTGAGTTCAGACTGTACCAAGGCACTTGTTGCTCCTATAAAAGCACTTATCGCACCAATGGAAGCTACCACTATCAATGCCCCTGCTACGGTATAAAAATCAAAAAGACGTGCTACGATATAGATACCAGAGTTTACCATAGTTGCACCATGTATCAATGCCGAGACAGTCGTAGGCCCTTCCATTGCACGCATTAACCAAGGAAAGAGTGGGAATTGCCCTGATTTACCAATGGCAGCGATAAAGATAAAGATAGCAATGAGAAACATAGTATCCTTATCAAGCGTACCACTGTTTGCCATGGCATTGATTTGCATGAGATCAAGTGTACCAGAAAAGTAAAAGAGCAATCCAATCGCAGCAAAAAGAAAAATATCCCCAAATCTAGTAAATAAAAATGCTGAAACACCTGCATCAGCAGGTGCTTTTTGTTCATGCCAAAAAGAGATAAGCAGATAACTAGCCAATCCCATAAATTCCCATCCTACAAAAAGAGAAATCATATCTTTAGCAGAGACCAGTAATATCATCCCTCCTATAAAGAAAAGAACCTTGGCATAATAACGTGGTTGATGTGGGTCATCAGACATATAATCATGGGCAAAATGAATATCCAAAAACCCCAATCCTGTAGCGATGAGCAACATTACTAAAGAGAGTTGGTCGATATAAATACCAAAGGGGATAGAGATAGCACCAAATTCAAACCATGTCATAGGTATATCAATGGGTTCAGTGTAATTTATCATTAAGATAAGTGAAATCATAAAAAGTAAGATTCCTGTAATTTCTGCCACCCAAAAAGCCAGTTTTTTGTTTTGTAAGCCTAAAAGATATGCCAATATAGCACCCAAAAGTGGTAAAAGAAGTAAAGACGCTACCATTATATGACCTCCTGTGTATAGTCATCTGGAATCACCATCTTACTGACTTTATGAGCTAACGCAAAGATGAGTATCCCTACCCCTGCTTCTAACGTGGCTAATACGATGACCATGTATGCCATCGTGATATTTTGTGTCATGCCTAGATAATGTGCCGTGATTGCCAACATCATAATGACAGCATTGAGTAACATTTCTAGCGAAAAAAGAATCCGTAAAAAATCTCTACCCGAAGTCACACCATATAAACCTACCCCAAACAAAGCAAAGGCAAATAACATTTCAATTTCAAACATCTTTTCTCCTTTTTGAGCGAAGTGCATCGGTCATCTTTATCGTACCATACAAAAGACTTGTACCTATCAAAGCAAAGAGAATGACCATATCACTAAAACTATGTGCAAAAAGATGAATATCTTCTGTGGGTTTATCTATCACTTTGGAGAGACTGTCTACTCCTCTAAAAAATATCGTGCTTAATATCACAAAAACAAGCAAAGCATTGACCACTGCCAATGGGCGTGTTTTGGCTTTGGGAAACTCTATACCAATGATAGTAATACCAAAAAGCAACAGTACTACGATACCTCCTGCATAGATAAATATCTGAAAAAGTCCTAGTAGTTTGGCATCTATACTCATATAATAAAGCCCTAAAAGCAACATCATCAAAGCAAAACTTATCATCGCAGGAACAGTTTTTTTAATCATCAAAGATGCGACTGCTAAGAGTAATATAATTGTTAAAAGTAAGATATTCATTTAGCTCCTCCTGAAAAGTCTGGTGTACCATCAAAGGTTGGTTTGGATACATCTGTACCCATTGCTTTGGCTTTGGCTATTGCTTTTCTCTTTTTCGCTGCCAACTCTTTTTTGACACGTGTGGCTTCTTCCTCTTCTAAGCGACTTTCTATATAGCTTTGAGGTATATCCACATTGACCCAAAAATCCTCTTGGTCTTCATGCCATCCCCCACTTAGCATATCATATCTCCCTCCACTTAGAAGTATTGATTTGCTAGGCTTGGTAGGACAAACATCTTCACATAAACCACAAAATATACACACAGAGAGATTGACTTCTGGTACGATATTTTGTTTTTTTAGAGGTAATTCTTTCATCGTGATAGCATGGACAGGACATATCTTATTACAGGCATCACAGCCTATACAACTTTCATAATCTATGGTATGCTGACCTCTATATCTAGCAGGATGGTGCATAGGGGTATAACGGACATCTACTTGGGCAGGACTTTTAATCCATACAACCCTAAATACCCGTATGACCTTTTTAATCATATCTATTATCATCATTTATATACTCCCAAAGAAAAATACTTTTGCTACCATGACCCATGCCACATTGAGCAGACTAATAGGCACAAGGTAACGCCATGAAAAGCTTAACATTTGTTTTAGTGTAATACGTGGTGTGGCTGCTCGAATGGTCATCATCACGATAGCAACCATCAGCATCTTGACAAAGAAAAATATATATCCATCAAAAAATATCCCATAATGCCCACCCAAAAAGAGTGTCGTAGCCGTACCAAAGACTGCCATAAATTCTGCAAAGGCTGCCATCTTTAATAAAAAATAATTTGTACCACTGTACTCGGTATAGAACCCATACACTATCTCTTGTTCGGCATCAGGGATATTGAAAGGGGGTTGTTCCAATAGTCCCAATAACGCGATAAAATAGACCACAAAACCTGGAAACAAAATCAAAAAACTTAGCCATGTACTTTGTTCTACAATCTCTGTCAAGTTCATCGTACCAAACAAAAGAGCAGGAGAGAGAGCCGATAATAAAAATGCTGTTTCCATAGAGATAGATTGTGCTAAGACACGAATACCTCCTAAAAAAGAGTATTTATTTTCTGAACCAAACCCTGTCAAAAAAAGTAAAAAAGGCTCAATCCCTATCAACACGACCAATGCCAAAAGCCCATAAGAAGTAACCACCACAGGGTAGTCTTCTGTCCATGGGATAAAAGCAGCAGGAAGCATCGCCGTAATCAGTGCCAAAAGTGGCATCATCGAAAAAAGATAAGGATTGACACCATGAGGGGTAATGCTCTCTTTTGTCAATAATTTACTAAAATCAAAAAGTGTTTGGTATGTTCCTGCTGGTCCATTGTAATGAGGGCCTACACGTTTATGTAGTTTTGCCATAAATTTACGAAAAAACCAAAAAAGTCCAACTGTCCAAAGTAATATATACAAAAGCCCAGGAAACACAAAAGCTTGAATGAGGGTATCCATGTTAATTCCTTATCTATCTAAATCGCCTTGGCAGATATATAAACTACCAAAAACAAGAGGTACATCTGATAATGTTTTATCTTTAAGCAGATGGTCGAGCATCATCGTATGATTGAAACTAGGGGCTCTTAATTTGAGCCTATAGGGTTTGCTTGATTTCTCTTGTGTAACAAGATGCATCAATACTTCTCCCCTAGCCCATTCTACACGTGAAATAGCTTCCCCTTTTGGAAGCTTCTTGGGTACTTTTACCATGTGGTCTTTGGTCGGATTAAACGCACCCGATGCCACACCGTCTTCGATATGTTTTTTGGCTTGTCTAATGATATTGACAGACTGTTTAAGCTCTTCAAATAGCATCACAAAACGGTCATAAGAAGTACCATCTTTTTGTGTAATATACTCCATATCCACCTCATCATACGCTGCATAAGGCTCATCCATACGAATATCTGTTTTCACACCACTTCCTCGTGCAACGATACCACTCAAACCAAAGTCTTCGATGTCATCAGCACTCAATTGTCCTACCTGTTTAGCACGCATTTTCATCGTAGGATTTTGTACAAAAATCGTATAAACTTCATCAATCCCCTCATCAAACTTTTCGATGGCTTTTTGAAGCTCATCAAACATTGTCATATCTAAACCATAACGCACACCACCTGGCTCTATCGCTGCTGTAGCGATACGTGCACCACTATAAGATTCGAGAAAATCAAGAAAAAATTCACGCATATCCATATTCCACATAAAAAGCGTATGTAGTCCTAGATTATTAAAAAATCCACCTAGTCCCATCACATGAGAAGAGACTCTAGCCACCTCACCTAAAAGCACTCGCATCCACTTAGCAAAAGGGGTAATCTCTGTCCCTGCTATCTCTTCTACTGCCATACTATAGCCTACCATAGAATTGATATTGTCCATAAAGCACAAGCGTTCTACTGCGACAATCGCCCCAATAAAATCTTTTTTGGTTACCAAATGCTCTAACGCACGCCATACATAGCCTATATCAGGGTCTACACTAATAATCTCTTCTCCATCGGTATGAATACGAAGACGTATAGGCCCACTAGCAGGATGGGTAGGACCCCAATTAAGTACCATTTCTGAACTATCTGCATCAAGATTAATCTCGTTGTTTTCTTGTTCTTCTTTAAAAGCATCCACAATCATTTTCATGTGAATCATTGTATCTTTTTCGTGTGCATCCCAATCAAAGTCTCTTCTAAAAGGTGCTTTGCCTTTAAAGTCTTCAGACGCAATAATAGGACGCAAATCAGGATGATTGAGAAACCTAACACCAAACATAGAAAAAGCTTCACGCTCATGCCAATTAGCAGAAGCAAACAACGGAGTCAAAGATGCTATCTCACACTTCTCAATCTCTCTTGGAATATCACATTTGAGCCATAAATTACGCTTGGTTTGCAAATCTTCAAAAAAGTAGTTCATCTCAATAGTATCAGTATCAGGAAAATCTGTAGGCGATACAGTACTCAAAGAGCGAAGCCCCTCCTCTTTGAGTGCTTTGGCTACAGACAATAGGCTATCAGAAGTCGTGAGTTTACTCTTAATCCATATCTTTTTATAGTCTTCTATATATTCGGTAGAAAACTCTTTTAAAATATCTTTGATTTTTTGCATTAAAAGTCCATCTCTTTCCAAAGTCCACCTTGACTAGCAGCACTAGGTATCTTGTTTTTAATCTTTTGTTTAATCTGCTCTAATCCTTCGATAATCGCTTCAGGCTTGGGAGGACACCCTGCGATAAAGACATCAGCAGGTAAAATCTCTGTAGGATTTTTGATAACAGAAAGCGAATCATTATACGGCCCTCCATCAAAAGAACATGCACCCAACGCTACAACATACTTAGGTTCTGGCATTTGGGCATAGGTACGCAAAAGTGCAGGTAAAATCTTTTTACTTACCAACCCTGTAATCATCAAAACATCAGCTTGTCTAGGGGTAGGCGTAGGCAGATAACCATATCTTTCCCAATCATAACGTGGTCCCATAGCTGCTGCCATTTCTAACGAGCAACACCCTGTACAAAAATGTGCCATCCAAAGGCTTTCACTTTGGGCATAATTAAAAAAATCAAGAATTTTCAGCATATCGATGCTCCTTCATAGCAATAGTAATGGCAATAGCCATAATCACAGCAAACAACGCCCCAATCAAAGAAGCGTGTTTTGCATCAGCATACACAAAAAGTGTAAAAAACAAACCTGTCATATCTACGATAATAAACATAATTGCATACACAAAAAAACTAAAATTAGCTTTTTTAGGTACAGAACTACTCGTAGGTAATCCACATTCAAAATGATCATTTTTGATAGGATCAGGTGCATAAGGAGCCATAAGAATACCAATAAAATAAAGTAAAAAAACTGCCAATACGACACCCACAGTATAGATTAAAAAAATTTCCATAACAACTACTTTCTGGAGTTTCATTTTTTACAAACATTTGTAAAAGTCTTAATAAAGAGTATATCACATATAGTAAGGCTTTGTCTATGATAACCATCAAAAATAACTGTTTTTGATGCTTATCCCTCTAATACCCTACCCAAATGTATTACACTGTTTCATGTCTCCAGACTTTAGTCCACGTTTGAGCCATTTCATGCGTTGCTTGGCAGAGCCGTGGGTAAAGCCGTCTGGGTTTACTTGTCTTCCTGCTTTTTTTTGTAAGGTATCATCTCCTATGGAACTAGCAGCACGAAGTGCTTCTTCTACGTCTCCACGTTCTAGTATGCCAAACTTGTTGTGTGCATGGTATGCCCAGACACCTGCGTAGCAATCTGCTTGGAGTTCTACTTTTACTTGTAGGGCATTGGCTTTTGTGCTACTGCCTCCCCAGCTTTGTTTGGCTCTTTGTACTTTTGCTAGTGTGCCTTGTAGGTTTTGGATGTGGTGTCCTACTTCGTGTGCCAGTACGTAGGCTTGGGCAAAGTCTCCAGGGGCTGAGTGGTTTTTGGCTAACTCTTCAAAAAAGCTTTGGTCAAGATATACTTTTTGGTCAGCAGGACAATAAAAAGGACCCATAGCCGAAGAAGCAAAACCACAACCACTTTTTGTACCTCCACGGTAAAGTACCATGATAGGTTCTTTGTAACGCATACCATACTTAGGTAGTACGGTGTTCCATACGTCTTCGGTGTAGCCTAGTGTGGTTTTCATAAAATCAGACATTTGATTGTCCTTGGCTTCATTGGCTACGGTGGTTTGACCTGTAGTCCTAGTACCCATACCTATCAGCGAAAGAGGGTTAAACCCTGCAAAATATGAAGCAACCCCTAGCCCTATCACTGCCCAACCAAATTTGGTTTTAAGTAAAGGTCTTACTATCGGCCAAAGCATCATCATTATTCCCATAGATGGCATACCACCTCCACTTCCACCTGATGAGCTTCGTCTATCTTCTACATTGCTACTTTTACGTCCACCTTGCCATTTCATACCTATCCCTTTAATATTTAGTGCATTTATTATAGCAGATTGATTATAGATTTTATTTATTGCACTTAAAATAAAAGAATATAGTGTATGATATAGAAAAAAGGTATCTGTATGTTTTATCTAATTGGATTTGTTTTTATACTTGGTCATACATTTCAAAGTAGTGATTATTATAACGATTAACAAGATATACGCTATAATCACTCCATGAAAAAAGATATAACGACCAAAGATACCATCAAAACCATCACCCAAGATATATCCAAATATATTTTAGAACTTGAAGTGACTGAGATTGAATTTGTAGATAAAGAACTCCAACGCATAGAGAAGCGTGAAGCAGACATCGTAGCTTTGTGTAAAGTAAACGGTAAAAAAGCGATTCTCCACCTAGAAATTCAAAACAATAACGATAAAACCATGCACCACAGAATGCTAAGATACTACACAGACATCAAACAAAGATTTGACAAACTAGAAATATATCAATATGTAGTCTATATAGGTAAAGCAAAACTCTCTATGAAAAATGAGATTATTGAAAAAAGACTCAATTTTAGCTATAATATTGTAGATATGCATACGATAGATTGTCAAAAGTTCTTAGATATGAATAGCCCTGATGCTTTAGTCTTAGCGATACTTTGTGATTTTAAAGGTAAAGATGAGTTAGATATATTGACTTATATTCTCACAAGATTAGAAGAACTGACAAAAGACAATGCACATAAACTTGGTAAATATATGCTTATCCTAGATACGCTATCTACCAATAGAGATTTACAAAACAAACTAAAGGAGGCAGAAGATATGTTAAGAACTGTAAAAATAGAAGAGTTACCTAGTTATCAGTTGGTTTTAGAAAAAGGTGTAGAAAGAGGACTTTCAGAAGGCATCATCAAAACAGCTATCACCATGATAAAAGAGTTCAATTTATCAGTAGAAATAGTCGCAAAAAAGCTTAATATCTCACTTGATGAGTTGAAGAAACATTTAAAATAATCTATTTAATTCAATCGAATCTTAAAAAAAAAGATAGCTATTAGACCGTTTGTCCAAAGTGAGCTACTCAACACTCTCCAATCCACATTTAGCGTATTTTCTCCCTCTTGGGCTGTTGAAGCTCTTGATTTTAAGAGGAAGGAGGGGTTTTTGAGTTGTGTTTTTCCGATTTTAGAGTATGGATAATAAAAGAAGAGTGTATATTTAACAGCTGACCCTTTACATTAGGTTTATTATTTTAGCGTAATATTTGTTACTTTTGGGGAATTTATCAGTTTACGATTATGTTCATTTGACCCCTTATCCCCGACATTAATCTGATTATCTAATCTTGATAAAGCGATAACACCATCAATTTTGTTTTCAACATCACTTTCTTCTATGATTTTAATTGCTTGAGTCCTTAATATATAGTTATTAGTATAATCAGACCATACCAACAAATTTATATTCTTATCATCATAATATCCATATCCACTATCCTCAAATAAAAATAACCAATACCAATCTTCATCTATTAGATAATCTAAAATATCGTACCACTGTAAAGACCAAGCAATCAAAGCAATATTATCCGAAATCCATAATATTCGTTTATCTGTTATTGGATAATCATTTAAAATTTTGTATGCAATTTGTTTATCTTTATCCAAATAATTATAAACAAATTTTTTTAAAATTACTAAATTTTCTGCTTTTATATACTTTAAGGCATAAGTTCCTAGCTCTGATACAATGTTGATAATAGCTTCTAAATTTTTATTATTGTTGCAGTTTCTTCTTATTATTTTATTACATTTATTAGCTAAAAATTTACAAAAATCTATATCTCCTGAATGAATAAGTGCTTTTCTTAGTATAGTGGAATTATAATTATTTCTAGTTCCATAATTATAATTATTTAAAAAAATTCTAAGAGGATGCTTTTTGGGAAAAAAAGCTAAAATATTATAATATTCTTTTGTATAATCATAATCTTTAGTTTTATTCCAATCCTGTATAAAATTATTTGCATATTCATAATATTTTTCAAATTCTTCTGAAAGTAAGATTTCTAATGCTTTAACAATATGTATATCTTTATTTATAAATACTTGAGCATATTTAACCCATTCTTTTTTAGTAATCCATGTATCCGATTTTAAATAGCGAATATTGTCAATATATATATTTTTTCTATACCCTTCTATCAACACCTTAGCCAAAGAAACCCCGGCTAAAGTAAGTTTGTAGTAATCTTCCAGTTACAATGATGAAAAAAAACTACATAAAATAATAACTAAATTAGCCACAATCTTAGATAAAAGTTCTCTC